>Ga0315291_10007449_pt1 | contig 13529 bp, 5 predicted proteins | sample YL17G12_20_MG_FD_203070 | JGI IMG/M metagenome (GOLD analysis project Ga0315291, IMG submission 203070) | Sediment microbial communities from Yellowstone Lake, YNP, Wyoming, USA - YL17G12_20 | ecosystem: Environmental > Aquatic > Freshwater > Lake > Sediment | place: USA: Wyoming | collected...
ATGACGGTACCTGATGAATAAGCCACGGCTAACTACGTGCCAGCAGCCGCGGTAATACGTAGGTGGCGAGCGTTATCCGGATTTACTGGGCGTAAAGAGCGCGCAGGCGGTCGTGCAAGTCGGATGTGAAAGCCCCCGGCTCAACTGGGGAAGGTCATTCGATACTGCTCGACTTGAAGGCGGGAGAGGGAAGCGGAATTCCCGGTGTAGTGGTGAAATGCGTAGATATCGGGAGGAACACCAGTGGCGAAGGCGGCTTCCTGGCCCGTTCTTGACGCTGAGGCGCGAAAGCTAGGGGAGCAAACGGGATTAGATACCCCGGTAGTCCTAGCCGTAAACGATGGACACTAGGTGTTGGTGGTATCAACCCCGCCAGTGCCGAAGCTAACGCATTAAGTGTCCCGCCTGGGGAGTACGGCCGCAAGGCTAAAACTCAAAGGAATTGACGGGGGCCCGCACAAGCAGCGGAGCGTGGGGTTTAATTCGATGCAACGCGAAGAACCTTACCAGGGCTTGACATGACCAGGACAACGGCGGAAACGTCGTCTTCCCGCAAGGGACCTGGCCACAGGTGTTGCATGGCTGTCGTCAGCTCGTGTCGTGAGATGTTGGGTTAAGTCCCGCAACGAGCGCAACCCCTGCCGTGTGTTGTATCTCTCACACGGGACTGCCGAGAGAAACTCGGAGGAAGGTGGGGACGACGTCAAGTCAGCATGGCCCTTACGTCCTGGGCTACACCCACGCTACAATGGCCGGTACAACGGGCGGCGAAACCGCGAGGTGGAGCGAATCCCTTAAAGCCGGTCTCAGTTCGGATTGTAGGCTGCAACTCGCCTGCATGAAGCCGGAGTTGCTAGTAACCGCCGGTCAGCATTACGGCGGTGAATATGTTCCCGGGCCTTGTACACACCGCCCGTCACGTCATGAAAGCCGATAACACCCGAAGCCGGTGGGCCAACCGCAAGGAGGCAGCCGTCGAAGGTGGGATTGGTGATTGGGACGAAGTCGTAACAAGGTAGCCGTACCGGAAGGTGCGGCTGGATCACCTCCTTTCTAAGGAGATCCGAGTCGAGGCAATCGGTGCGCCTCGGCGTTGATGGCTCCTACGGTTGATCGCACGAGCATGACGCTTCAGTCGGACGGAGCGTCCGTCGGTCCTCGTGGCCGGCGAGTTCGATCATGCGAGTTCGACGAGACACCGAAACCCGATCGCCCATCGTGAAACGGACCTCCTGCCACTCTTCAAGGGTTAAGGTGCAGCCTGCCGATGTCCGGGATCCCCCGGCCGGCAGCGACCATCCCGTTCAGGGGCGTTTAGCTCAGCTGGTTAGAGCGCTGCCCTGATAAGGCAGAGGTCTCTGGTTCGAGTCCAGAAACGCCCACCACCGTCGCTCCGGCGTGGGGACGTAGCTCAGCCGGTAGAGCATCTCCTTTGCAAGGAGAGGGTCAGGAGTTCGAGTCTCCTCGTCTCCACCACCTCCCCCGGTCGGCACCACCATCGCAATTGAATAGTCCGCGAGCTCCAGGCTCGCTCCGTCTCCGCCGCGAGACGGCCTCCCGACCCCCTGATCCGTGTGCTCCTCCCGAGCCCACCGACCAGCGGATCGGCTGGACCCGGGCCCGCAACAGCGGAGGCCGGGAGGGACGCCGGCAATGGCGTCGCACCTTAACAACCTGATACGAGTGCAACGGCAGAATTGAGATCTTCAATTTCGTCGAGTTTTGTCATGGTGTATCCCGGACCCCCACGGCACCGACCGCTTGGTCAGACGCCGGAAGGGGTCAAGCTACTAAGGGCACGGGGTGGATGCCTTGGCGCCAAGAGCCGATGAAGGACGCGGCAGGCTGCGAAAAGCTTCGGGGAGTCGCGAGCAGACGTTGATCCGGAGATGTCCGAATGGGGAAACCCCACCGGGGCAATGCCCGGTGACCCCTGGCTGAATCAAATAGGCCAGGCGGAGGTAAGCCAGCGAACTGAAACATCTCAGTAGCTGGAGGAAAAGAGATCATTCCCTGAGTAGTGGCGAGCGAAACGGGAAGAGCCCAAACTCACTCAGCGTGATAGGCGGCAGCCGTTTCTGAGTGGGGGTTGTAGGAGTCGATCATCGAGGCCCTGCCGGGCTTCGGCGGAGTTACAAAGTCGTTCGCTAGTCGAGCTGCCCTGGAACGGCAGGCCATAGAGGGTGAGAGCCCCGTAGGCGAAAGCGAAACGACCTCCGAGATCGACCACCTGAGTACCACGTGGAAGGTCTCTCATGTGGGAAACTGGGCGGACCACCGTCCAAGGCTAAATACTCTTGGCGACCGATAGTGAACGAGTACCGTGAGGGAAAGGTGAAAAGCACCCCGGAAGGGGAGTGAAATAGTACCTGAAACCTCGTGCCTACAAGCAGTCAAAGGGTGTTGCCGGTGTCACAGCCGGTAGCCTGATGGCGTGCCTTTTGAAGAATGAGCCGACGAGTTACGTGCACGTGGCGAGGTTAAGTCCGAGAAGGACGGAGCCGGAGCGAAAGCGAGTCTGAATAGGGCGTCGAGTCGCGTGCAGTAGACCCGAAACCGAGTGACCTATCCATGGGCAGGCTGAAGCGGAAGTAACGTTCCGTGGAGGGCCGAACTCACTAGCGTTGAAAAGCTAGGGGATGACCTGTGGATAGAGGTGAAATGCCAATCGAACTCGGAGATAGCTGGTTCTCCCCGAAATGCCTTTAGGGGCAGCCTCGGGTGATCAATCGCGGGGGTAGAGCGCTGGATGGGCTAGGGGGCTTCCCGCTTACCAACCCCAACCAAACTCCGAATCCCGCGATTTATACAGCCCGGGAGTGAGACTGCGAGGGCTAAGCTTCGTGGTCAAAAGGAAAACAGTCCGGATCGTCAGCTAAGGTCCCTAAATCCAAGCTAAGTGGCAAAGGATGTGGAATCGCACAGACAACCAGGATGTTGGCTCAGAAGCAGCCATCATTGAAAGAGTGCGTAACAGCTCACTGGTCAAGTGGTTCCGCGCCGAAAATGTAACGGGGCTCAAGCTTGGTACCGAAGCTACGGATCGGCCGTCAGGTTCGCCTGGCGGCCGGTGGTAGGGGAGCGTTCTGTTCGCAGCGAAGGTCGACCGTGAGGACGGCTGGAGCGGACGGAAGTGCGAATGTCGGCATGAGTAGCGAGATGTGGGTGAGAATCCCACACGCCGTAAGCCTAAGGTTTCCTGAGGAAGGCTTGTCCGCTCAGGGTTAGTCGGGCCTAAGCCGAGGACGAACGTCGTAGGCGATGGACATCCGGTTGATATTCCGGAACCACCAGAGATCGTTTGCACCGCAAGGTGCCGCCCGGAGGAGCCGAGCGGAGGTTGGCCGACATTGGTCGGTCGAGTCCAGGAGGCGATCCCGGATGAGAGCAAGGGCATGACACGGCACGGTAGCTCGAGCGCCTTATTGGATTGGCGTCCAAGCCGGTAGGGGGAGGAGACAGGTAAATCCGTCACCTCATCAACCCCGAGCAGCGATGGTAAGCGGTTTATTCCGCAATTCGAGTGAGCCGAGCTGGCGAGAAAAGTGTCTAGCGAGATCAAAGGTGCCCGTACCGCAATCCGACACAGGTAGGCGGGTAGAGAATACCAAGGCGATCGGGAGAACCCTCGTTAAGGAACTCGGCAAAATGGCCCCGTAACTTCGGGAGAAGGGGCGCTCCGCATGTCGGAGCCGCAGTGAAAAGGCCCAGGCGACTGTTTAGCAAAAACACAGGTCTCTGCTAAAGCGAAAGCTGACGTATAGGGGCTGACGCCTGCCCAGTGCCGGAAGGTTAAGAGGAGGGGTGCAAGCTCTGAATCGAAGCCCCGGTAAACGGCGGCTGTAACTATAACAGTCCTAAGGTAGCGAAATTCCTTGTCGGGTAAGTTCCGACCCGCACGAATGGCGTAACGATCTGGGCGCTGTCTCAACGAGGGACCCGGCGAAATTGAAGTACGAGTGAAGATGCTCGTTACCCGCGATAGGACAAAAAGACCCCGTGGAGCTTTACTGCACCCTGATATTGGATTGGGGTTCAGCTTGTGTAGGATAGGTGGGAGGCTGTGAAGCTGGGGCGCTAGCCTCGGTGGAGCCGACGTTGAAATACCACCCTTGTTGGATTTCGGTTCTAACCGCGACCCGTAAGCCGGGCGCAGGACAGTGTCAGGCGGGCAGTTTGACTGGGGCGGTCGCCTCCTAAAGTGTAACGGAGGCGCCCAAAGGTTCCCTCAGCCTGAATGGAAACCAGGCGAAGAGTGCAAAGGCATAAGGGAGCTTGACTGCGAGACCTACACGTCGAGCAGGGACGAAAGTCGGGCTTAGTGATCTGGTACCTCCGAGTGGAAGGGGTATCACTCAACGGATAAAAGCTACCCCGGGGATAACAGGCTGATGGTGCCCAAGAGTTCACATCGACGGCACCGTTTGGCACCTCGATGTCGGCCCGTGGCATCCTGGGGCGGAAGTACGTCCCAAGGGTTCGGCTGTTCGCCGATTAAAGCCGCACGCGAGCTGGGTTCAGAACGTCGTGAGACAGTTCGGTCTCTATCCATCGTGGGCGTAGGGAACTTGTGAGGAGCTGCTCCTAGTACGAGAGGACCGGAGTGGACGAACCGCTGGTGTGCCAGTTGTCCCGCCAGGGGCATTGCTGGGTAGCTATGTTCGGTTGGGATAAGCGCTGAAAGCATCTAAGTGCGAAGCTCGCCTCGAGATGAGGTTCCCCACCGGGTTAACCGGGTAAGACCGCAGGGAGACCACCTGTTTGATAGGCGGCGCGTGGAAGTCCGGCAACGGATGAAGCTAAGCCGTACTAATGGTCGAGGGCTTGACCTCTTCCGCGACTGACCAAGGGTCAGCGCCGCGAAGGGTTCGTGATACATCGGGCGCGTGGCGCCCGCACCTCGCGACATTGAAGATCCCGGCGCCTCCCGCGCGCATCGCGCGATGGAGCCGCTGCCGATTGCACTCGATCAGACGCACGAAATCCTGGTGACTCTAGCGGAGAGGCCACACCCGTTCCCATCCCGAACACGGAAGTTAAGCTCTCCAGCGCCGAAGATACTGAGAGGGCAGCCTTTCGGGAAAATAGGACGTCGCCAGGATTTTTGCGTGTTCGGGCTGCTCGTCCGGGGCCGGAGGGGAGAGGACCGCGGCAGTGATGCGGGCGCGCGGCGGCTATCCTGCCGGCATGATCGAACGCCCGGCCACCCCGTCGGCAACGCCGGAACCCGCGGCGGCCGCCCTCGCTGCCTGCCCGCATCTTGCCTCGGTGGACGGCGCGTGGCACGGCGCAGCACCCTCGCGCGCCCATCGCTGCCGGCTCCTTGCGTCCGGGCGCCCGACACTCGATCGTCAGCTGGCGCATTGCCTCACGGCGGCTCATGCCGCCTGTCCGACGTGGCTCGAGACCCACGGCAACGAGGGTCCCCGGAAGCGCCCGGGGCCCTTCGTTCCGATGGCGCCCGTCGTTCTCGAGGGCGCCGGCCTCAGTCTGCCGTCGGATGCGGCTGCCCGGCGGTTGGCCGGCCCGGTGACGGTAGTCGTCGTGGGCGTCGCCCTCGGCGCCCTCGTCCTGTCGCGCGGACCACTGGCGCCCGGCTCATCCGGAGCCGGCGACGACGGGGCGTCGCCAACCCCTGTTGGCACGATCGCGCCGGCGACGGCCACCCCCAGTGGAGCGCCGACGGCGGCGCCGACGGCGATGCCCTCCGAGCGCCCGACGCCGACGCCGCAACCGTCGGCGGCCCCGCGGCCCCGCACCTACAAGGTCCAGTCGGGCGACACGCTCAGCGGCATTGCAGCCCGCTTCGGGACGACGGTGGCAAAGCTCGCGGCCCTCAACAACCTCACGAACCCGTCGCTCATCCGCGTCGGGCAGGTGCTCAAGATCCCCTGATCGAGATCGCGCGGTTGGCGACCGGCGATCAGCGCTGGCACGACCGGCAGAAGGATGTCGCCTCGCGGCCCCCTACCTGGCTGATCGTCGTCCCGCAGCGCGGGCACGGCCGGCCGCCGCGCAGGTGCACGCGCAGGTGGTCGCGCACCTGCTTCTCGAACGTCGGAGGAACGCGGTCGCGCAGAAGATCGACGGCCGCGGCGAGGGTTGACCGCATCGCGGTGAACAGGGTCGCGGTCTCTTCCGGCGCCAGCGTCGAGCGACGGCGGAACGGGCTGAGTCGGGCCTCCCACAGGATCTCGTCGCTGTAGGCGTTGCCGATCCCCGCCACGAACGCCTGGTTGCGGAGGAGCGCCTTCAGCTCGCCCGGATGACGGCGGATCCGCGCCTGCCAGACCTTCAGGGTGAGGGCCGGGTCGTCGGCATCGGGCCCGAGCTCCGCGATGCCCGGAACGCCCGAGAGGTCGGCGACCGCCGCAAGGTAGATCTTGCCCATCCGCGTCGGATCGAGGTAGCGGAGCTCCAACTCCGCGTCCGCATCGGGGAGCCACGAGGCTCCTGCAAGCCAGGCGGCCGGACTTCCCTGTGGCGCGCGACCCGGACCGAACCCGATTGCGACGGCGGCCCTGGGTCGGGCGGCGCCGGGCGCGGCCAGGCCGAATCGCCCGCTGAGCATCGGGGCGGCCCAGATGTCGTGGCGCTCGAGCCGGAAGACCAGGTGCTTCCCGCGCCTCCCGACGCCCTGCAGGACCTCGCCGCCAAGCGCCGCCGCCTGGTCCGGCGTCGCCCGCACGACGAGCGGATCGACGATCCGAACTGCGGTCACGGGCCGGCCCTGGAGCGCCGCGGCGAAGACGTCGGCGAGGATCGCGAGATCGGGCAGCTCGGGCACGCGCCGGATTGTACCGGCCCACCACCCTGTGCTAGACTCTCGCGGCCCCAGCGGGGCGACAGCCGAAGAGCTAACCCGACCGACGCCACCGGAGGGACGGACCGCACGCACGGCGCACGGACCGCGAACCTGGAACCCGACGACGGCTCGAGCGAGGCTCGGCCGTCGCTCTCGTTTCCAGGCGGAATCCAGACCAGGAGCAGGAACCCTTGACGGAAGATCAGCAGCAGACGGCCACCCCGGAGCCCGCGGCGCAGGACGCGCCGGCCGAGGCACCTGAGGCAGCGGCGACGGCCGATCCGGCGGTCGCGGTGGTCGAGGAGAGCGCGGCGGCCGAGGCCGCCGCGGAGTTCGCAGACGAGGCGATCGTGGCGGACGCCGTCGCGGAAGAGCTCGCCGTGGAAGCGGTGGAGGCCGAGGCGGCCTCTGAGGAGCTCGCCGTGGACGCCGTCATCGCGGACGCCGTCGCCGAGGAGCTCGCCGTGGAAGCGGTGGAGGCCGAGGCGGCCTCTGAGGAGCTCGCCGTGGACGCCGTCATCGCGGACGCCGCCGCCGAAGAGCTCGCCGTGGAAGCGGTGGAGGCCGAGGCGGCCTCTGAGGAGCTCGCCGTGGACGCCGTCATCGCGGACGCCGCCGGCGATGGCGATGCCGCCGAGGAGCTTGCCGCCGAGTCGTTCGCCGCCGACGCCGTTGCCGGGGAGCTCATCGCGGAGGCGATCGTCGCGCAGGATGCCGCCGAGGAGCTTGCCGCCGAGTCGTTCGCCGCCGACGCCGTCGCCGGGGAGCTCATCGCGGAGGCGCTGGTCGTCGAGGCCGCCGCCGTGGAGCTCGCCGAGGAGGCGGTCGCGGCCGCCGCCGTAGCTGACGACCTCGCGGCGGAGATCGCCGAGGCGCCCCCGGCCGAGCCCGAGCCCGAGCCCGAGCCAGCCCCGCCCGCGGGGCCGGAGCCGTCGACGATGGCCGAGCTGCTCGCCGAGCAGGACGCCGACATCCGTAGCTTCAAGCACGGCGACGTCGTCGAGGGGACCGTCGTTCGCATCGACCGCGACGAGATCCTCGTCGACATCGGTGCCAAGAGCGAGGGCGTGGTCAGCAACCGCGAGCTGTACGGCCGCAACGCGGAGTCCGCCCCGACGCTCAACATCGGCGACATTGTCCTGGTCTACGTGCTCCAGCCCGAGTCGCCGGAGGGGCACGTCGTTCTGTCCCTCAGGCGTGCCGGCCTCGAGCGCAAATGGCGCTCGATGCAGGAGCAGTTCGAGACTGGCGTCATCATCGAGGCGCCCGTCATCGACCACAACAAGGGCGGCCTCATCGTCGACTGCGGCATCCGCGGCTTCGTGCCGATCAGCCAGATCGTCGACTTCCCGCGTCGCCCACAGAACGAGCAGCCGCGCGACGCCGCCCAGGAGATCGCCGAGAAGCTGCAGCCGTACGTCGGCCGCCGGCTTCGACTGAAGATCCTCGAGGTCAACCGCAAGGCGAACCGCCTCATCCTCTCCGAGAAGGTGGCGCTCTACGAGGAGCGGCGCGAGAAGCGCGACGAGCTCTTCAGCAGCCTCCAGGTCGGCCAGAAGGTCACCGGCTCGGTGCGCTCCATCGCGCCGTTCGGCGTCTTCATCGATCTCGGCGGGATCGACGGCCTCGTCCACAAGAGCGAGCTCAGCTGGAACAAGGTCAACAACCCCGAGGCCGGCTACAAGGTCGGCGAAGAGGTCGAGGCCGAGGTCATCGACATCAACCACGAGCGGGGCCGGATCAGTCTCTCGATCCGTCGCCTCCAGCCGGATCCGTGGCACTCCACGGTGGCCGACTTCCGCGTCGGCGACGTGATCGACGGCACCGTCACGAAGCTCGTCAACTTCGGCGCCTTCGTGCGCGTCCGCGACGGGCTCGAGGGCCTCATCCACATCAGCGAGCTGAGTCACCAGCGAGTTGCCCACCCGGGCGACGTTGTCCGCGAGGGCCAGACGCTGAAGCTCAAGATCATCTCGCTCGACTCCGAGCGGCATCGCCTGGGCCTCAGCCTGAAGCAGGCCGAGGAGGCGCCGGCCCGGCCGGCCCCCGAGGCGCGACCGCGCCGCGAGCGTCCGGAGCGGGGCTACTCTCTCTCCGACGCCGTCCAGGAGCCGGAGGGCGGGATCGACAACACGTTGGCCGCCGCGTTCGCGCAGGTGCGCCAGCAGCTCCAGGAGCCCGAGCCGGTCGCCGAGCCCGAGCCGGTCGCCGAGCCCGAGCCGGTCGCCGAGCCCGAGCCGGTCGCCGAGCCCGAGCCGGTCGCCGAGCCCGAGCCGGTCGCCGAGCCCGAGCCCGAGCCGGACCCCGCCTGATTCGACGCCCGTTCGGCGAGGCGCTCCCCCTTCAGGGTGGGCGCCTCGTCGGCGTGTCCGGGCCTGACATCCGTACCGGGGTGACGTCCGAACAAGGAGTTGTCGCTGTCGAGACACGAGCCGGCGCCCGTCCGTGCCGTGCCGGGGCGGCGTGCTAGCATGACCCGACCGGCGGCATGGCCCGCCCGCAGAGATCTCGCCTCATGGACCGCTTCGACAAGTTCACCGATCGCGCGCGCAAGGTCCTGACCCTCGCGCAGGACGAGGCGCAGCGGTTCAACCACAACTACATCGGGACGGAGCACCTGCTCCTGGGCCTCGTCCGCGAGGGCGAGGGCGTGGCCGCGCGCGTGCTCGAGAACATGAACGTCGAGCTGGCCAAGGTGCGGACGGCGGTCGAGTTCATCATCGGCAGGGGCGACCGACCGGTGGTCGGCGAGGTCGGCCTCACCCCGCGCGCGAAGCGCGTCATCGAGCTCGCTATCGACGAGGCGCGCCGCCTCGGCCACAACTACATCGGGACGGAGCACCTGCTCCTGGGCCTGGTGCGGGAGGGCGAGGGGATCGCGGCCGGGGTCCTGGAGTCGCTGGGCGTCAACCTCGACAAGGTGCGCCACGAGGTGATCAGGGTCCTCTCGCAGAGCTCCGCCGCCGGGCCCGCCCCGGAGACGAAGCGGACCAGCAAGACGCCGACCGTCGACCAGCTCGGGATCAACCTGACCGAGGCCGCCCGGGCCGGCAAGCTCGACCCGGTGATCGGGCGGGAGAAGGAGATTGAGCGGGTCATCCAGATCCTCTCCCGCCGGACCAAGAACAACCCCGCGCTCATCGGGGAGCCGGGCGTCGGCAAGACGGCGATCGCCGAGGGCCTGGCCCACCGGATCGTCAACAACGACGTCCCCGAGACTCTGGCCAACAAGCGCGTCCTGACCCTTGACATCGGGTCGCTCGTCGCGGGCACGAAGTACCGCGGCGAGTTCGAGGAGCGCCTCAAGAAGATCATCGAGGAGCTGCGCGCCACGAACGACGCCATCCTCTTCATCGACGAGCTCCACACCCTCGTCGGGGCCGGCGCGGCCGAGGGCGCGATCGACGCGGCGAACATCCTCAAGCCGTCCCTGGCGCGCGGCGAGCTGCAGTGCATCGGCGCGACGACCCTCGACGACTATCGCAAGTACATCGAGCGCGACGCCGCCCTTGAGCGGCGCTTCCAGCCCGTGATGGTGGAGGAGCCGACGCTCGAGCAGACGGTCGAGATCCTCTTCGGGATCCGCGAGCGCTACGAGCAGCACCACAAGGTCACCATCTCCGACGACGCCCTCCGCGCCGCCGCCGATCTCTCGATTCGCTACATCACGGACCGCCATCTCCCCGACAAGGCGATCGACCTGATCGACGAGGCGGCCAGCCGCGTCCGGCTCCGCTACGCCTCGGCCCCGCCCGCCCTGCGCGAGGCCCAGAAGGAGCTCGGGCGGCTCGAGCGCGACAAGGAGGCCGCGGTCAACGGCCAGGAGTACGACGAAGCGTCCCGTCTCCGCGAGCTGGAGAGCGCCGCGAAGGCCCGGGTCGAGGCGCTCCGCGGCGAGTGGCAGGCGCAGGTCGCGGGCGACCAGCCGACGGTCGACGAGGAGGAGATCGCGCAGATCGTCGCGATGTGGACCGGGATCCCGGTCACCCGGATCGCCCAGGAGGAGTCCGAACGGCTCCTGCAGATGGAGGATCACCTGCATAAGCGGGTGATCGGCCAGCAGGAGGCGATCGCCACGATCGCGCGGGCCGTCCGGCGCGCCCGGGCGGGCCTCAAGGATCCCAAGCGCCCGATCGGCTCGTTCATCTTCCTCGGCCCCACGGGCGTCGGCAAGACCGAGCTCGCCAAGGCCCTCGCCGAGTTCATGTTCGGCAGCGAGGACGCGCTCATCAAGGTCGACATGAGCGAGTTCATGGAGCGCCACAACGTGAGCCGTCTGGTCGGTGCCCCGCCGGGCTACGTCGGCTTCGACGAGGGCGGCCAGCTCACGGAAGCCGTCCGCCGCAAGAGCTACGCGGTGGTCCTGCTCGACGAGATCGAGAAGGCGCATCCCGAGGTCTTCAACATCCTCCTCCAGATCCTGGAGGATGGGCACCTGTCGGACGCCAAGGGCCGGCGCGTCGACTTCCGTAACACCATCATCATCATGACCTCGAACCTGGGCGCCCGGCAGCTCCAGACGAACTCGTCTCTCGGCTTCCGCGCGCAGGGCGAGACCGAGGCGGCCCGCGCCGAGGCCTCCCATGAGCTGATGCGCGAGAAGGTCCAGAAGGAGCTCAAGACCGCGTTCCGGCCCGAGTTCCTGAACCGGATCGACTCCACCATCGTCTTCCGCTCGCTAACGCAGGACGAGATCCGCCAGATCGTCGACCTCATGCTGGCGAGGGTCCGCGACCAGCTCCGGGCGCAGCAGCTGTCGCTCGAGGTGACCCAGGCCGCCAAGGACCACATCATCAAGATGGGCTACGACGTCGCCTACGGGGCCCGGCCGCTGCGTCGCGTGATCCAGAACATGATCGAGGACGTCCTCGCCGAGCAGCTCCTGCTCGGGCGCCACAAGCCCGGGACGACCATCGTGGTCGACAAGGGCGAAGAGGCGGGTCTTTCGATCGAGGCTGCCGACGAGAAGACGCCCGCCGTCGTCGAGGCCGTCTAGCGCCGTGGCGCGGCCGCAGAGCCGCTACGTCTGCCAGGTCTGCGGCGAGGCCTTCCTCCGCTGGGAAGGGCAGTGCCGCGCCTGCAGCGCGTGGAACTCGCTTGTCGAGACGGTCGTTCGCGAGGTCCCGGCCGCCGCCCGGGCGCGCGCCGCCGGCGCCGCCCTCGAGCCGGTGCCCCTCGCGTCCCTCGCCGACGAGGTAGTCCCCCGGCTGCCTGTGGGGCTCGGCGAGCTCGACAGGGTCCTCGGGGGCGGGCTCGTCCCGGGATCGCTCGTCCTCGTCAGCGGCGAGCCGGGGATCGGGAAGTCCACGCTCCTCCTCCAGGCCGCGGCCGGCCTGGCCGCGGGGGGACGCCCGGTCCTCTACGCGACGGGCGAGGAGTCGGGCGGCCAGGTTCGGCTGCGCGCCGACCGCCTGGGGCTCCTCGCCGGGCCGGCCGCCGGGGCCATCCGGATCCTCGCCGACCACGACGTCGAGCGGATCGTCGCGGCGGCTCGCGTCCTGCGCCCGGCGGCGGTCATCGTCGACTCCATCCAGACCGCGACGCTCGACGAGCTGAACGGTCCGGCGGGCAGCGTCGGCCAGGTGCGCGAGGCGGCGCTCCGCTTCATGGAGCTGGCCAAGGGGGAGGGGATCGCGGTCATCCTGGTCGGCCACGTCACGAAGGACGGGAGCATCGCCGGCCCGAAGACGCTGGAGCACCTCGTCGACGCGGTCGTGGCGATCGAGGGCGAGCGCGGCGGCACCCTGCGCCTGGTCCGGGCCTCGAAGAACCGGTTCGGGGCGACCGACGAGGTGGGCGTCCTCGAGATGGTCGAGGCCGGTCTCCGGGAGGTGGCCGACCCGGCCCGTGCCTTCCTCGTCGAACACCCGGTCCCGGCGCCCGGAAGCGTCGTCGCCGCCACCCTCGAAGGCAGCCGGGCGCTGCTCGTCGAGGTCCAGGCGCTCGTCGCGCCGAGCGGCTATGGAACCCCCCGCCGCACGGCCATCGGGCTCGACCCCAACCGGCTCGCCCTTCTGGTGGCCGTTCTGGGCCGGCGGGCCGGGGTCGGTCTCGGGACCCACGACGTCTACGCCAACCTGGCCGGCGGCCTCGCGGTGGCCGACCCGGGGCTCGACCTGCCCCTCGCGATCGCCCTCGCCTCGACCCTGCGGGACCGTCCGGTGCGGCCCGGCACCGTCGCCTTCGGCGAGGTCGGGCTCCTCGGCGAGCTCCGGGCCGTCGGGGGGACGGAACGCCGGCTCCGCGAGGCGGCGCGCCTGGGCTTCGCGCGCGCGCTCGTTCCGCGGACGCGATCGGGGCCGCCCGCCGTCGCGGGCATGGACGTAGTCCCCGTGGCCACGGTGCGCGACGCCCTGGCCGGCGCCCTGGACGGTGCGGGGCGGGGCTGATGGACGGCCCCGTCGGCGACCGGGGCTCACAACCGGCGACCGGGGACCTGACGGCGCCCGTCGGCGGTGCTAGGCTCTCGGTCCGTGATCCGCGTCATCCGTCTCCTCGGCGCCGCCCTGGGCCTTCTCGTTGCCCTCTCGTTCGTGGTGGGCGGCAGCGGGATCTTCGGGCAGGGCGCCTACGCGGGCGCCCTCATCGCCCTCTGGCTCGTCGCCTGGCTCGTCGTCGGCTTCGCCGTCCTTCCGTACCTGACGGTCGTTCCCGCCGCCTGGCTGATCCGCTGGGTCCAGGAGCTCTCGACGGCGGAGTTCGTGGCGGCCGTCCTCGGTCTCCT
>Ga0315291_10007453_pt1 | contig 13526 bp, 10 predicted proteins | sample YL17G12_20_MG_FD_203070 | JGI IMG/M metagenome (GOLD analysis project Ga0315291, IMG submission 203070) | Sediment microbial communities from Yellowstone Lake, YNP, Wyoming, USA - YL17G12_20 | ecosystem: Environmental > Aquatic > Freshwater > Lake > Sediment | place: USA: Wyoming | collected...
CCACGACGTTCGTTACCGTGGTCGAAATGTCCGCGCTTAAAATCTCGCGGACGCCCCGCTCGACGGCATCATGCCCTACGTCGCCCTCTTCACGGACCCGGAAAATGCTCTCGAGCACAATGATCGAGTCGTCGACCAGATGGCCGACGGCAAGCGCCAGCCCGCCCAACGACATCACGTTCAGGGTCATGCCCTTCATGTACATCGGGATGAACGTGGCGATCAGCGAGATCGGAATGGCCAGGCCGATAATCGTCGTCGAAGCCCAGTTTCGCAGGAAAAGGAAGACCACCAGCAGCGCCCAGAAACCGCCCTGGATGGCAGAATCCTGGGCCTCCTTTGTAGCGCTCTTGATGAACCGCGACTGGTCGCTGATCAGCGTAAACTGCGCCGATTGGGGCAGACGCGACCGAATCTTCTTGGCAAGCATTTCCGTGGCCGTTCCCTGTTCCACTGTGCCACCGCCGCCCGGCGTTCCGCCCCGGACCTTCGCCATCTCCTCCGCCAGACGGTCGCTGAACGAATGCACCCGCGGGAAACCGAGAATGTCCTTTACAAGCGTGCAGACTTCCACCGTGTTCGCGTCTCCATCTTTGTAGATGTCGAGCGCCACGGCTTCGTTTCCATTGATGTGGACGACGGTTTCGCGTTCTTTTTCGCCGACCGCAACCTCCGCGATATCGATCAGGCGCAGTTGCTTGCCGCTCGACAGTGCATCAGACGAGCCTGAACCTCCGCCCAAGAGACTGCTGACCGCGTCCGCCGCCCCTGAACGGAGCCTGGGCGTGTTGATGATACTGTTGCGGATCTCTTCGACGTCCTGGAACTCGTTCAACGTCCGGACGAGGTACTCGGTCTTGCCTTCGCGGAGCCGCCCCCCGGAAAGGTTGATGTTCTGCTGCGAGAGATTGTTCGCCACGTCCTGGAGCGAAAGGCCGAGGTTCTTCACGCGCTCGGCGTCCACGCGCACGACGACTTCCTGTTGCCGCCCGCCCTTGATCAACACCTGCGCGATGCCGGTCTCCGCCTCGAGGTCGCCTTTAACGTGCCGCTCACAGGCCTCCCGGATGGCCGTCAGCTCTTTCCGTGTGAGGTCGGCGCGTTTGTTGGCATCGGCAACATCCGGGAAATCCGAGCCCGTAATGGCCACCCTCAGCACCGGGTCCAGCGTCGGGTCATACCTTAAGATCACGGGATTCTCGGTCACTTCCTTGGGCGGCTCGAACAGATCCAGGCGGTCGCGCACTTCCTGCAGCGCGAGGTTCATGTCCGTGCCCCACGTAAACTCGAGAACGATTTCGGAGGTCCCAGGCGAGGATACGCTGCTGATCTCGACGAGGCCCGTCACGATGCTCAGCGCCTCCTCAAGCGGGCGCGTGATGAGCTTTTCGACGTCCTCCGGCGCAGCTCCCTCATACTCCGTACGCACCGTCAACGTCGGATACGAGATGTTCGGCATCAAGTTGATCGGCAACTGCTGGTACGACTTCCATCCGAACACGATAATCGTAAGGAAGAACATAGAGATCGCGACGGGACGCCGGATGGCCAGCCTGTACTTCTTCCCTTGAGAGATGTCGGTCATGATGTCCGCACGAAGAGTGGCTAGTGGTTAGTGACTAGCCACTTACCTGTAGCCTCTCTTCCTCTAGCCTCTAACCTCTTGCATTACGAGTGGTGACGGCGTTGTTGTTGACGGATTCGCGTCCCGCTGGCGGCGTTCTCGCCGGCCCGCTTCTCCTGGGCCGCCTTGAGCGCTTCCTCGGGACTCAGGCTCATTTTGGAAAGAAGCTCATCCGTCGCATTCGTGACCGTCACTTTGGAACCCGGCTTGAGCGTGTGTTGGCCGAGTGTAACCACCAGCATTTGGTCGTCCAAGCCCGAGAGAATCTCGATGTTGTTGCTGTCCTCGAGTCCGGTCTGGATCTCGATTCGCTGCGCCAGAAAGGTCGGCTTCTGTGGCGCTTCCTGTGGCTCCGACGGCTTCTGCGCCGGCGCTCCATCGGGCTGAGCCGCTGCCTCCTCAACGGCCTCGCCGCCTGAAGAGGATTCCTCGGGCGCCTTCGCGCCGGCCTCCTGCTTCTCCTGCTCTTCCCTCGAGATGACGAAGAGGTACTTGCGCGCATTCTCCTCGACGAGCGCATCCTTGGGCACGAGCAAGGCGTTCTCATGTGTCTCCAACACAAGGCGCACGCGGGCAAATGCAGACTCCCGAAGCTTCGCGCGGACCTCCGGGGCGAAGTCCAACGTCACTTTCACGGTGCCGCTTGCAGAATCAACACCGGGGTTGATGCGGCGCACGGCGGTCTCGAACTCCTGGTCGCCTAAGGCGTCAATGGTCACCTTCGCAATCTGACCCAGCTTCAGCCGGGCGAGTTCTTTCTCTGGCGGGTTGATGACGATCATATACGAGGAAGGATCGACGATCGTGAATACGGACGTCGCCCCGGACACCAACTGCCCGGCCTGAATGTTCCTCTTCGTAACCACGCCGCTGATCGGTGCGCGGATAGTGAGCTTCGAGAGTTGGACCTGCTGCGTGTTCAGCGCGGCCAAGGCCTGCTCGTGTGCGAACTGGGCGTTGTCGCGTTCGGCCTTGGCGCCGATTCCTTCGGCGAGGCTTCGTTCCGCAATGTCATATGCGGTCTTGGTTTGGCGGACCTGCACCTCTGCTTGACCGATGGCCGCCTGGATGGTTGTCCTATCCAGTTCGGCCATGACCTCGCCGGCCTTGACGCGGTCGCCTTCTTCAACCAGGAGCTTCTCACATTCGCCTACCGCTTCGGCCGTGACCTGCACGCGGTTCTCTGCTTCCACGCGAGCCGTGGTTTCGAAGTAGGAGGAGATATCGCCCCGCCGAGGCGGTTCCGCCTGGACGGGGATGACAATCTCGGTGTCCTCGGACTTCTTTTCCTGCTTTGGCTGGGCGTCCACCGCATTCGCCGTTTTCTGAAAGTAGTCGCAACGTACGGTCAACGCCAGCAGCAGCGTCAACGCCAGAACGCCCAAGTGTTTATGCATATTGCCTCCCGGCATCCCGCTCGTCCCTCGTGCTTGTGCTCGTAGTCGTTCTTTAGACCCCAGGGCAAAACCGAAGGTTTCAAACAATGCCTATGAGGTTACCGCTCGTTCCCAAGTTCAACTTGGGAACGAGTTCCGCACTGTTTTCTTGCGTCGAACCTGTCGTAGACGCTATACTCTCGTCCGTAAGCATACCATCGACGCTGTCGGATGTCACCTAGACGACGTTTATGGGAGCCGCCGGTCTGGGCGCGCAGTCCCTCCCCTTTTCCCGCATGTCGGTGGCTGGACGGCAGGAAGCCACCTCCGATTATGTTGGGAGCGCGCAGTGTGCATCAGCTTTAAGTTGAGCCTGGGAACGAGGGCGTTGATTAAAACTCAGCCGAACGCATTCGAAACCGCCAACGCGTTTCTGGTGTCAGATTTCGGATTGTGGTCTGTGTGCGGAGGCGGCTTCCTACCGTCCAGCCGCCGACATGGCGTTTGAATTATGGCCGACGATAAGAAGAACGGGCCTCTAATCCGCGTCGAAAACATCACCAAGGTGTTCGACATGGGCGAGACGGTGGTGAACGCCCTATGCGGAGTGTCATTCACCATCGAGCGCGGGTCTTTCGTGGCCATCATGGGCCCTTCCGGGTCGGGGAAGACGACGTTGCTCGATATCCTCGGGTGCCTTTCGCGGGCGACTTCCGGGACGTACTGGCTCGCGGGCGTCAAGGTGAGCGAACTGTCCGAGAACCGCCTTGCGGAGATCCGCAATCACGAGATTGGCTTCGTGTTTCAGAACTTCAACCTGCTCGCCCGCACGAACGCGGTAGGCAACGTCGAACTGCCGCTGCTGTATGATGGAATCCGCCGCAAAGAAAGGGTTCGCCGTGCGAAAATCGCCCTTGAGACGGTAGGCCTGTCGGATCGAATGTACCATCGTCCGAGCGAGCTTTCCGGCGGGCAGCGTCAGCGCGTCGCCATTGCGCGCGCGCTCGTCAACAATCCATCAATCCTCTTCGCGGATGAGCCGACGGGGAACCTGGACAGCGCCAGCGGAGAGAGCATCCTCGGGCTGTTTGTGGAGCTTCACAAGAAGGGCAACACTATTGTCATGGTAACCCATGAACGCGAAGTGGCCGAACACGCCGAACGCGTCATGATGTTCCGTGACGGAAGACTGGTAAAGGACGAATGGCCGAGACAAAGCGGAAGAACATAGTGACCAGAGCACTGGCCTGGGTAATCCTGGTAGGGGTCTTGACGGCGCCGGTTGCTTACTATTTCATGCGCGAACCTGAGATCGCCGTCACCGCCACGGTGATCGCACGCGGCCACGTCGAGCAGACGGTTACGGCCATGTCCTCGGGAACCGTCAAGCCCAAACTCGATTCGATGATCGCCGGAGGCACCATAGGTACCGTTGTAGCGATCCCGGTGAAAGAGGGCGACCGCGTGAAGCAAGGCGATGCGCTCGTGGAGCTTGATCACGCGGAACTCGATGCGCAAGTGGCCTTGGCCGAGGCCAATCTGCGCGTCGGCCAGTCCCGCCTCGAACAGGCCAAGATCGCCGCGGCCATCTATGAGGAGATTGCCCAGGCCCGCGTGAGCCAGGCTCAGGCGCAGTTCGAACTGGCCAGGCTCGACTTCGACCGCATCAAGACGCTTTCCGACAAGAAAGCCGTGTCCCAGAGTGATTTCGACAAGGTGACCCTCGCCCTTCGCGTGGCTCAGGAGAATGAGGCGGCGGCAAAGGCCAGCCAGGAGGAAAACCGCGTCCGCAAGGAGGAAATCCGTTCCGCGGAAGCCGCCGTCCAACAACTCGAGGCCGCGGCCACAGTGGCCCGTTCCATGCGCGACAAGGCTTACGTCCGAGCGCCCTTTGACGGCGTGGTCGCGAAGGTGTTCGTCCACATCGGCGAGGTTGTGGGCTCTGGTCTGGGCAGCAGTCTGACGGGCGGCGGACTCACTGGCGGGGGCGGCGGCTCCTCGAGCGTCGGCATCGGGGCATCGGTCGCGGTGTCGTCCGCGGCCGGACTCTCGACGGCTTCCTCCACGGCGCTGCTGCAACTGGTTCAGGACGTCGATCTGTACGTCAAGGCGCCTTTCGACGAGGCCAACATCAATCTGATCAGCAAAGGGCAAAAGGCCCGCATCAACCTCGACGCCTATCGCGGCGTGGACTTCCCGGCCCACGTCGAATTCATATCGCCCACCGTCACCCGGAATGCGGACCTCACCCGAACCCTCGATATTGACGTTCGCATCGTCGAGGGCGTGGATAAGTTCCTCGTCGGGATGTCGGCCGACGTCATCATTGTTGCCGATGAAAAGGACGACGTCTTGTGCGTTCCGAGCGAGGCTCTAATTCGCGAGGAAGAGGCTTACGTGATTGAGAATGGCCGGGCCGTCAGACGGAAGGTGACGATCGGCATCGGAAACTGGCAGTCAAAGGAAGTCCTTGACGGCCTCCGCGAAGGCGAAATGATCATCACGTCCGTTTCGCTGAAGGAACTCAAGCCCGGCGTCAAGGTCCGTGTAGTTGATTCCTTGGAGAAAGAGTGAAACGGGTATAACGTCTGATGAACAGCCTGTCCGTAACCCGAAACCCGAAACCCGAAACCCGAAACCCGAGCAATGGAACTCTTTGAGTGCATACTTACCGCGCTGTATTCGTTGTCGCAGAATAAAGTGCGCGCGTTTCTGACCACGCTGGGCGTCATCATCGGCGTCATGTCCGTCATCCTCCTCGTCGCCTTGGGGGAAGCCGCCCAGGCATACATCCAGAACGAGTTCGCGGGCATGGGCAGCAATGTCATTCTCATCTCTCCCGGCAAACAGGAAACCACCTCGAACATGATCGTGGTCAATGCCGGAAGCTACCGCAAACTTACGGCCGAAAACGCACGCGAGATCAAGCGCAAAGCGGTCGGGCTCAAAGGCGTCAGCGGAAACGTACTGGGCACGGCCCAAGTGCGGTACGGCAATCTCGAACGCAATTGCATCATGGTCGGCGTGATGGAGGATTTCGACGAGATCCGGGAACTCCGTCTGCAACAGGGGAGATTCATCGAGGCCCAGGACATCGACAAGAACAACAAGGTGTGCGTCATCGGCCAGAAGATCAGGAAGGACCTCTTTGGCAGCAAGCCGGTGCTTAACGAGAAAATCTCCATCAACCGCATGAAGCACGTCATCATTGGCGTCATGGAGGAAAGAGGCACGGCGCTCGGGATTAACCTGGACGACATCGTCATCGTGCCGCTGCCGAGCGGCCAGGAGATGTTCTACGGCGGCGAGGATACCGTATTCGAGATCATTACCTCCGCGCGAAGCCCGGAAGATATTCCCCTCGCCACGAAGTCCATAAGGCAGATCCTGTTCGCCGCCCACGATTACAACGAGGACTTCACGATCATCGACCAGGACAGCATGATCGGCTCCTTCGGCAAGATCTTTGACATGCTCCGTTTCATGCTCGCGGGGGTCGCCTGCATCTCGCTCGTCGTCGGCGGCATCGGCATCATGAACATCATGCTGGTCTCCGTCCGCGAACGCACGCGCGAGGTCGGCGTCCGGAAAGCCGTCGGCGCGAAACGCAAGGACATCGGCCTGCAATTTCTGATCGAGGCCGTGACCCTCAGCGTGTGCGGCGGCATCGTAGGCATTCTCATCGCATGGATGGGCACCCTTATCATCGGATTCATATACCCGTCGCTGCCGGTGAGACTCTCGATGTGGTCAGTGCTTATGGCCTTTTTCTTCAGCCTCAGCGTCGGCGTATTCTTCGGCGTCTATCCGGCCTTGAAGGCGTCCAGCGTTGATCCCGTCGAAGCATTGCGCTACGAGTGACGCGGGTGTCCCGATGCAGCGAGACCCGGCTCCTTGATACGCTTCCATGCTATCCCGCACCTTCTTCCACCCTCGTGCGTCGTGCATGGTGCACGTGCAAGAGCACGACGCACGAACGGAACCCGATTTTCCCTGCGTTGGCGCGTGTATGGTATCCTGACTGCGCCTAAGAGTGCGGGCTGGGAGAGACACGGCATTCCACGAGAAGGAAAACGATCAAGGCATGTCCCTGACTGCGCGCCATCCGGCAATGCGTAAGCACCTGCAAAAGATCGCCGCTTCTTTGATCCTCTGCGGCCCGGCTGTGGTGCTTTACGGCGGCTTCATCGTCTTTCCCGCGATCCTGGGCTTCGCTTACAGCCTTACCAACTGGAACGGCTGGGTCAACAGGCCACGGTACATCGGCCTCACCAACTTTCGCGACCTCATATCCGATACCGTTCTGCCTCAGGCAATACGTTTTACGTTGTTCGAGACGCTTCTCATAGTTGTTTTCTTTAGTTTTGGGTCGATGTTGCTCGCCATCCTGCTTGACAAGCTGAAAATCATGAAGGGTCTCATTCGGGGCCTTTTTTTCTACCCCTACATCCTGAGCATCCTCGTCGGCGCGCTCCTTTTCCAGTATATGGCCAACTTCCGCGAAGGGGCGGTCAACACGCTCCTGCGCGCCATCGGGCTTGGCGCCTTTGCGCAAGACTGGATGGGAGACACCTCCCTGGTCGCATACTTCATCTTTGCGCTTGTTGCGTGGAACGGTCTCGGATTCTTCACGACCGTCTACCTTGCCAACCTCCAGACCATTCCCACGGACCTCTATGAGGCCGCCCGGATCGACGGCGCCGGCGCGCTTACCGTGTTTACGCGCATTCAGTTCCCCATGCTCCTGCCGACGCTCACCACGAACTCGGTCCTTGCCTTGATCACGGGCATCAATCTCTTCCCGCAGATCGTCGTCACCACCCAGGGCGGCCCGGGATGGCGAACGTTCACCGTCGGCTACTACATTTACTACCTTGGGGTGTTAAACAACCGCCAAGGCTATGCAGCCGCCGTTTCATTCGTGACCTTCGTGGCCCTTGTGGGAATCGCCGGCATCCAGGTCGCTCTACTACGCCGCAGACAGGTGGCGCTATGAAATCGGGTTTCGGGTCTCCGGTCTCGGGTCTCGGGTTCAATACAGGCTTTTTACGACACCCGAAACCCGAAACCCGAAACCCGAGAAGACGCATTCCCGTGCTTGAGGCGGTCATGCTGCTCGCGGGATTACTGTTTGTCTCACCGTGTTTCCTGGCCCTGCTCAATTCCTTCAAGACTCTGCCGGAGATCACGCTTTCCCCAGTGGCGCTGCCCAAGACGCTCACGTTTGACAACTACGCATATTTGTTCACCGGCGTAAAACTGGCCAAGCCGATGCTCAACAGCCTTCTGATGTGCATTGCGGTTATCCTGAGTCTGATCACAACGGCGCCGATGGCCGCGTTTTCAATGATGCGGCGTCCGATGTTCACCGGAAGGTTTCTCCGCGTGTTCTTTCTCGCCGGGTTGACCATCCCGTTTCAGATCATCATGGTGCCCCTCCTCCAGCAGTTCCGTCTGCTCGACATTCAGTTCACTTACTTCGCGCTGTTGGTTCATTACGTGTCATGGGGGCTTCCGCTCTGCATCTTCATCTACAGCGGGTTCATGTCCACGATTCCGAAAGAACTTGAAGAGTCGGCGGCCATCGACGGTTGCGGGCCCGTCTCGACCTTCTGGCGCATCATCTTCCCTCTGCTGATGCCGTGCACCATAACCGTTGTCATTTTCTGGGGCCTGTGGATCTGGAACGATTTCATGCAGGCGTTCATCATCATGGGCACGTCGAAGGGCCAGCTCGTATTCGTCCAACTCTGGCGGTTTCTGTCCGATAAGTATGTCAAGAACTGGAATTACATTTTTGCAGGTGTCGTCGTGCTTTCCATGCCGGTCACTGTTCTTTACCTGCTCATGCAACGCCGTTTCGTCAAAGGCTTGACTGCCGGTGCGATAAAATAGGCTCATGCAAGAGCAAGGGGACAGGCAAGGGGTTGCAACCCCTTGTCATGGAGATGACGAGGCAAGGGGTTGCAACCCCTTGTCATGGAGATGACGGAGATGACGGAGATGACGGAGATGATCCAGCCGCGAAATGATTACCCCACCAAAACCCATCATCTAAGGCGCGGCTCGCTTCGAACGCGCCGGTCCGTTATCTCCTATTATCCCCCTATCTCCTTCTCTTGCACGGCGTTTCGCTTTGCAGGGCCTTGAAGATACAGCATTGTAGTGTTAGCATACCTCAAATTCCCGGGAGGCGCTGGATTGTCGAGTCGCAGGGTTAAAACATAGAGAGGTTAGCCAACCGTGTCGAAGAAAAAGATCGCGCTCATCGTTGTACTCGTTATCCTTGCCGTCATCGTCATCGCGGCGATCGTCGTGAACCAGAAGTTCGCCATTCTCTTTGCTTCGCCGAGAGTCTCCTACGAAACCCTGGTGAGACCTGAGACGCGCGCAGAGATCGTCCTTGACGTGCCCAAAGCACAGGAGATCATCAAGAAAAAACTCTTGGCCGGCGTCAGTGTTCCCGATTGGGTGCTGCCGCGAGTCCTTCCCTATCAAGCGGCGCTCGTGGCCAATATGGACAGTGACCGCGGTGAGATAAACCTCACGCTGTTCATCAACGATCAGCGGCTGGCTCTCGTCTTGGTCGACCAGGTGAACCGGCTCAGGTTTCCGGCGCCATTTGACCGATGGTTCAAGGACAAAATGGTGTGGAAAGAGCGCGGTTCGATGCTCCGCAAAGGCGTTGCCCCCATGGATCCGGCCTTTCTGGCGAAACTGAAAGAGATTCTCAAGGGAAAATCCGGGGCTGCGGTTCCCTTAAAGATTGAAGGGGGGCATCTTTTCGAGGCCGTATTCGACAACCGCGACGGTTCCGCAATGGCTATCATCGGAACTCTCGCGTCCGCTCTGGGCGTGCCTGTGACCGACTATGCCTGGGAAGGATACGTCGGCGCCTTAACGCCGCTTGACACGGTGCGTTTGCAGGCTGACCTTGGGAACGATAAGGCACTTGTGGCCCACCTCGCATTGGAGTGCGCGCCCGACACCGAACCCAACGCGGCCCAATTCCTTTTGCTGGGCTTGCAGATGGGACTGCCGCAACTCCAGGGAGAGCTTTCGAAGAAAGGGATTACATTGAAGGGCAACGCGACGGTCGAAAAGAACGTCATAAAGGGCGATTACACGATCCCCAACTTCGACCAGGTGATTGACAAACTGTGAATGAGGCTAGAGGAAGGGGACCGCAGCCAATCCGCAATAGGCAATCCGCTAATCATGCAATCGCGTGCGCCCCTGGATCGCGTGACTCAGCGTCACGTCGTCCGCGAACTCGAGGCCGCTGCCCATCGGCACACCATGCGCAATCCGGGTCACGGCGATGTCCAGTTTCGAGATCTGCTTCGAAAGGTACATCGCTGTTGCCTCGCCCTCGGCGGTTGCGTTGGTGGCAATAATCACCTCCGCGACCGTGCCCGATTCGAGTCGTTTCATCAGGGGGCCGATTCGGAGTTCGGAGGGACCGATCCCTTCCAAAGGATTCAGTGCACCGTGTAGAACGTGGTACAAACCCCGGTATGTGTTCGCTCTCTCGATCGCAAGGGCTCCAGCCGGCTGCTCCACGACGCAGATCGTGCCGGCGTCCCGGCGGGGATCGCTGCAAACCGGGCAGGGATCCGCTTCCGTGAGGTTGCAGCACATGCGGCACGTTGTTATCCGTTCGCGCGCGGACCGAATCGCCTCGCTGATAAAGCGCGCCTCCTCCTCGGGAGCTCCAAGGAGATAAAGCGCGAGGCGCTCCGCGGAACGTTTCCCAATGCCGGGCAGGCGGCGCAAGGCTTCAATGAGCCGCTCGACCGAGGGTGTATCGATCAACATGCATCATCCCCCAATCTCGGAGGTGGCTTCCTGCCGTCCAGCCACCGACATGAACTCGACCGAATGATCTACCGCGCGCCCGTGGGGACCGCCAACTGGGCCCGGGCCTGGTTCCATTCGCGGAGTTTTGCGTCGCGCGTCAAGACGTCAGCCCGATCGATAAACACAATCCCGTCCAGATGGTCCGCCTCATGCTGGATGATGCGCGCGAGCAGACCGGTGGCTTCGAAGTGGCGCCGTCTCCCGTGCTCATCGAGCGCCGATACCTCGATGCGCACGCGGCGTGAAATCGGCGCATAGATCTGAGGCAGGCTCAGACACCCTTCTTCGCCCGTCTCAGACCCGTCAAACACCTTTATCTCCGGGTTGATGAGGCACATGCCCTCTTCCTTCTCGGGTTCCTGAAGGACCAGGATTCTCTTGAGCACGCCCACCTGTGGCGCCGCCAGCCCCACTCCCTCGTGGGACGCCATTGTCTCAAACATGTCCTTCACAAGCTGGAGAATCTGGGGACCGAAATGCTTCACCTCCTCCGCTCTCTTCAGAAGCATCTTATCGGGATACAAAAGCACTTCTCTTACGGCCATTACTTCACCCTTCGTCTCTATAGACGGATTAACAAGCATCGTAACACACGAAATTCCCCGTGTTCAATGGATTTCGGAAGATCTGGGTCTGCTTTGGGACGAAGAACGTTCGTTGCACAGACCTTAGCACGGAGGCGGCTTCCTGCCGTCCAGCCGCCGACCTGAGATTACGCCCGAAGGGTCTTCTGCAGTTCAGCGATGATGTGACGAGTGGCGGTAACCTTTTCCGTTTCGCGGGCGAGTTTGCCGCACGCGTACAGCACGGTGGTATGGTCTTTCCCGCCGAACGCCTCCCCAACGTCGTTCAAAGACAGGCTCGGGATTAACGTTTTGCACAGATACATGGCCACTTGACGCGGGAAAGCGATCTGCCGCTGGCGGCTGCGGCCGCGGAGGTCAGCGATGCGAACGTCGAAATGCTCCGCAACCGCGCGCTGCACCGCGTCGATCGTGATCGGCCGGATTTTCTCGCTTCCGATAAGCTGAGTCAGCACTTCCTCGACCATCTGCACGGTGGTTTTCCGTTGCGTTAGCTTGCTATAGGCCAGAACAGTGATGAGCGCTCCCTCAAGTTCACGGATATTGGAGGTAATATGGATGGCAATGCACTTCAGCACCTCAGGCGACACATATGCATGTTCTTCAGCGGCTTTGCTTTGCAGGATAGCGACGCGCGTCTCGAGGTCCGGGGCCTGAATATCCGTGACCAAGCCCCAGCCGAACCGGGAGATCAGCCGTTGCTCGATTCCCTCCAACTCCTTCGGGCTTCGATCACTGGAAAGCACGATCTGCTTGTGCCGCTCGGAGAGGGCGTTAAACGTATGGAAGAACTCCTCTTGTGTCGCCTCCTTTCCTGCAATGAAATGGATATCGTCGATGAGGAGCACGTCCGCCTTTCGGTACTTCGCCCGGAAGCGTTGCGTGGATTTCTTCGCGATGCTCTCGATGAGCTGGTTGGTGAAATGCTCGGACGATATGAACACTACGTTGGCATTGTGGTCGCGGTCGAGGATCTCGTGCCCGATCGCCTGCATCAGATGCGTTTTCCCCAAGCCCGTCCCGCCGTAAAGGAAAAGCGGGTTGTAAGCGCGCGCCGGGCTCTCGGCCACGGCCTTTGCGGCTGCGTGTGCAAAGCGGTTTCCCGCTCCCACTACGAAACGTTCGAATACGTATCGAGGGTTAAACCTGTTCCCCGTCTGCGCAAAGGACGGCGCCTTCGGTTCCATCGGAGCCGCCGCCTGTTGCTCTTCTTCCACGGACGAACCGGTGGGCATGTGGGTTGGCACGAACCGGATCTCGCGGAAATCCGGGATGATTCGCCGCATCGCTTCCACGATGGCGTCCAGATAGTGATCGCGGAGCCAGTCGGCGAAGAACTGACTCGGTACGGCCACAATCAACTGGCCGCTGTCGAAGGATTCAAAACGTGTCTGCAAGAACCAGTTCTTGTAACTGTGCTCGTCAAGGACTTCCTGAAGGTAATCCTGCGCCAACTCCCAAGGATTAAGATCTCTAGGCGGCATGGCGGCTCCCAATATCGAGAGGAAGTAGCAGCCCTGATACCCTCGTGGCCTAAACGCCACACCGGACCACGACCCGTCCTGCCCCGTGCAGCGCTCAGTTCCCGCGTTCCGGTCACTCTTCCGCTTGTTGATGCCAGTTCCCAAGGGGCGCGCGGCGGCCCGCGCCGAACACGCCCTCGTTTCATCAATTCACATGAACCTAGCCAAGCATCCTCGAGACCTCAAGGATATCCGCTTGACATTCTCGCCGGGGCGATCTGAGAAGGAAACTCCCGCATCGCCCCGGCAAGGATCCAGACAAACCGATCGCAAAACCCGTGGAGATGAGTGAGTCGTTCCCGCCGGAACCCGGCCCGTCTTTCGACGACCATTTGCCTCTGCAAACGACTTATCCACAAGATATCCACAGCCCGTTTTTGCCCTGTAAAATAAGGCGTTTCGCAACGTTCTTACGCAGTGTGCATCATGAGGGGTAAAAATGTCAAGCACCTTTTTTTGATGATTGATCGATCTCTTCTTTCACGCGCTCCCATACCGTGTCCAATTGCTTGAGTGTGCACTCCTGCATCACGAGACCTTCCTCATGAACGGCCTTCTT
>Ga0315291_10007455_pt1 | contig 13523 bp, 13 predicted proteins | sample YL17G12_20_MG_FD_203070 | JGI IMG/M metagenome (GOLD analysis project Ga0315291, IMG submission 203070) | Sediment microbial communities from Yellowstone Lake, YNP, Wyoming, USA - YL17G12_20 | ecosystem: Environmental > Aquatic > Freshwater > Lake > Sediment | place: USA: Wyoming | collected...
CATCCTTGGCTCTCCCATTGACGAGCGCGGATTGACCAACGCAATCGTGATGGAAGAGCCTTTTTCATGGAACACCAATCTCTACACGAAACCGCGTGCTAGCACCTGCTTTTTTCAGAAAGTGCAGCATGTTAGTCTTGTCGAGGAAAAACCGGGAAGCGGTGGTGGTCGGAGGGACCGATGGCTTCCATCGCATGCTCAAAGTCACGGTGCTCGAGGTGAAAGGCAGGAGCGTGCGACTGGGTTTCGAGGTCGATCCCGAGGTTCCCGTCCATCGTTTGGAGGTGTGGGAACGAATCAACGGGAACGGCCGGCCAAGCAGCCTGACGGAAGGCCCCGCCGCGGAGGTTGCGTGATGCCTTGAGCCCGGTCAGCGATAGGGTCAAGGAGAGGGTCTCCCAGACCCCATGAGAACCGACGGCAGGGACCGCAAGCCCACTGCCGTGCACGGCTGAGGTGCAGGTGTTGAACTGTCTAACGTGAAAGGAGCATGCTATGCATCCGATCGTGTACGTCCTAGTCTTCGCATTTGCGGCTGCGGTGGTCGTCTTTCTTGCCGGCATAAGGATTGTTCGGCCCACACATAGGGGACTGGTAGAAAGACTCGGCAAGTACAGGCGTTTTGCCGATCGGGGCTTCAATTGGATCATCCCTCTGATTGACAGACTGATTCAGGTTAACATTACAGAGCAGATGGTGGATGCCCAGCCGCAAGAGATCATCACGAACGACAATCTCAATGCGAGGGTGGATGCACAGGTTTACTTCAAGGTGAAGGAGGATGAGTCGAGCGTTAAGAGCTCTCAGTACAATGTCAACAACTATCAATACCAGATTGTGAACCTTGCCCGTACGACACTCCGCAATATCATTGGCACGCTCACGCTGAAATCGGCAAACAGCGAGAGAGACAAGATCAACGGCGCGCTTCTTACGACGCTGAGCAAGGAGACCATGAACTGGGGAATGGCCATCGTTAGGACTGAGTTGAAAGAAATCGACCCTCCTAAGGATGTCCAGGAGACGATGAACAAGGTTGTGAAAGCAGAGAACGAGAAGGTAGCCGCCTTGGATTATGCGAATGCGGTCGAGAGGCAAGCCGACGGGGAAAAGAGGTCGCAGATCAAGCAGGCCGAAGGGATCAAGCAGGCCAAGATTCTTGCGGCCGAGGGCGAGGCCGAAGCGATAAGACTTGTCAACGAGGCGGCGAACACCTACTTCGTTGGAAACGCACAACTTCTCAGAAAGCTTGAGGCCCTTGAGAAGGCTCTGAGTCAAAATGCGAAAATCGTCATCCCGTCAGGTTCTGAACTCGTGAATGTTATCGGAGAAATGGCCGGCGTCTTGCCGCTGACGGAAGCAACCCGATGACACTGAGCCGAAGACCACGACCGTGGAGTGCCCCATCATGTCGTCCGTAGACCAGCTCGTTCAGCGTCTGTCCGAAGAGATTGAGGCGGCAAGGGAGCGGCTCTACTTGCTCCAAAAGGAAGCCACCCAGGTCTTTCATGACCAGGAAAACCCATTCAAGCGTTTTGTTGCCCTGGCGGATCGCATCCGCGCGATCTTCCAGCCGCGCATCGAGGCGCTCACTGAGGTAAACGTCTTCAAGGACATCAAGAAAAACTTGGGCCTCGAACGACAAGGCCCGGAAGGGCGGGGACTTCACGAGGAAACGATCACCCTCTCCGTTCCCTACTCCGAGGAATGTCCGGCAAAGGTGGTCCTCTCCTTTCGCGTGGGCCATGACGGCCCCATCGAAAACGCCATCATCGAGTATGGATTGGAAATCATTCCCATCTATATCAAGTTCGATAGCCACGCTCAACTTGTTGTCCCGATCGACAATCCCAGCGACGAGGCGATCGCTGCCTGGCTCGATGACAGGCTGGTGGAATTCACTCGAACCTACTTGGAGCTGTACTTCACGGACCAATACCAGAAGCAGAGCTTGGAGACGGACCCCGTGATGCACATCCGATTTCCGAGGGCGTTTGCCGCGGGGAAGAAGGAATATCAAGGGCGAACCTATCACTTCTACACGAAAGAGTCGTTGCAGGATTTCGAGAAGGCCCCGTCTCAGTATATCGAGACCGAGCACCGGCAAACGGGCCACATTGCCAAGTCGCTAACCTTAGAAGCGGAGCAAGACAAATGAGAGGAAACAAGAAAAGGCAGTTAGTGCAGGGCCAGCGCAGGGCGCTAGAGGATATGAGGTCAGCGGAGGGCAAGCTAAGAAAGGAGAAGAGGAAGGCAAAGGGCAAGGCAGAGGAAATTGTGAAGGCAATAAAGCGGAGTCCAGCAGGAAAGAAAGCCGCAGAGACCCTGAAAGCGAAGAGGGGGGTAGCAAAAAAGAAAGAGCAAGCGAACTACCAGAAGACCCGAGGCAGAGCCTCAGCAAGAATGGGGGGGAGAAGAAAGCAAATGCAGGCAGAGCCACATGGCAAGCCAGAGGTGTGAAGGCGATCCCTTAGGCCATTGTTTTGAAGGAGAACTGAGATGATCTCCATTTCCACCATCTTGATCGTGATCTTGATTCTGCTGCTTCTGGGTGCGTTGCCCACGTGGCCTCATAGCAGAAACTGGGGTTATTTTCCAAGCGGCGGGCTTGGATTGATCGTGCTTATCCTGATTATCCTGTGGCTTATGGGACGCCTCTGATCACCAAGGCCGAGAAAGAGAAGGAAAAGGCAACAGAGGTTGCGCGCAACCTCACATTGTGGCGCATTTTTTCCGAGAAATCGTGAAAGGATGAATTATGAAACGTCTACTGGTTGTGGTCGTTCTGCTCGTGGCCGGAATCGTCGGTTTGGGATTTTATCGGGGTTGGTTCCGTCTTTCGACGGACAACACGGACCCCAACCTCAATGCTACGATCACGGTGGACCAAGACAAAATCCAAGCGGACAAGGAAAAGGCCGAGGATAAGGTGCAAGACCTCGGGCAAAAACCCAGGAAAAAGACCGGCGACCGGACCGAAAAGGTCGAACAAGACGAACGCCAACCCTGAGACTGCGTTGCGGTTTTGAGATGGTGATCACCGTGCCCTCCTGGCAGTCTGCCAAGTTGGCCCAACCTTTATTAAAGGAAACTACGCATGACTGTTGGGATGGTCTTCTACGTGATAGCAGCCATAGTCCTGTTCTTGGGGGGTATCGGGGTGACGGTCATCCCGAGACCTGAAACGTGGGGGCTGTTTTGCATTGCGCTCGGCCTACTTCTGGACGAGTACAGTTTTCCAGCCCGCCGTTAAGCCGCCCCCGTCGTTTCTGCCTCCTGCCGCCTACGAACTATTGACAACGGGATTCCGTGTATCCAAAATCAGGCCTGTACCGTCGACGCAAAAACTCCTCAGAATGGCTCGGGGGCATGATCGGTTGCGTGAACAGGCACCAGCCATGAACGCCAGGCTAACGATCGGCTACTATATCAAGACGTTGGCCGAGAAATATGAGGACCGGCCCGCCGTCTACTTCAAGTCCGCATTCCGAACGTTCTCCTTTAGCTATCGGCAGATGTACCGGCGCAGCCTGGGCGTGGCCAACTACCTGACTCAAAAGGGGATCAACAAGGGCGATCGGATTCTTGTCTGGAGCTACAACGGGCAGGAATACGCCTCGATTCTTCTGGGCTGTGCCCTCTCGGGCGTCGTGGTCGTGCCGATCGACTTCGGTTCCAAGGCGGATTTTGTCCGGTTGATTGCCGAGAAGGTTGGAGCCAGGCACCTGTTCCACTCGCGGCGGCGCCCTTTTCCCCAGGAGAGTTTGTCTCATCTCTGCGTGGAAGATCTCGATCAGGAGCTGGCAGAGGTCCCCATAAACAAGACGGATTTTGGCGTCCGCGACGATGACATCTATGAAATCATCTACACTTCGGGGACCACGAGCGATCCCAAGGGCGTGATCCTCACGAACAAGAACATCGTCAGCAACATTATGCACATCGCTGAGGTCATGCCCATCAGCAGCGACAACACCTGCCTCTCCGTACTGCCGTTGAGCCACATGCTCGAGCAGGTCCCCGGCTTCCTCTACCCGCTCTCCTTTGGCTGCGCGGTGACCTATCTTCACTCTCGCAAATCTACGGCGGTCATCGAAGCCCTGCGACGCCACCGGGTGAGCATCATGGTGGCCGTACCCATTTTTCTCAGCGTGCTGCGAGAGAGCATCCTGCGGGAAGTGCAAGCCCGGGGAAGGGAGCGGCTCTTCCGGCGGATGCTCTCCCTGTCGAGTCACCTGCCACGGCCGGCCCGGAGGTTCTTGTTCCGAGCCATCCACAAGAGGCTGGGTGGGCGATTAGAGATGTTTTTCACCGCGGGATCGGCACTCGAGCCGGCGCTCGAGGAGTTCTGGACTGCCCTCGGGTTTGAAGTGTATCAGGGCTATGGACTCACCGAGACCACTACGGCGGTGACCCTGAACACCCGAACCCACCAGCGGACCGGTTCCGTAGGACGCTGCCTGCCCCACCAGGAGGTCAAGCTGGGGCCTGAGAATGAAATCTGGACTCGTGGCGATAACGTCACGTCCGGCTATTGGGAGAATCCCGCGGAAAACGCAGCCCGTTGGGAAGACGGCTGGTTCAAGACGGGAGACATCGGGGAGTTCGACGGCGAGGGATACCTTTTCTTCCGCGGCCGGCTGAAGAACATGATCAAATCGGCTTCGGGGCTGAACGTCTATCCGGAAGACATCGAGCCGGTGCTCTGCAAGATGCCCGGCGTGAAGGACTGCTGCGTGATCGGTCTGGAAGAGGGGGGCGACATTCGCGTACATGCCGTGATCTTGATGGAGAAGGACGAGGCATGGGACAACGAATCGGTTCGCTCGATGATCACCTCGGCGAACCAAATCCTGCAACCTCACCAGCAGATCCAGGGGTTTTCCATCTGGCCCCACGAAGACTTTCCGCGGACCAATACGCTGAAGATCAAGCGCGGCTCGGTACTGCAGGAGATTCAGCAGGGCAAACCCGCCGGCGGCGCCACTCGGGACAATACCGTCCCGCAGAGCAGCGGCGACCGCCTTCTCGATCTGCTGGCGAACCTGGCGAAAGTCGACGTGCAAACGATCTCCACCGAGTCGAACCTCGTCAGCGATCTGGGGCTGGATTCGATTGCCCGGGTTGAACTGGTAACAATGCTCGAAGAGGAGTTCAACCTGGAGATTGATGAGGGTGCCTTTGACGCGGGCACGACGGTTTCAGGCGTGAAGGAGATCGTGGCCTCGAGACAATCAGAAACCCTTCACTATGGTTTTCCGCGCTGGTCGCGAACCTGGCCGGCCCGCGTTGCCAGGCGCCTTCTCCAGGTGGTCGCCTTTCGCGTTCCGTCGCTATTCTCCCGTACGACGGTCAAAGGCCGCGAGAATCTTGCAGGATTGAAAACGCCGGCGATCTTCATTGCCAATCATACTTCACAATACGACGTATTCTACGTCGTCCGGGCACTACCCTGGCGTCTGCGGAAGATCGCCCTGGCGGCCGCCGCCGACATATTGTTCGAGTTCAAGCCGGGGGATTCCTGGGGAAGGTGGTTGTACGTGCGTTTCTGTGGGTTCTGGGCGACGCTGCTGATGAACCTCTTTCCCTTGTCGCGGGGGAGCCACGTCAAGAGAAGTTTCGAATACCTGGGCGAACTCGTGGATGACGGCTGGAACGTCCTCCTCTACCCCGAGGGAAAAATCACCCTCACCGGTGAAATGGACCGCTTCAAGGGCGGCATCGGGCTTCTGACCCAAGCCCTGCAGGTCCCCGTGGTTCCAGTCAAGATCGACGGCCTCTACTCCATCGTGCCGACGACGGACCCTGACCATCTGCGTTGGATCCCGAAGCGCTTGGGACGGGTCAGCGTGATCTTCGGCAAACCAATCCAGATCGACCCGAAGGCCGATCCGGACCAGGTCGCCAGAACCTGTGAGGAGGCCGTCCAGAATCTATCTTAACCCGCATTTCTCACCACAGTGTGCCACTGCTTGACGTAAGGCAAGCAGTGACGAGGGATTCCGCCCCGCACTGCTTCTGCGAAGCAGTGGCACACTGTGATCCGACGTCGGGTGTTGGTGAGAAATGCGGGTTAAGCCGTACCGGCCCAAGGCTCAAGCGTGGGAAGAGCCATCAAGGTCACCGTGGCCAGGGCGGCGCTGCATCGTCTACTGATTCCTGCCGGGGGGGCAGCTCTTGACAAGCCATATTTGCCCACCGACAATCGAGCCCACGGGTTCAGGGCAGGTCTTCTCGGCAAGGTCCTCAGACCCGTGAGAAGCCGTGAAGGGTTGCGATGAGCCCAGTCCGATCCATATCAGACGAAATTACGGGGAATTGAGGCCACGAGGTGAAGCTCCCCGCAGCAGGCTGCGGGGCATCCTGGCTGGGCTTTCATGGATGCACGCCATGCGACTATACCTGATCAACCCCTCCAACCCGCTGGTCAGCCTCGTCAAGGTCAAGGCCAGCCGCTGGAACCGTTACCGCGTGTGGAAACCGCTCAGCCTGATGGTTCTCGCGGGCCTGACCCCGCCGCAGTGGGAAATCTCGATCGTGGACGAGAACCTCGCTGCGCCGGACTATCCGGCCATGCCTCGGCCGGACCTGGTGGGCATTACCGCTTTCACCTCGCAGGCAAACCGCGCCTATGAAGTGGCCTCTCACTTCCGGCGTCTGGGCGTGCCCGTCGTGATGGGCGGCATTCACGCTACCATGTGCCTGGACGAGGTTGTGGGGCGTGTGGATTCGGTCGTCACGGGGGAAGCCGAGGGCATCTGGCCGCGGGTCCTGGAGGATGCCCGGCACGGCAGCCTGAAGCGCCGCTATGACGGAGGGCTCGCCGAGATGCACGATGTCCCTTTCGCCCGTCATGATTTGCTGGCTACAGAATATGCCTTCGGAGCCATTCAGACCACACGCGGCTGTCCATTGAACTGCAGCTTTTGCAGCGTGACGGCGTTCAACGGGGCCCACTACCGGCAGCGACCCATTCCGGATGTCGTACGGGAATTCCAGTCGGTCCGTGAGAAAGACGTTCTGTTGGTGGACGACAACCTCATCGGCACCCGCCCCGAACATATCGCCCGCGCCAAGGACCTCTTCCGCGCCATGGCACGGGCGAACCTGCGGAAGGAATGGGCTGCCCAAGCCACCATAAACTTCGCCGATGACGAAGAACTGCTGGCCCTGGCCGCGAAGGCCGGGTGCAGGGGCGTCTTCATCGGCTTTGAGACCCCCACGCCGGAAGGGCTGCGCGAACTCGGCAAGAAATTCAACCTGCTGAAAGGCCGGGACATCCGCGCCTCCGTAAGGCGCATCCAGCGGCATGGCATTCTGGTCGCGGGTTCCTTCATCATCGGTCTGGACGTAGACAAACCAGGCATCGGCAAACACATAGCCGACGTGGCCAGTCAGTACGGCGTCGATAATCTCAACGCGCTGTTTCTGACGCCCTTGCCCGGCACGCGCCTATGGGACCAGATGAAATCGGAGGGTCGCATCGCGCTGGATACGTTCCCGGAGGACTGGAAATACTACACGCTGACCTTTCCGGTGGCCCGGTATAAGCATCTGTCTCTGAACGAGATCATCGCAGAAATGATCTCCTGCGACCAGCACTTCTATTCTGTGCCGCGCATTCTGCGCAGGGTGTGCGGCAACTTCTGGCAACGCCGCAAGCCGCTGATCAGCTTGGTCAGCAATCTCTCATACAGGGCCAACATCCGCGTGGAGTGCAAGGCATACGCGGACTTCAAGCGTCAGCGGGGCAATGGGCACGATCGAGTAAGTGGAGTGTAACGAAAACCGAGTGCCAGGCTCTGCCGTGCCGCCGTCACCGCAACCTACGGTTTCGCCTGCCACTGGAAGTTGGCCGGGCACATGGTGGCGTCCACCTGCCGTTGCCAGTTGTCGAGTAGAGTGCAAACGGTTGGCCGTCGGCCGATAAAGCCGCGGCCGTTGGCCGCGCCACCTACGGCGTCACGTCCTTGTCGAGTCCGCCCTCCACCTGTTTCCCGTCGATGTAGACCCGCCCCCCCTGGTCGACCCGGGCGGGGGCGGTGTTGGCAAACAGTTGGCTGTTGCGGACCGACGTTTCGCTGTAAGGAAGCGTAAGCAACTGGGCCTGGCCGTTGTTGCCCACCACGCAACCGTCGATCTCCACCTGTGACGCCCCTCCCACGGTGATCCCGCTGTGCCCGTTGCCGCGAGCGGTCACGCCGGTGAGGTAGACCTCGCGGGCACTGTTGTAGGCGTTGATGCCGTCGACGCGGAATCCCTGGACGGTCAGGTTGGCGATCGCCACCCGCCGGACGTGGAACAGCGTGATGCCGGTCTGCTGCTGGGCGTAGGTCAAGCGGTAATCCTTCGGCAGCTTGTCCGCCGCGACGCGGAAGTAGATCTGCCCTTCGTGCAGGCACCATTCAAGCGGCTCGAGCTTGGGCGGCGCCTCGGCCGGGCGGCTGACCGGGACGCGGACTGCCGGGCGGTCGTCGATGAACAACTGCTGATGGCCCGTCCGCGGCGGGTGAAACCGGAAAACCGCCCCGCGGTAATGCTCCCAGGCGTCCGGCGGGACCGGGGCCGAGCCGTCCAGGATCGCCCCGCTGCCCTCGATCGCAAACGGCCGATCCAGCAGGCCGCTGTGCCGGCTGCCCACCAGGCTGATGCCTTCGCGGTACGGCTGGTCGGTCTTGGCCAACACGATCCGGTCGCCGCTGCGGGCCAGCCGCAGGGCCTTGGCAATGGTCCGCACCGGCCCGCTGCGGTCGGGCGTGTACTGGAGATAGTGGCCGGTGAAGCTGTCGTCGCCGGCGAGGTTGTCGACATGGATGTCCCGCCCGGCCGCCGGGGCGGTCAAGAGGTAGAACACGACCAGAAAGCAGCCAAAGACTCGCACGGGCAAGGCTCCCAGGGGATTCCAGCAGTGGGCCTATAAGTGTAGCATACGTTCAGACAAGAAAGGACCATCCATGCAAGTGGAAATCAACCACCAGACGCTCGAACTGCACCGGGGCGACATCACGCTCCAAGAGGTCGACGCGATCGTCAACGCGGCCAACAGTCGCCTGGCGGGCGGGGGCGGGGTCGACGGGGCCATCCATCGCTGCGGGGGACCCGACATCATGGCCGAAACCGACCAGAGGTATCCCGACGGCTGCCCCACCGGCTCGGCCGTGATCTCCGGCGCAGGAAATCTACCGGCCCAGTACGTGATCCACGCCGTGGGGCCGGTCTGGGGCGGAGGCCAGCGCGGCGAGGCCGGGCTGCTGGCCGGGGCCTACCGCCGCTGCCTGGAGTTGGCCGTCGAGCACGACTGCCGCAGCATCGCCTTCCCGGCCCTGAGCACCGGGGCCTACGGCTACCCGATGGACCAGGCCGCCCGAGTGGCGCTCAGCACGGCGATCGAGCTCCTCAAGGAGCAAGGCAAGCCCGAGCTGGTCCGCTTTGTGCTCTTCGATGCCGGCGCGTACGGGGCGTTCGCGGCGGCACTGGAGGAGCTGGTGTGAAGCCCGGTGGCGCCGACGTGGCCGTTGGGCCGTTTAGCGGGCGGGCTTGCCCGACGTTGCGATTGCGGAGCCAACCGGCGTCCCCACGGGCAGCGCGGGGCAAGCCCCGCCGCTAAACGTCGCTCGGGACCACGCCGCTAAACGTCACACGGCGCCCCGCCGCTAAACGTCGCACGGCACCTCGCCGCTAAACGTCGTAGGGCACGACGAACGACCATTTCTGCGGCGGTTTCCCCTCGCGGATGGGATTCTGCTCTACATACCGAATCGCCCTTTGCACGCCGCTGTCGTCATTCAAGTACACACGCCAGCAACGGCGCGCCCATGGTGAAGGGTGCGATCCGTCGGGGTTCTGGTGGTCGACTAGCGGATGCAGTCCATCAGTGGCCAGTTCTTGCGATGCCCGACCTTTGAAGTGCCCTACGATCATCTCCACCTTGCGCGAGTGTCGAGCAATGACCATGTGGACGTGCTCCGGCAGAATTGAGCACGCATGCAGCACGTAACCCGATTCATCCATCGCCCGGCGGAAGCCATGGGCCACGGATAAGGCTTGTCGCCCCGTGAACTGCACGGGCAGGTACTGCAGCGCCTGCTTTGCCGCGCGCCGACGGCTGGCTTGGTGTGGTTGTGCGGCGAGTGATCGCCGGGTGGAAACCTTGGTCGCCTTTCCGAACCGCAGCAGCTCCCACGAACGGACGAAGTCCGACCACGAGCCCCGCGGATCATTCGGGAGCCAAAACCCGTACGTAGTGAAGATGGTGTGGTAGGCGAGAATCATGCTCATGTTTCCGGCTTGCGATTCCACGTTTAGCGGGCGGGCTTGCCCGACGTGTCGGTTGCAGTACGATTCCGCTGGCCACAGCAGCGCGGGGCAAGCCCCGCCGCTAAACGTGGATCGTAACCATCTCCGTCACTTCACCACGAAGCAGCGCGGGGCAAGCCCCGCCGCTAAACATCACACGCAACAATACTCGTCACTTCACCACGAAATTCACCAGCCGCCCCGGCACTACGATCACGCGCACTTCTTCTTTTTGTGCCAAGTGCTCGGCTATTCTCTGGTCCAAGCGGGCCGTTTGTTCCATCACGTCGCGGTCGGCGCCGGCCGGGACTCGGATCCGGCTGCGGAGCTTGCCGTTGATCTGCACCGGGACCTCGATTGTATCCTCCTTGATCAGCGATTCGTCGAACTGCGGCCACGGCTCGTAGGCCAGCGTCTGCTGGTGGCCCAGCACCTGCCAGAGTTCTTCGCTTAAGTGGGGGGCAAACGGCGAGAGCAGCAGCATGAACGTCTCCATCAGCTCTCTAGGCCGCCGTTCCTCCTTGAGGAAGAAGTTCGTGAATTCCATCATCCGCGCGATGGCCGTGTTGAACGCCATCTGCTCGAGATCCCCGCTTACCGCCTTGATTGTCTTGTGCAACATGCGGTTCTGCTCGGCCGTCGGCTCGACGTCCTGCACCGCCGCGGCTGGTCGCGCCGTTTCTGCCCGCTCGTCGACGATCATCCGCCAGACGCGGTCGAGGAAGCCGCGAACCCCGCTCACGCCGTCCATGCTCCAGGGCTTCACCGCCTCCAGGGGGCCCATGAACATCTCGTACAGCCGCAGCGAATCGGCGCCGTATTCGGCCACCACCTCGTCGGGATTGACCACGTTGCCGCGGCTCTTGGACATCTTGTACGCCCGGCTGTCGACCCTGATCTTCGGATCGGCCTTGAGCACGAATAGGTCGCCTTGCTTCTCGACGTCCTTGGGATCAATCTTGACGGTCTTCAGCGGTTCGCCCGACCGTTTCAGCACCGTCTGCCCGGCCGCGTCACTGCCCACGTCTGAAGCACTCACCCAGTTTCCTGCCGCGGTGCGATAGCCGGTGAATTCGAGCTCGCCCAGGATCATGCCCTGGTTGACGAGCCTCTGGAACGGCTCCGGCGTGCTGACGTAGCCGCGGTCGTAGAGCACCTTGTGCCAGAACCGGGCATAGAGCAAGTGCAGCACGGCGTGCTCCGCCCCGCCCACGTAGAGATCGACGGGCATCCAGGCCCTCTCGACCTGCGGATCGACCAGGGCCCGGTCGTTTTTCGGGTCGAGGAAACGCAGGTAGTACCAGCAGGAGCCGGCCCACTGCGGCATGGTGTTGGTCTCGCGCTTGTACCGCTTGCCGTCGATGGTTACGTAGAGCCAGTCTTCGGGCGCCTTGTCGAGCGGCGGCTCCGGGGTGTCGTGGTGTGCGTCGAACTGCATCTTCTCCGGCAAGTCGAACGGCAGCTCGTCCGGCGTGAGGGCCCGCACGAGGCCGGTCGGCTTCCCGGAGTCGTCCAACTCGTGCAGGATCGGAAACGGCTCGCCCCAGAAGTGCTGGCGGCTGAACAGCCAGTCGCGGAGCTTGTAGTTGACCGCCGGTCGCCCCAGACCGCCGGCCGACAGATTGTCGGCGATCTGCCGCTTGAACTGCGCGGTCGGCAGGCCGGTGTACGGACCCGAGTTGATCGCCGTGCCGTCCTCGATAAAGGCCACCCGCCCGGCCAGCAGATCGTCGCGCGGCACGCCGGGGCGCTGGCCCGGATCGACCACCGGCACGATCGGAAGGGCGAACTCCTGGGCGAACTCGAAGTCGCGGGTGTCGTGGGCCGGTACGGCCATGATCGCCCCGGTGCCGTAACTTATCAGCACGTAGTCGGCCACCCAGATCGGGATCGCCTCGTCGTTCACCGGGTTGATCGCGTACGAGCCGGTGAATACGCCGGTCTTCCGCTTGGCCAGGTCGGTCCGGTCCAGGTCGCTCTTGCGGGCGGCATCGTCGCAATAAGCCTTGACTGCGGCGGCCTGCGGCGGACGGGTCAGCCGCTCGACGAACGGATGCTCCGGGGCGATCACCATGTAGGTGGCGCCGAAGAGGGTGTCGGGCCGGGTGGTGTAGACCCGCAGCACTTCTTCACTGGGCCTCTTCGGCAGGCCGACACGGGCCCGATCGACCCGCCAACCTTCGTATTCCCTCTGCAACGGCCTGCCATCGGGGGTGGCGATGGTGCCGATGAAGAAGTCGACGTCCGCCCCCACGCTGCGGCCGATCCAGTTCCGCTGCAGGGTCTTGATGTTCTCGGGCCAGTCGAGCCCGGCGAGATCATTCTCCAGCCGGTCGGCATAGGCGGTGATCCGCAGCATCCACTGCCGCAGGGGAATCCGCACCACGGGGTGCCCGCCCCGCTCGCTCACCCCGCCCACGACCTCCTCATTGGCCAGCACCGTGCCCAGGGCCGGGCACCAGTTGACCGGGGCCTCGAGCTGGTAGGCCAGCCGGTGCTCGTCCTGGTAGCGGAGGACCGCCTCGTCGCCCGCGGCCGCGATCTCCTCGGGGATGGGCAGCTCGGCGATCGACCGGCCCCGCTGCTGCGAGGGATCGAACCAGGTGTCGAAGAGCACCAGGAAGATGAACTGCGTCCAGCGGAAGTAGTCTATGTCGGTCGTGGCCAGCTCCCGGTCCCAGTCGTAGCTGAAGCCGATCATCTTCAACTGGCGGCGGAAGTTGGCGATGTTCTGCTCCGTGGTCGTGCGGGGATGGGTGCCGGTCTTCTTGGCATGTTGCTCGGCGGGCAGGCCAAAGGCGTCCCAGCCCATCGGGTGCATCACGCTGCTGCCCCGCATCCGCTGGTAGCGGCAAACGATGTCAGTAGCCGTGTACCCCTCCGGATGACCGACATGCAACCCGTCGCCGCTAGGGTACGGGAACATGTCCAGCACGTATAGTTTGCGTCCTTTGGGGAATCTGGGCGAAGCGAAGGTCCGCTGTTCACCCCAATGTTTCTGCCATTTTGGCTCGATGACCGCGGGGTTGTAACGAGGCATGAGACTGTGCGGAGGCCAAGGGTCAGGTGGGCTGGAGGATCGACAAGGGCCCGATTCTACAGGTTCACGGCCGCTGGGGCAAAGCCAGCAAGTCTGCTTGGCGCGAGGCCCGTGTACTGCGGCGGGGCGAGGCAAAGCGGCAGCGCAGCCACGCGGCGGCTTCTGTGCTTTTGACCTTGCGTGGCGG
>Ga0315291_10007458_pt1 | contig 13521 bp, 9 predicted proteins | sample YL17G12_20_MG_FD_203070 | JGI IMG/M metagenome (GOLD analysis project Ga0315291, IMG submission 203070) | Sediment microbial communities from Yellowstone Lake, YNP, Wyoming, USA - YL17G12_20 | ecosystem: Environmental > Aquatic > Freshwater > Lake > Sediment | place: USA: Wyoming | collected...
ACATTACCCTTTCTGCCTCGGCCCAGCAGCCGGCCACGGATGTTGTCAACAAAACGGAATACAATAAACTTCGCAACCATCTGGCAAATACCACGCAGTGGCTCGACCAGGAACGTCAGAAGGTCGAAAAGCTATCAGGGCTGCGAGAACGCTCGGTCTGGAAAGGAGTCAATTTCGTCATGGCTGATGTTATTGCCTCACAGGATAACCTCGAAAATAAACTAATCATCAATCGCGGCGGAAATGACGGCCTGGCAAAAGGACAGTTCGTATTAGGCGATTACAGCGTCATCGGAGTCATATCTGAAGTTGAACCGCGTATTGCCAAAGTCACTTTGATTACAGACCCCGCATCAAAAATCGCGGTAAGAGTATCCCAGACTGAAACCGGCACAATAATGCAGGGCAGCGGCAACAATAATGCTAAAATCAGTTTGCTGCCGGCAAAATGCAAGGTCAAAACCGAGGACCTGGTTTTCGCTCAGGAAAGGCCGGGCGTGCTGGATACGCCGATGATTGTCGGGATGGTCTCTCAATGCAAAGTTGACCAGAAGAATCCCCTCCTGTGGGATATAACCGTTCAGCCTGCCTGCGATATAGAAAAACTGAAAAAAGTGGACGTGGTCATAATGAACCCGCAAACGATTGCAAAGAAATAAAATAACCATCCAAATTGCACTCAACTGTCGCCAGATGTTATCCAAAGTCATCCAAGGTCATCCAAAGTATGTCCAAAGCACTCCAACGTATGTCCAAAGTATGTCCAAAGTGCGTCCAAATGCATCCAATTTCAGGTATTGATTTTGTTTTAAGTTCTTGTGCCATAATTAGTTAGAGTTAAAAGTTTAAGGTTAAAAGTTCAAAATTTCAGTGAAAAATTTGAAAATTGAAAAATAAGCCGGCGCAGACGAATACCGCATAGACACATTCAATTGTCAAAGAACGGTCTTGTTGCTGGTCTCCGGTCTCTCGTCGCTTGTCGCTGGTGAACAGAAAACTAATCCAGAACACGAAACGGGGACAGAAAAACAGCGTCTCTCTATAAAGGGGGGAACCTGCGCGTTTGGTCGAAAAAATAGCGTATAGCATATAGCGGATAGCGGATACAATGCTCACAAGTCCTTGTTGGGTAAAGAGTAAAGAAATTGTAAAAAAATCTTAAAATTTCCATTTTTGCCTTTTGGATACCTGCGCGAATGGCCGAAGCCGTATCTTGTGAAGCGTGAAACGGATCTCGTATTGCGGGGTTGAACGGTAAAACGGTTTAACGGTTGAACGGTAAAGAGTGGCCGGGGAAACGCGGGAAATTGTTTGCTTTTGCGCGATGTTATGCTAAGATGCTTTTTCTTTGGGGTAAACAACAGGGGCTAAGCAAGGTAAAAGTAAAAAGGCAAAGGTGTGGAAGCCCCCTGCGAGGGCAGGATTATGTTGACGATGGGTAAGATTTAAGTAGAATTGGAAAACAAGAAAAAAAAGAATTATGTTATGATGATGGAAAACGCTAACTGTCCATAGTTTTAGTTTTTAATTTTTGTGTAATAGCCATGAAAAAGGAAAAAATAAGAAGTTGTAAAGACCTTCTCCTGTTATTTCTGTATGCAAAAGGTCGCACAGGGCAACAGTGCGAGCCAATTGTGGGAAAAACTCGATTGGTAAAAATGGTATTTTTATTCGAAAAGGAGATACTACGCAAATTTAACCTTGACGCACAAATTGATGAAAACGCGATGCCAGAATTTGAAGGTCATAACTTTGGGCCGTTCTCGGCCAAAATATATGAGGACTTAGAATTTCTGGTCGATATGGGTATGGTGGACGTTGCTGGAAGCGGAGAAGAAGAACTACTTGAAGATGAAAAACAAGAATACGAATACTGGCAGGCAACGGCCGGTGGCAAAGAACGACCTTTCCAGGAGATTTTTTCACTGACGGATCTTGGAAAAGAGTTCGTTGAGACAAGGCTGATAACAAAGTTGACAAAAGAACATTGGAAAGTCTTAGATGAATTCAAAAAACGTTGTACCTCAGCGCCATTGAAAGCCCTGCTGAAGTATGTCTATACCAGGTATCCAGAAATGACAAAGAAATCAAGTATTCGCAATGAAGTATTAGGACGATGAATCACCAACGACAAAGGTGCCATATATCAGAAAAAACGCTTGTTGATGGATCTCTCAGAAGGTTGAGAGACTTCCCTTTGATACGGGTCTGTCGTGAAGTGCCCGTATTAGGCAGAAGCGTTGATTTAGCGTATGTCCTTGGTGGAATCTTGATTACTGTAGAATTCAAGGTTCACGACTGGAGGCGGGCACTTCTGCAAGTCAAAACCCATCTTTTGGCGGCAGATTACTGTTATATTTGCATGCCTAATCGCAGAATATCTAATGATATGGAACTCGCGATGGAACATACCGGCGTAGGTCTCTTATTTTACACCGATAAAGGTAAATGGCCATTTGTCCGAGTAATTGAAGCAAAACGATCTGAGGAGACCTGGGAAACTGCACGGTCATGGGCTTTAGAATACATCGGAGAAAATCAGGGGAGGGCTTCATGGCGAAAAAAAAAGCAATAGCAGGACCGCATTTAGTGAGATATGGTATCGCTGGGGACCAGAAGTTTCTTGTTGGAGATCTCTTAGAAACTTATGATGAGTTAGTGATCAACGCGAGAATGGTGGCGCATATGGCACTTGGTTTTGCGTCGTTTCTAACACAGCACGCCCATAACAAACCATACTTTATTGATCCTGAGACACATATCTTTCAACATGACTTTGACTATCTTTTGTCTACGAGCGAAGAACGTGAGCCGAAGCTAAAGAGGTCGGTTAGCCGTCTTATAAAATGGTATGGTGACCCTATTGCGAAAATCGTAAAAAAAGGACAAAGAATTCTACCTGAAAACTTTAAGGATAACCATACGAGACGTGATTTCTGTCAAAGCGTAATAGATTTTCAGTTGAAAGTCATTAATGAACGAGTGCAAGATAGTGAAAATGTTGAGTATTATGAATTTCTTAAGGAAAAGGGAGTTGTTGAGTCAAGCAGTTTTACTCCAAGTCTTGTTGTTGCACCGTATTTTTGTATGGATGGCAATACTTTCGACGACTGGATTGATGTTAATATCGAATGTGCAAAGGATTCTAAAGAAATAGCAAGTAAACTCGGTATTCCCATGGCGACCGAGATCGTGATTACGCAAAGCGTTTTGTTTGACCCAAAGAATGTCAAATCGCTAATAAGCAGATACAAGGAAATCAAGCCTGAATTATTCCTGATATGGGTCGATGCATTTAGTGAACATGAGGTCTCAGAAGGCTTATTAGATGCGTTTGTGACAATGATGAACGATTTGAAAGCGTCGGGCAGTCAGGTTGTGAATCTCTATGGCAGTTATTTTTCGGTGATGCTGCTACATCGCGGAATTTTAGATGGTGTAACGCATGGCTTGGAATATGGAGAAGAACGGCCATTGGTGCCAGTTGGGGGCGGTATACCAACAGCAAAATTCTATCTTCCGGCTCTACATCTGCGACTGAGGCGTGAAGATGCGATTCGTGCTGTTCGTGCTTTAGGTGGATTCGAGAGCGTTGCAGATTTTCACAAACACGTGTGCGACTGCACGCAATGTCAAAGGGCAATCTCAAAGTCACCGGAGAAAGATTTTGGTGATTATTTGAGAACAAAGCGGGTTAACACCAGAGACATACCTTATCCGGAAACCAAAGAGAATAGCGTCAGGCACTATATGTTCTCCAAGCAAAAGGAATATACAGATAAAAATATCGATAAGGCTTTGGGCCAACTAAGGGACACTAGAAAGCAACTCAGGAAGTATGTCGGAGCAGAAAACACAGACCACTGCGAGAAATGGGCAAGTATAATTTCAGGGTTGGTAACGGAATGAACCCCACTGAGCTAAGGCCAGAGACTGTCTACGTCTTAGGCGCTGGTTTTTCGTATGATGCCGGTGTGCCTCTGCAATCGGAAATTCTCCAGCACATTAAGGACTTGGATCTACTGAGCGCGCCGAGTGTATTTAGCGAGATGTTCGCAGAGTCCCGGGGTAAAATTATATCTTTCGTTAACAAAATTTTTGAAGAAGTTCCAAGTCCGAGGCTTGAAGATGTTTTTACGCTGATCGACCAAAATATACAACGCAGAAGCTACTGTGTGGGATATAAGTGGCAGGATTTGGAAACCGTTCGTAGCGCGCTTCTTAATGCGATTGTGCTGCTTTTTCACACGCATGAATTGCAAGTCCCGCCAGATGCGCAGGAGTTCTACCGTTCGGTCGCAGGTTATTTTGTTGAAGAGCGAGTCAACGCTGGTCAGAAGGAGCACCCCTTCAGTATCATATCTTTGAATTGGGACTGCGTTCTTGAAAATGCTATTTACTGGTTTTTGGATCAATGCGGGGGGAGTAAAGTAGATATAGATTACTGCTGCTATACAACCCCATTGGAAGGTACAACACGTCATACCCCTTCGATAAATCAGAAGGCTGTGGGTTTGTTTAACATAAAGTTCATTAAGCTTCATGGGTCGGCCAATTGTGTTCTCTGCCCTAACTGTAACAGATTATATACAGGGCTTGGGGCTCCTCGAGAATTAATAGAGGAATATATAGTGGATAAAATTTGCCCAAGATGCTACAGGGTCAGAGATGTTGCCGGTAGCACCGCATTAAATGAACCGATACTTGAACCGCTTATTATCAGCCCAACATTTATCAAAGAATTCAACAACGCACACATTCAGATGGTTTGGCATAATGCTTACATCGACCTATGTGAGGCCAAGGAGGTCGTTTTTATTGGATATTCTTTGCCTGAGGCTGATTATCACCTGAGGACACTGTTAAAGCGAGCCATCAGGAAAGACGCAGAATTGAAAGTCGTTTTGACTAAAAAAGACAAACCTCCCGCTTATTGTGACAAAAACATTCGAGAAAAATACGCAGAAAGTCGATACAGAGCATTTTTCGGATCAGGGACTCAAATCAAATTTGAATTCGGCGGAGTCAAAAGTTATTTCCGAAAAGTTGTCGAGTCTGAACGAATAGACCAAGGAATCAAGCGTCTTCGGAGATTGCTTGTGAACACACGTCGATAGTCGAGATGTACGCCTCGGCCGGTCTATATGGCGTCTTCGGAGATGAGTTAGTCGGGATAGGCCGCCACTGTTTAAGCAGATTCCTCACATTCGTTCGGAATGACTCACGGGGGAAATCCGGGGTTTTTATAACCTGCCGAATAAATTGGGGTTAAGAGATGGTTGATTCGCACTGCTGGGCAACAATGCGATTTCGTCCGCTACGTTTTGCTTCGTAAAGAGCGGCATCGGCCTGTTTGAGCAGCTTCTCAATGCTTTTATCAATCGAGTTAGTTCTTTCGGTCAAGCCGCAGCTAATGGTAATTTTTATACCATTATAAGAAATATTCTCAGCCTGGCGTCTGAGCCGCTCCAATAAGACCATTGCTTCATCGAGCGTTGTTTCCGGCATCAGCAGGACAAATTCATCACCGCCATATCGAGCAGCCGTATCCGCTGCCCGTATGCCTTTGTGTATGATATCAGCTACCATTTGGAGCATCTTGTCGCCGGCAGCATGGCCCTGGGTGTCGTTAATCTGCTTGAAGTTGTCGAGGTCTATTATCGCAATAGAAAACGGATTTTTGTAACGTGCATTACGTTCGCACTCTGCCTTTAAGACCCTGTCGATCATTCGTCTGGTGCCGAGTTTTGTCAAGGGGTCTGTTTCACTGTCTTTGAAGGCCTTTTTGTAATTTTGATACAGGTTGGCATTGGTAAGATTTGCGCTCAATACCGCCCGCAGCAAAGATGCCTTGTACACCCGCAGTTCTTCGGAGTCTGCGGAATGAGTATTAAAGCGGCACATGCAAAGATAGCCCTGCTCATTTAAGCGGTTTTCACCGTTGTGTTCGGATTGCTCAATGACATTAAGCCCAATCACAAGTTTTGGCGACTGACCGCCTGCGTTCCGGCATTGCCGGCAGATTTTTTCGCATACAACCTGCTGGTTTGCAAAGGACATTTTTATAGACTCAAGGTGTTCCTTGCCGGCAGGACATGCATTTCGATAAACCATCGGTACATCCGAATCCTGCCGGACTATATATAACACCGCCCTTGTTGCTCCGAAGCTCTTTGGCACCTGATTTATCGCCAGATTAATAACGTCATCGGAATCCAGACTCTTTAGTCCCATGGGCAGCATCGCAAGCTGCTCTGCTGCAGTTTTCATTCTTTCATTGCTCAAAAGCCGATATGCAATAATGTCTCTGCTCGAAATCATTCCTACGGGAACACCGTTTTCAAGAATCGGGACATGGCGTATTTTATGTTCGGCCATGAGCTGTTCGACCTTTGCGATACTGGTGTCCATGTCGCATGATACGGTATCCGCGGTCATAATATCGCATACACGAGAATTATCTGCGGGAATGGATTTCGATGTGACCTTGGCGATTATGTCGCGTTCGGTAATCACGCCGGTAAATTTATTGTTTGTATCAAATACGAGCAGGCAGCCCACCTGATTTTCGTCCATCATAATGGCAGCCTGTGCGATTGTATCATGTTCCCTGATTGCCAATAGCTTTTCAGGCTTTTTTAAAACCTGCTCGATAGTTTTCACTGTTGTTATCATAGTTCCTTCAACACAAAGTTATAACCGGATGTTTGAACCTCTCAAAGGAAAAGACAAATGACGTGCTGTTGTATGACTTTCACCTTCGCCATTCTGCCTTGCGGACCATTAATGGCGGCATTTGTTGAGGCTTGGCGCCTCGGCTGCTCGTACTTACGCAGCTTCGGCTGCTCGGATACCAACGGATGTTATACACACCAGCCTTCAATGGTAACGCGTTCTTTTTTACCTTGCCAAACATTGTCCGTCCTTTTCCTTCAACCTGATATAGCAGCAACAGCCGCTTACCCCCCCCTCCTATCGACCTGTTTGGCAGGTGACTTTTGTTGTATTTGCAGAAAAAGTGCTTTTTACGCCTTTAAGCTTGAATCCGCCTGCCTGTTTTCGTATATTATCTGCTGCTTTATAAGGATTTTCAAAATGCGATTTACGAAAATGCACGGCATCGGCAACGACTATGTCTATGTCAACTGCCTGAAAGAAAAAGTCCGTAATCCTGCAAAATTATCCCAGGTCATCAGCGACCGTCATAAAGGCATCGGCGCTGACGGTCTGATTCTTATCTGCCCATCGAAAAAAGCCGACGTGCGTATGCGTATGTTCAACGCAGACGGCTCGGAAGCCGAGATGTGCGGCAACGGCATCCGCTGCGTTGCTAAATATACATACGAACACAAGCTGGCAAAGGCCGGCGGGACATTCTCCATACCCGGCCAGAAGCCCTATCCTGCCAGTTTGAATATCGAAACCGGCAGAGGCGTTCTGACGGTCGGCCTGGTAATCGACCGCAAAAAGAAAGTGCAAAAGGTGTGCGTCAATATGGGTCAGCCGATATTGACACCGAAAGATATACCGGTAAATTTGGCCGGCGAAAAAATCGTCGAACGCCCCATCGAAGTTCCGGGGCAGAGCTTACTTATGACCTGCGTATCAATGGGCAATCCCCATGCGGTATTTTTCTGCGATGACGTTAAGGAGATAGAGCTTGAAAAAATCGGCCCTGTCATAGAGAACCACGAACTTTTTCCAAATCGCACTAACGTGCATTTCGTCAAGGTCATAAGTCCTGGCGAATTTGTAATGCGGACGTGGGAACGCGGCAGCGGAATCACGATGGCCTGCGGGACTGGTGCATGTGCGTGCGCAGTGGCAGCAGTATTAACAGGCCGATGCGACAGGGTTTGTACCGCGCATCTGCCTGGCGGCGATTTGGATTTGAACTGGTGCGAAAAAGATAACTGTGTCTATATGGCTGGGCCTGCAGTGGAAGTTTTTGAAGGTACCTGGCCTGAATAGGGCTAATAGCACAATCCGGCGACCTTCGCCAAAGGCTGGTTTATACCGCACCTATTTAATTTTCGCACGATAGGTATTATTTAAGTCGTTGTCAATTAAGCAGTTACTTTTTACGGAGAGCGCACTTTTTAAATAGGTGCGGTATCCAAAGTCCATTTTTCTGTTAAATCTCCCCTTTTGAAGGGAAAATAGCGAAAGATGTTGTTTTTTTTCAACACTAATGCTTGACAAAATAAACACGGGATGTTATCATTTTTGATATATCTGATATATCAAAAGCCGCTAAAGTTAAGGGCGTGTTGCCGGAATGATGTTTTGCCACATTTTGTGTCCTTTGGAGACGAGGTAGGCTTCGCCGCAGTTTTTTCGGCGGATTCCTCACATTCGTTCGGAATGACGTGGCTGCGCCGCATAAAAATATGTTTGGGCAACAAGCGCGTTAAGTAACTATGACAGAAGAAAAAAGCATATTAATTGTAGATGACGACAAGATTATACTGGATTCACTAAAGGAGTTTTTGTCACTGGAGGGATTTGAGACCAAGGGGGTACAGACATTAAAGAATGCGGCTGCAGAACTGCAGAAGCAAAACTACAGTCTTGTTATAACAGATATCAACCTCTCTGACGGTGACGGTTTTGATCTGCTGGATATGGTCAGAAAAAATCATCCTCAAACAGTGGTAATCGTTATAACCGGCTATGGGACGATTGGAAGCGCTGTCAAGGCGATAAAGAGAGGCGCTTATGACTACCTGACCAAGCCCATCATAGACGACGAATTAAGAATGGCGGTGGACAGGGCGATCAGACAGCAGTCGATTATCAAGGAAAACGAGAGTCTGCGGCTGAAATTAGAGCAAAAATACAGTTTAGAAAACATAATCAGCCACGATTACAAGATGGCGAAAATTTTCGACCTCGTGGAGGCGGTGGCCGACAGCAGGACAACGATACTGATGGCAGGTCCCTCCGGCACGGGCAAAAGCATGCTCGCAAGAGCGATACACCACCGTTCGAGCAGGCACAGCGGCCCGTTTGTGGAGGTAAGCTGCGGAGCGCTGCCTGAGACGCTGCTCGAAAGCGAGCTGTTCGGCCATGTGAAAGGGTCATTTACCGGAGCGGTAAACAATAAGGAAGGAAAATTTCTGGCTGCGGAAGGCGGCACGATTTTTTTGGATGAAATCGGAAATGCTTCGCCTGCACTTCAGGTGAAATTTTTGCGGGTTATAGAGGAAAGACAGTTCGAGCCGGTCGGAAGCAACAAAACAATAACCGTTGATACGAGAATTCTGCTCGCTTCGAACAAGGACCTCAAGGACGAGGTAAAACACGGCAGATTTCGGGAGGATTTGTTTTACCGGATAAATGTTGTAACGATAGAGCTGCCTGCCCTGGCAGAGAGGGTCGGGGACATCCGGTTGCTTGCAAAGCGTTTCCTGCAGATGTACTGCATGCAGCACAATAAGCAAAAGCTCGGGATAACCGATGATGCGCTGGAATATATGGAACGGTATCCGTGGCCGGGCAACGTGCGTGAGCTGGAAAATGTAATAGAGCGGGCGGTATTGCTCAGTAAGGACAGGTTCATCGGCCCCGATGACCTGCCGAACCCGGTCAAACAAAACCAGCCCCAACAGCAGGAAACTTATAAGCAGGCGAGCTTAAAAGAGGCGATGACTTTGCCGGAGAAGGGTATTATCCGCCAGGCGCTTGAGGCGAACCACTGGAACAGGCAGGAAACAGCTAAGTCGCTACAGATAAACCGCACAACGCTATTTAAGAAAATGAAGCAGTACGGCCTGTATGCCGAGGCGGAAAGATTAGGACTGGCATGACATTGATTATTGATAATTTAAGTTGAAACAAATATATTGTTAAAGACTGCCCGGGACAGGAGTTGAACCTGCATGAGATTACTCTCACCAGCCCCTCAAGCTGGCGCGTCTGCCAATTCCGCCACCCGGGCGAAACAATTGATTATCGACGATTGATTATTGATTATTTATGGTTGAATGTCAAGAGAGAAAAGCATGGAATTACGAGATACTAACAACGCCCCCGCCCCACCGCTATCCCCGCTATTGCCCCTGTTGACCAACAGAGCTGCAGGTTGTACCCGCCGCAAGGGCCGTCCACATCCATAACCTCACCTGCAAAAAATAGCCCGTGGCAAATTTTCGACCCCATCGTTTTTTTGTTAATCTCCGTGATATTTACCCCGCCTCGCGTCACCATCGCTTCAGCAATCGGTCTTGCAGCGGTAACGGAAAGCGGCAAGCCCTTTAAGGTTCGCACAAGTTTTTTTCTCGAATCTTTTTTAATTTGCCTGCCGACAATGTTACCATCGAAACCAAATTCTCTGCAGAAAACTGCTGCCAGGCGCTTCGGCAAAAATTCAGCAATAATATTAATCAGCGTCTTGTGCGGATTTTGCTCAAATTTCATGAGGATTCTTTTTTCAAGTTCGATTTCATCAATGCCGCAGACCATGTCCATCGAAATCTCAATCGGGTTCTCAATGCTCGGCAGATAATCTGTCAAAAAGAAACTCAAATCAACCACAGCAGGCCCGCCGATGCCGTCCTGGGTGAAAAGCATTGCGCCTGTCGCGTTGAATTTCTTTTTTTCGGGATTTGCCGTTATTCGGACATTATCCACTGCAGTTCCGGCCAATTCCGCCGGCCAAGTTTGTTTTGTTATCAGCGGCACAAGGGATGCTTTGGGCATTATAATCGTGTGGCCAAGCTTTTGTGCGAATTTGTAGCCATCGCCTTTCGAGCCCGTATCAGGGTATGAAATGCCGCCTGCAGCTATAATCACTTTGTTTGCGGAAATGGTTTCTCTGCCTGCACGGATATTGAAACCTTCGCCGCACTTTTCAATGCCTTCAACTCTTCTATCATATAAAAAACGCACACCGTTCTTTGCCGACTCCGAGAGCAAAACCTTTTGCGCATCCTGGGCGTTGTCTGTTACCGGAAATACGCAGCCGTCCTCTTCGACTTTTGTTTCGAGTCCCCTTTCGGCAAAGAATTTCCGGACATGTTCGGGCTGGAATTCATGAAAGCAATACTGGAGGAATCTGCCCTTTGTACCAAAGGCCTTGATAAATTTGTTTATGCCGTCTGCGTGGGTGATGTTGCATCGTCCGCCGCCGGTTAAAAGCAGTTTTCTTCCTGCTGCGGTATTGGCCTCAACCACGGTGGTTTGTGCGTTCGATTTGGCCGAGTAAATCGCCGCCATCAAGCCCGCGGGCCCCGCACCGATTATGCAAACATCTGTTTTCATGAATGCCCGTAATACTGAATTTCAGGGCGAATATCAACTTTAATCTTTCGATGCGTTTGGCTGAAAAATAGCGTAGAGTGTACAGCGGATAGCGGAGGGCAAAGAAAGTGCATAAGAGCATAAGGCAAAAGTAAAGAGATTAGTTAAAATTGTCCCAGCATAAGTAAGGATCAAGGTCAGTAATTTTAATCGGATGGCGGGAATCCAAAACACAGCTTAAAACCGCCTGTATAATTTCCACCGTATCCGCTCCATCAAGGCTCTCTGCCAGTTTATTGAGCAATATAGGCAAATCAGAGTTTTCCCAGTCCGGCTGATGATGTACAAGATATACTGTTATAGTTTTCTTTGCCTGCCGCAAAATAAATTTTACTTGTTTACTGGGCTTGCCGAAAATGGCTGCTAAGTCCGCAACGCTCATCTTATCGATATGGCAAAGTACGAAAATTTTGCCCGACAGGGCATCGAGAATATTGATTGCATCGGCAAGTATTTGCAGGTCTGGATTGTCTAAAAGATGCTCTTTTTCAATTCCGGTTATTCTCCTGTGAGCAGTTATTTTATCCTCGAAATCCGGCCCGATTAGTCCGACAGCGATATCGAGAAGGCATTTGATAGAGATAGCCCCTTTGATTTTTTGCGATAGTGTCGCCGCTGTTATAAAGACATACGCTGCAAACTGTTCGGCTTTTTGCATATCGTTGGTATATTTAAGACATCTTATAAGCACAAAGCGAAGGTAGTTTTTGATAAGGCAGATATAAGCTATCTTTAAGATGGAGTTGTTTGAGCCAATTTGTTCCCGCCGCATAAACTTTCCTTCCCGCGGCAGGCCCAAATTAAAAGAGCACCGCCGCAATCACGCTCAGTCAGGGGCAGGAACCCCGTGGGAACGTAAAAGCAAACGGTGCCCTCTGCAGACGAATTGTAACCGTCAAAACAAAGGACACCGAGCCTCTCACACGTTTCCCACAATCAATTTCCTGCTTTGACTGAAACGTCTGAAAACTCAGTGATATTAAATTTTTAGCGGATTTATCCCCGCTGATGATATTTTACCCAGCAGGATATTATTCGGCAAGTGAAACTACAAAAATTTGTAAGAGAAAATGGTGGGGTAATGGTTCGACCTCGCTCACCATAAAAGACCTCACCCTACCAGACTTACAGCCCGAGAAAACACGGCCAAGCCTGCCCCGAGCCGTCGAGGGGATGGCCCTGCCACATTGCTGCCTGCTTTCTGTACTTGTAATCAACGCTGCTTTGTATATAATGAACCGGTTTAATATTAAGGAAGCTCTAATTTATGGCTAAATTGACCAAACTTGATGATATCGTATCACTGTGCAAGCGAAGAGGTTTTATATTTCAGTCCAGTGAAATTTATGGCGGTCTGGCAAGCTGCTACGACTACGGACCATTGGGCGTCGAACTCAAAAACAACGTCAAAAAGGCCTGGTGGAAATCCGTCGTCCAAATGCGTGACGACATCGTAGGCCTCGATTGCAGCATACTTATGCATCCATTAGTCTGGAAGGCATCAGGTCATGCTGATAAATTCGCCGACCTGATAGCCGAATGCAAAAAGTGCAATACGAGAACCCGTGTAGACCACTTAAAAGACAACCACGCCGAGGAACACACTGAACATATCGCAGTTGACATCGCCATGGTAACTGCCGGCGACCTGAGCAAAAAAGTCTGTCCAAAGTGCGCTGCCATAGGACAATTCACAGAGCCGATGCCGTTTAAGCTTATGTTCGAAACACAGATGGGTGCCAACGTCGACGACTCAATGACGCTGTATCTTAGGCCGGAAACCGCACAGGGCATATTCGCCAATTTCCGAAACGTTCTCGACTCTACAAGGGTAAAAATACCTTTCGGCATCGCCCAAATCGGTAAAAGTTTCCGCAACGAAGTTACCACCAAGGCCTTTACATTCCGAACTCGCGAATTCGAGCAGGCGGAGATTGAGTTTTTCTGCGAGCCGGGCACCGATGAAAAATGGTTTGAACATTGGAAAGAAGCCCGATTCAAATGGTACACCGACCTGGGACTTAAAAAAGAAAATCTGCATTTCCGCGAACACGCAAAAGACGAACTTGCCCACTATGCAAAGGGCTGCGTCGATGTCGAATACAAATTCCCGTTCGGCTCCGGCGACTGGCAGGAACTCGAAGGCATCGCAAACCGCACCGACTACGACCTGCGTCAGCATCAGCGCGGAATGAGAACTATCAACAACTGGTTTGAAAA
>Ga0315291_10007460_pt1 | contig 13519 bp, 5 predicted proteins | sample YL17G12_20_MG_FD_203070 | JGI IMG/M metagenome (GOLD analysis project Ga0315291, IMG submission 203070) | Sediment microbial communities from Yellowstone Lake, YNP, Wyoming, USA - YL17G12_20 | ecosystem: Environmental > Aquatic > Freshwater > Lake > Sediment | place: USA: Wyoming | collected...
GGACTTGATCGCGGACGCCAGGTTCCGCCAGGACCTCTATTACCGGCTGAACGTGTTCCCGATCTACATCCCGCCGCTCCGCGAGCGGCGCACGGACATCCCGCTCCTGGCCGACCACTTCGTGGAGAAGTACGCGGCGGCCAACGGGAGGCACATCCGGGGCATCGCGCCGACGGCGATGGACATGCTGATGCACTACAAGTGGCCGGGCAACGTGCGCGAGCTGGAGAATTGCATCGAGCGCGCCGTCCTGGTGAGCACGGACGATATGATCCACGCACATCACCTCCCGCCGAGCGTCCACACCGTGCGCGGTCCCGATGCGTGGCGTGCCGAGGGTCTGAGGGCCGCCCTCGATAACCTGGAGCGGGAGATGCTCCTGGACGCGCTTCGCGACGCGGGGGGGAACAGGGCGAAGGCCGCGCGCGCGCTCGGCATCAGCGAGCGGCTGATGGGGCTGCGCGTGGCCAGGCACCACATAGACGCGAAACAGTTCCGCACCCGGGCGTAGTTCTCCCGCCGCGATTCCGCCTTCTCGCACCTCCCTTCCGGGGTGCGCACCGCTCACCTGCCGCGCGGCCTGCGCGCACCCTTGTCAGCCGGGCAGTGATGGGCGCCAGTGCATACCGAGCGGTAGGTTCCAGGACAGGTTCATACCGGGCGGTATGCCCGACGAAGACCGGGCCCTCTCAGCCGATGCGAGGCGAGATGGCGCAAGGCGCTACGTCAAAAGGACTTAAGTCAAGACTGCCGGCGGCCAAGGCGCCTGGCACGCAAGTCGCAATGCGATGCCCGGCGGCACGGCCCGAGGTGCAGGTGAAATGACAAAGAGCCGCGGCCAGGCGTCTCGCCGTGCCTGCGCTCGAACAGGAACGCACTCGAGAGGGCAGAGGGGACGAGCATGAGCTTGTTACGGCGGTTGAGGCCGGGATGGCGCACGGGAGCGCTCGCCGTGCTGCTCTTGGCATGTGCGGCGCCTGCGCTGTTCGCCCAGGACGCGGCAGCGCCTGCGCGAGTTGACTCCGGCGACACGGCGTGGGTCCTGGTCGGCGCCGCCCTGGTGATGCTGATGACGCCCGGGCTCGCCTTCTTCTACGGCGGGCTGGTGCGGCGCAAGAACATGCTCTCCGTCCTCATGCAGTGCCTTATCATCCTGAGCATTGTGAGCATCCAGTGGTTTCTGTTCGGCTACAGCCTGGCGTTCGGCCCGGACGTGAAAGGCATCATCGGCAGCCTCGACTGGGCCGGCCTGAGAGGCGTCGGCGGCGCGCCGGACCCGCTCGGCTATGCGCCCACGGTGCCGCACGAAGCGTTCATGATGTTTCAGATGATGTTCGCAGTGATCACGCCTGCGCTCATCATCGGCGCGTTCGCCGAGCGGATGAAGTTCTCCTCGTTCTGCTTGTTCTCGCTGCTATGGGCCACGCTCGTCTACGACCCGGTCGCGCACTGGGTATGGGGAGCGGGCGGTTTCCTGCGGGCGAGGGGAGCGCTCGACTTCGCCGGCGGAACTGTGGTGCACATCAACGCGGGCATGTCCGCCCTGGCCGCGGCCCTGGTGCTCGGCAAGCGGCAGGGCTACCCCGGTGACATGTCGCCGCCGCACAACCTGCCGTTCGCCGTGCTCGGCGCGGCGCTGCTCTGGTTCGGGTGGTTCGGCTTCAACGCCGGGAGCGCGCTGGGCGCGGGCGCCCTCGCTGCGAGCGCGTTCACGGTCACTCACCTCGCCGCGGCGACGGCCGGCCTCACGTGGGCAGCCCTCGACTGGCTGAAGCACAGGAAGCCGACCACGCTCGGCATGATCACAGGCGCCGTGGCGGGGCTCGTGGCCATCACGCCCGCGTCGGGGTTCGTCAATCCGTTCGGCGCCTTCTTCATCGGCATCGGCGCGGGCCTCTTCCCGTGGCTCGCGGTGACTTACATCAAGACGCGGTTCGGCTACGACGACTCGCTCGACGCGTTCGGCGTGCACGGCATCGGCGGCATGTGGGGCGCGCTGGCCACGGGCATCTGGGCGACGAAGGCCGTCAACGCGGCCGGGGCCAACGGCCTCCTCTACGGGAACCCGCACCAGTTGTGGGTGCAAGTCGAGGCGGTCGTTGTGACCTGCGCCTTCGCGTTCGTCGGTTCGCTCATCCTGTTCAAGGTGGTGGGCGCACTCTTGGGGCTGCGCGTCACGGAGCACGAGGAGCGCGTCGGGCTCGACCTGACGCAGCACAGAGAAGCGGCCTACACGCAGATCGAATAGGGGAAAGGAACGCCCATGAAGTACATAATCGCTGTCATCCAGCCGGACCGGCTGCCCGACGTGCTCCAACGGCTGACGGACGTGGAAGTGCACCTGGTGACGGTCTCGAACGTGGTCGGCCGAGGGCGCCAGAAGGGAATCGCGGAGGTCTACCGGAGCCACAGGGAGGCGGGGAACCTGCTGAGGAAGGTGAAGCTGGAGATCGCGGTGAACGAAGGGTTCGTGAAGCCGACGGTGGACGCGATCATCGCGGGGGCGCGCACGGGGCAGATCGGGGACGGGAAGATCTTCATCCTGGACCTGCCGGAGTGCATCCGGATCCGCACGGGCGAGACGGGGAACGTGGCGATCGGATGAACGGCGTACAGACTTCAACACGGAGACACTGAGGGGACGGAGAAGGGCAAGAGGGGAAGCAGGGGACCGACAACTGCCATCCCACGGACTGCCTGCTGGATGCTGCCTACTGACTACTGCCGTCTCGCCACAGATCCACACTGATGGCGTTGATCGCGGTGGACCACGAGGGCAAGAGAGGGGCAGAGACTGAGTGCTCCGGGCCGGGGCTCGACGGGCCTTGGGAGACCAAGTCATTCCTCGGGAACCAGAGTCCAGATACGCTTGAGCGGCAGCTCGGTTTGGATATCCTCGGGCAAGCTCTCATAGTACTGCAACAGGGCCTGGAGCAGCTTGTTGGAGTCCCACAGGCGTATCTCAAAGAAGGCGCGTCGGGCCTCCTGGTAGACTGATTCCTTGAAGCCGGTCCACGAGACCAGCAGGCCGTGTTCGGCACCGAATGCCCTCATAACCCCCTGTAACTCCCGCAGCACGCCCACATCCACCGGCGAGGTGCCAGACTTAACCTGCACACAAAGGCGCGGAGGGTCGAAGCCCATGGGCCCGCCGCCTGCCACTACGTCCACCCCACCATCGGGACCCGGCGGGGATGTGAACACGTGGTAGCCCTGTGCATTGAGCAAGGCCGCCACAAGCCGAGCGAAATCATGGGCTTTGAACCGCGCTTCAACGCGGCCACGGATCGCGTCCAGGGCGATCTCCTCTAGGTCGAGTTCCTCGGGCCCGTCGGTGTCCGACAGGTTCGGATCGCGCCCCGTCTTGATGATCCCCTGGAAGCGCTCCTCCGCGTTGTTGCGGTTCACTTGGCAGACAGTCATAAAGGCACCCAGTGAGTAGAGCAGGTCCTGGCCAATCTCCGTCCGTGGCACATCGGTGCGCAGCCACTCAACTGGGCGACCGTGCTTCGCGCCCGCCGGCTGGTCGGGGCGATAGGTGTAAGGGCCTCTTGCCCGGCCAACGGCAACCGCTGCTCGCGCCTTGAGCGGCAGGGCAACCAGGTCGCCGGGCTTGATGCCTTTGACGAAGCCCCAAAGTTGACCCATGTAGTTGGATACCCGAGCCTGAGGTGCATCCGGGTAGGCTTGTTCGCAAAGCGCACGCAGTTCCTCGCGGGTCTGGATGCCGGAGAGGTCGGGCACCTCATCGTAGCCGACTACCACCAGGCCGTTTTCCAAGGCCAAGTTCTCCTGTTCCCCATGCTGACCCGCTCTCACCATCCACAGTGCCATGTTGTGTGCGCCCTCCGCGTGCGTTACGGTTCAGGTTACCGCATCCTCTTCCACGATGGCAACCTCTTTCTCGGTCAGGCCATAAAGTTCATAGACGAGGCGGTCAATCTCGCGGTCTGCGGCGTCAATCTGGCGCTGAATGACTTCCTTGTCGTGCGGTGCGCTGGGGCGGGCCAACTGCTTGTGCAAGGACAGCATCCGGCCGGCCATGCGCACTATGTTCGTGTAAGGCCGGGTCTGCCCCTCAGTTGCCGTGCCGGCGACGCAGACCGGGAGCTGGCCAAGGAACTGGCGATTGGCCGACAACCAGCCTCCCCGGAAGGGCGCGCTCACCAAGGAGAAGCACCACCCCAGGAGACGGCTGTTCAGCAGCGCGAGAAGATACAGGTAGTTGATCTGGGCGTACGGAGGCCTGAGTGTTACGCCGCACACATCAACATTGTCCAAGTAGTGATCCCCCTTTGCGTCATAGGTCGCGTAGAGGGACTGGACAAGACGGGGCACGCACAACTTCACGCGCCCCTGGATGGCAATGTTCTGAGTGCGCCCGAACCGGTACCAGTCACGGTCCCGGAAGATGCCGCGCTCGCGTGCCGCAAGGCGCTTCCTGTTCTCCACGAGGTACTGCGCCGCCTTCGGGCTATGATGCTGGAGGGCGACGAGGTCGATCAGGCAAGCATTCTCCCCAGAGACTCCGTACGGGAAGAGGACAAACTGTCTGCTGGGTAGAGGCGCGTACCGTGCCACGTCCGTTCCGCTCAGCAAGGGAAACGCGGCGTGTTTTTCGATCAACTGGTCCGCTCCAAGCGCCCGAGACCTAAGGCGCAGGTACCGCGCTGTTTGGCCGACATAGTCCATGATGTAAACGTCGTCCGCGCTGGTCTGCAGGCCGACGAATATGTCAGCGACATCGGCCAGCCTCGGGTACCGCCTGGCGAGCATCTGCAGCAAGCGTCCTGCCTGGCCGCTCGCGAGATTCCACTCGGCCGCCCCAAGGGAGCTCGTTCGCAAGCGGGCCCGTTGGGCCACACCGTTGCTGCGCCAACTATCCAAGTCAGCAACCTTCAGCACCGAAAACACCTGCGTGCCGGCCCGCACAAGGAACAACAAGCAGGTGTAGGAGGTCCCCGACGCGAAGACCTGGTTGGCACCAAAATGAACCACCTGCGATAGGTGACGTCCCTTAGCGAGTATGCCCCGGAGGGGCTGCCCATATTGCGAGTTAAGGAACTTGTGCGGGACGATGAAGCCCTGCAGGCCCGTGCCGTTCAGCAGGGACAGGCCCTTCTCGATGAACACGACGTAGATGTCGTAGTTGCCCTTGCCGGCGGCGACGTAATGCTTCTTGTAGTACTCGACTTCGAGCGGGGCCCATTCTTTCAACGCCTGGATCCGGATGTACGGTGGGTTGCCCACCACGGCGTCAAAGCCGGGCTCTCTTCCTGCGAAGGCCTCCGGAAACTCGCGCTGCCAGTCGAAGGCGTTTATGCGGTACTGTTCCTGCTCGCCGAAAAGGTTGCCTTGATGGTTCACGTAGAAGTCGGGGCCGACGAGGCTGTTGCCGCACTTGATGTTGGCCGCCAGGTCTGGCAGCGCGCGGTCGTGCCAGAAACGCGACTGGAATGCCATGCTCTCAGCCGTCTCGCCTTCGAGCACCTTCAGGAGCAGGCTGAGCTTGGTGACTTCGACCGCCTGGGCGTCAATATCCACGCCGTAGATGTGCGCGAGCAGGATGCGCTTGCGCTCCGCCGTGGTGAGGCGCCAGTCGCCGTTGCGCATCTGATAGACGGGCTGCATGGCCGGCTCGCCGGGGCGGCGCGGCAACAGGCGGCTGACCTGGCGCGAAGAGAACGTCTGGCCCTTCTCGATGAGCGGGACGACGTGGGCGATGTACCAGTCGCGGTGCCAGTTCAGGAGCCGTTGGTAGGCGCCGATGAGAAACGAGCCGGAGCCACAGGCGGGGTCTAAGACGCGCAGCGGATGCTTCCCTTTGCCCATGCCGGCAACCTGGCGCGGCGTCTTGCCTTCGAGGAGCTTGCCCACAGTGTGCTCGACGATGTAGTCCACGATATAGGTGGGGGTGTAGTAGACGCCGCCGGCCTTCTTGACCTCCGGCTTGTAGTCAACGACCGCCCGATGGCCAGGGGTGAGCCGGATCACCTTGCCTAAGAACTGCTCGTAGACCTGGCCGAGGATATCGGCGGGAAGGACGGAGAACTCGTAGGGGCTGTCGGGGTAGTAGAGCGCCTTGATGATCTCTTTGAGCGTGTCGTCATCAACGTCGAGTTGCGGGGTGAGTTCGTCCGGCTCCGGTCGGCCCCTCTCGCGGCGGAAGTGAAAGAGGCCGGAGTTGTAGCGGTCGTCGGCCCGGGTGAAGAGTTCGCAGAGGCGCGGGTAAACATTTACGCCGTTGAGAAGCGCGTGGAGCTGTCCGTAACCTTCGATGCCGCGGTCTTCGCATATGCGGAGGAAGATGATGCGGTCAATGACGAGGCCGACGGCGGAGTTGAGGTCGTGCTGGCTGAGCTGGGGATTGCGGAGGGCGATGTTGCGCGCCAGGAGGTCGCGCCACTGCTCGATCTCTTTGAGGAAGGCGTCGTCCACTTCGGCTGTGCCGCGCTTGCGGCCTGTGGACTCGGCGTATCGGTCGAAGAGACCTTTGCGGATGGCCTCGGGAGAGAAGATGCCGGCGAGGTCGCCCCATCGGGTGAGATAGTGCATGTAAGGGAAGGTATCAATGCGTGCCTTGGAGGCAGGGTCGCCGTGGGCAGGCTTGACGCGACAATCGTAGACGGCCAGTTCCTCGAAGTTGGTCAGGATTGAGAGCGGGAGTTTGGCGGACCAGGCATAGCGGCGGAGCTGGTACGCCATCTCGGCGTCTTCGGCGATGTTGGCGGCGGGCTTCTTGGCTTCGACGAAGAACTTGCGGATGCCGCCGATGCGAAAGCAGTAATCAGGGGCCTTGGTGGCGCCGCTTATCTTGATGGCGTCTTCGTGGATGACGTCCTTGTAGGCCTCGGCGTCGCCCCGCTTGTTTTCCATGTCCCAGCCGAGGGCTTCAAAGAGCGGGTCAATGAACTCGCGGCGGGTTCGGGTCTCGTTGTAGCCCTCGGCTCGGTACGATTCGCGATTGCCCTCAAACCGCTTCACGAGTTGACGCACGACCTCAGGGCACTCGACGGGCTGGCTTGGTGGCTGCTCGGTGCTGCGTTTCGCGGCGCTCATAGGCCTAATGATACGCCTGACGGGAGCGGGGGTCAAGGCCGAGAGGAGGGTTTCGAGCTGCGAGTCCCGCGTTTGGCCTTGAAGGCAAAGCCCATAGCCCAAGGTCCAAGGCCCAATGCCCAATGCCTCTTTCCGGCTGCCTGCTGGCTTGAGCGCTGTTCAGGGAGTTACCACACGGTAGGCCGCTGGGGGCAGAAGCTACATAACGGTAGGTTCGACCGGTGCTGTCAGAGGGCAGGTGCAGGCACTGGCGGACCGTAAGCTTCGCGTCGTACAATGGTTAGGTAAGAGCCGGGGGCTTTGGCACACTCGTTGCGCTAAGGCTGAAGGGAAACGTGCAACCGTCGTCGGGAGCCGTCAAGCTCAGAGCGGCACAGGGAAAGGAGAGGTATCGGATGGCGGTGAAGGAGAAGAAGGACCGGGAGTATGTGCTGAAGGCGGTGGCGGACAACAACGTGCGCTTCGTCCGCATGTGGTTCACGGACGTGCTGGGCTTCCTGAAGAGCTTCGCCATCACGTCGGAGGAGTTGGAGGAGGCGCTGGACGAGGGCATGGGCTTCGACGGGTCCTCGATCGAGGGTTACGCGCGGATCGAGGAGAGCGACATGATCGCGAAGCCCGACCCGGAGACGTTCGCGCTGCTGCCCTGGCGACCGCAGGACGAGGGCGCGGTGGCGCGGATGTTCTGCGACGTTCTGGAGCCGGACGGCAGCCCGTACAAGGGCGACCCGCGCTGGGCGCTGAAGCGGAATCTGAAGAAGGCCGCGGACCAGGGCTACACATACTTCGTGGGGCCGGAGCTGGAGTACTTCTACTTCAAGGACTCGACGACGACGATACCCCTGGACGCCGGCGGGTACTTCGACCTGACGCCGCTGGACGCTGCGAGCGACCTGCGCAGGGAGACGGTGTTGAACCTGGAGAAGCTGGGCGTCCACGTGGAGTACAGCCATCACGAGGTGGCGCCGAGCCAGCACGAGATAGACATGCGCTATCGGGATGCGCTGGCCATGGCAGACGCTACGATGACGTACCGACTGACGGTGAAGGAGGTCGCGCTCAAGCACGGCGTGTATGCGACGTTCATGCCGAAGCCGGTGTTCGGCCAGAACGGGAGCGGGATGCACACGCACCAGTCCTTGTTCAAGGACGGCAAGAACGCGTTCTTCGACGCGAAGGACAAGTATCACCTGTCGGTAACGGCGAAGCACTACATAGCGGGGCTGCTGAAGCACTCGCGGGAGACGTGCGCGGTGCTGGCGCAGTGGGTGAACTCGTACAAGCGGCTTGTGCCGGGGTATGAGGCACCGGTCTACATCTCGTGGGCGCGGCGCAACCGGTCAACGCTCGTGCGGGTGCCGATGTACAAGCCGGGCAAGGCGCTGGCCACGAGGGCGGAGTACCGCTGCCCGGACCCGGCGTGCAACCCGTACCTGGCCTTCGCGGTGATGCTGGCCGCGGGCATGGCGGGCATGGCGGGGAAGTACGAGCTGCCGGAGCCGGTGGAAGAGGACATCTTCGAGATGTCCGAGAAGGAGCGGCTCAAGCGCGGCATCGAGTCGCTGCCTGCGAGCCTGGAAGAGGCCGTGCGCGAGGCGGAGAAGAGCGAACTCCTGCGCGAGGCGCTCGGAGACCACATCTTCGAGAAGTTCATCGAGAACAAGAAGATCGAGTGGGACAACTACCGCATCCACGTGAGCCGGTACGAGCTGGACAAGTATCTGCCGATCTTGTGAAAAGGCCCGCTCCGGCGGGCGGAGCGCGCGTGTCGGTCAAGGGGAGAAGGGGTCCGGCCCTGCACGACGCACGGGGTCGGACCCCTTCTCCGGCAAAGAGGACTGTGGGATGGCGGCGAAGGTAAGCGAGACGACGACCACGACGCAAGAACAGACGCGAGCAGGGGATGGCGGGAAGAGGTAACAGCACGCCTGTGGCTGCCGGGATGCCGGAGCGGTCCGGGTTGTACGACCCGGCGTTCGAGCACGACTCGTGCGGCGTGGGCTTCGTGGCGCGGCTCGACGCCAAACCGCATCACGAGCTGGTGGAGGCGGCGGTACAGGTCCTTGTCAACCTGGAGCACCGCGGCGCGGTCGGCGGGGACAAAGCGACGGGCGACGGGGCGGGCCTGCTGCTTCAGGTGCCGGACGCGTTCCTGCGGAAGGCCTGCCGGGAGCAGGGGCTCTGGCTGCCTGCGGCCGGGTACTACGCCGTAGGGATGGTGTTCCTGCCGCGGGATGTGGGCGCAGCCGAGCGCTGCATGAACGCACTGGAGAAGGCGGCGGAGGCCGAGGGCTGCCGCGTGCTCGGGTGGCGGACTGTGCCGACGTCCGATGAGCACCTGGGGGAGCTTGCGCGCGACAGCCAGCCGGAGATACGGCAGGTCTACCTGGGCGGCGGGAGCGTGTCGCATCATGACTTCGAGCGGAGGCTCTACGTCTTGCGGCGCCGCGTGGAGCGGGAAGTGGCGGACTGGGGCGAGCCGGCGTGCGCACCGTTCTACGTTGCGAGCCTTTCGAGCCGGACGGTGGTCTACAAGGGGATGCTGAGCGGGACGCAGTTGGCGCGCTTCTACCCAGAGCTGACTGATCCGGACTTCGCCAGCGCGTTTGTGGTCGTGCATCAGCGCTACAGCACGAACACGTTCCCGACGTGGAGCCTGGCGCAGCCGTTCCGGATGCTCGCGCACAACGGCGAGATCAACACGTTGCGCGGCAACATCAACCACATGCGGGCCCGTGAGGCCGACCTGGCATCCGACGCGTTCGGCACGGACATCGAAGTGGTCAAACCCATCATCGTGGAAGGCGGCAGCGACTCGGCCATGCTGGACAACGCGCTGGAGCTGCTGGTGATGGCCGGGCGCTCTCTGCCGCACTCGGCGATGATGCTGGTACCGGAGGCGTGGGGCGCGAAGTTCGAGATGAGCGACGACAAGCGCGCCTTCTACGAATACCACGCGGCGATCATGGAGCCGTGGGACGGGCCGGCGGCGCTCGTCTTCACGGACGGGCGATACGTGGGAGCGATGCTCGACAGGAACGGGCTCCGGCCGGCGCGCTACACGGTGACGCAGGACGGGTTCGTAGTGCTGGCCTCCGAGACGGGCGTGCTGGACGTTCCGGGCGACCGGGTAGTCCGGCACGGCCGTCTTCAGCCCGGCAAGATGCTGTTGGTGGATCTGGACCAGCAGCGGATCGTCTCCGACAGCGAGGTCAAATCGAAGGTCTCGCGCCAGAAGCCGTACCGGCGGTGGGTAAAGGAGAACCGCATCGAACTGAGGGGCCTGTTCGCGCCGTCGCAGATCCCGGCAGAAGACCCGGCCGTGCTGCTGCGCCGGCAGCACGCGTTCGGTTACACGCAGGAAGAGCTGAAGATGATCGTCGCACCCATGGCGTCCCGCGGGCAGGAGCCCGTAGGGTCCATGGGCAACGACGCGGCGCTGGCCGTTCTCTCGGACCGCCCGCAGTTGGTCTTCGCGTACTTCAAGCAGCTCTTCGCGCAGGTCACCAATCCTCCCATAGACCCGCTGCGGGAAGAGCTGGTGATGTCGCTGATGAGCTTCGTGGGGAGGGAGCGGAACCTGCTCGATGAGACGCCTCAGCATTGCCGCCGCCTGAAGCTCTCCCAGCCGATCATGGCGCCGGAAGACATGGCGACTGTGCGGAACGCGCAGCATACGGACGTGGTGGCGCGGGACATTGACATCCTGTTCCCGGCGGACGGGAATGGGGCGGCGTTGGAGACGGCGCTCGAATCAGTCTTCCGGCATGCGGAGGAAGCCATCGCGGCCGGCGCGACGGTGCTGATACTGACCGACCGGAACGTGTCGGCCGACAGGGCGCCTATCCCGGCGCTGCTCGCCACGGCGGGGCTGCACCACCATCTGATCCGCAGAGGGTTGAGGACGGCGGCCGGGATCATCGCGGAGACGGGCGAGGCCCGCGAAGTTATGCACTTCGCGCTGCTTCTCGGCTACGGGGCGAACGCGGTCTGCCCGTATGTGGCGCTGGCCACGGTGCGGGAGCTTTCCGAGGAAGGTCTGCTCGAGGGCTCGCGGCGGCCTGAAGAGGCCGCGGACGCTTACATCACGGCCGTCAAGAAGGGGCTGCTGAAGACGTTCAGCCGGATGGGGATCTCGACGGTACGCAGCTTTGTCGGGGCGCAGATATTCGAGGCGGTCGGGCTGGGCGCCGCCGTCGTGGACCGTTACTTCACGGGCACGGTTTCCCGCGTGGGAGGGATCGGGCTCGAGGAGATGGCCCGCGAAGCCGTCGAGCGCCACCGGCGAGGCTTTCCTGCGCAGGGCGCGCCGGAGAGCCTCCTGGACTCGGGCGGCGCGTACCAGTTGCGCAGCAAAGGGGAGAGCCACCTGTGGACGCCGCTGTCCATCCACAAGCTCCAGCAGGCCGTGCGGACGAACGACTACAAGCTGTTCAAGGAGTACACGGCGCTCATTGACGACATGTCCCGCAACCGGAGCACTCTGCGCAGCTTGTTCCGGTTCAAGCAGGGCACGGCCGTGCCGATAGAAGAAGTGGAGCCGGTGGAGGCTATCATCCCAAGGTTCTGCTCCTCCGCCATGTCTTTCGGCTCCATCAGCAAAGAAGCGCACGAAGCCATCGCAATAGCGGCGAACAGGATCGGGGCCCGGAGCAACTCCGGCGAGGGCGGGGAGGACCCGGAGCGTTACACGCCGCTGCCCAACGGCGACCGGCTCCGGTCCGCCATCAAACAGGTGGCATCCGGCCGGTTCGGTGTGACCACCGAATACCTGGTGAACGCCGAGGAGCTCCAGATCAAGATGGCGCAGGGCGCCAAGCCGGGTGAGGGTGGGCAGCTTCCGGGTCACAAGGTGAGCGACGAGATCGCCCGCGTGCGGCACACGACGCCGGGCGTGACGCTCATCTCGCCGCCGCCGCACCATGACATCTACTCGATCGAGGACCTGGCGCAGCTCATCTACGACCTGAAGTCGGTGAACCCGCAGGCGCGCGTCTCGGTGAAACTGGTCGCCGAGGTAGGCGTCGGCACGATTGCGGCGGGCGTCGCAAAGGGCAAGGCGGAGATGGTGCTCATCTGCGGGCACGACGGCGGGACCGGCGCCAGCCCGCTGACGGCTATCAAGCACGTGGGATTGCCGTGGGAGCTTGGGCTCTCCGAGACCCAGCAGACGCTCGTGATGAACCGGCTGCGCGACCGCATCCGCGTGCAGGTGGACGGCCAGATGAAGACCGGCCGCGACCTGGCCGTGGCGGCGCTGTTAGGGGCTGAGGAGTTCGGCTTTGGCACCGCCGTGCTGGTGACGCTGGGGTGCGTCATGGCGAGGAAGTGCCACCTGAATACCTGCCCCGTCGGCGTGGCTACCCAGGACTCGAGGCTGCGAGAGCGGTTCACTGGCGAGCCCGAGCACGTGGAGCGGTTCTTCCGCTTCATCGCCCAGGAACTGCGCGAGCACATGGCGGGGCTGGGCTTCCGGGCAGTAGACGAGATGATCGGCCGGGCGGACATGCTGGACGTGGCGCCGGCCGTGGACCACTGGAAGGCCAGGGGGCTCGATTTCAGCGCCGTGCTGACGCCAGCGAAACCGAAGAACGGGACGGCCACCCGGTGTGTGCGGGGCCAGGACCACGGGCTGGAGAAGGCGCTCGACCGTGAGCTGTTAGTGCTCGCGCGGCGGGCGCTCGACGGCCGCGAGCCGGTCCGGGTCGAGCTGCCCATCCGCAACGTCCACCGGGCCATCGGCGCGACGCTGAGCGGCGAGATCGCGAAGCGTTACGGCGCCGGCGGCCTGCCGGAGGGGACCATCGAACTCAACTTGCGGGGGTCGGCAGGGCAGAGCCTGGGCGCGTTCCTGGCGCCCGGCGTGACGCTGCGCGTGGAGGGTGCCGCCAACGACTACGTGGGCAAGGGCATGTCGGGCGGGAAGATCGTGCTCGTGCCGGCAGCGGACGCCACGTTCCTGGCGCACGAGAACGTCATCGCGGGGAACACGGTGCTCTACGGCGCGACCGGCGGGGAGGCCTTCATCTGCGGCGTGGCCGGCGAGCGCTTCGCCGTGCGCAACAGCGGCGCGACCGCGGTGGTCGAGGGCGTGGGGGACCACGGATGCGAGTACATGACTGCCGGCGTGGTGGTCGTGCTGGGGCCGACGGGCTACAACTTCGCAGCCGGCATGAGCGGCGGGATCGCATACGTCTATGACGAGTCGGAGCTCTTCGGGGCGCGATGCAACCTGGACATGGTGGACCTCGAGAGCGTCTGGGGCGAAGAGGACAGGGAGCAGTTGCACCGGTTGGTGGACAGGCATTCGCGCGAGACCGGGAGCCTGCGGGCGCGCATGCTCCTGGCGAACTGGGAGGCGCACCTGCCCCTGTTCGTGAAGGTTATGCCGATTGAGTACCGCGAGGTGCTGCGACGGATGCGCCTGGCGGAGTATCGGGACACAGAGACCGTGTCGGCG
>Ga0315291_10007465_pt1 | contig 13511 bp, 9 predicted proteins | sample YL17G12_20_MG_FD_203070 | JGI IMG/M metagenome (GOLD analysis project Ga0315291, IMG submission 203070) | Sediment microbial communities from Yellowstone Lake, YNP, Wyoming, USA - YL17G12_20 | ecosystem: Environmental > Aquatic > Freshwater > Lake > Sediment | place: USA: Wyoming | collected...
CCGATCTCCCAGTGGGGGCGAGGCTCGAAGTCGAAGGCGCGCGGCTCGCCCCAGGTGCGGACGACGACGTTGTCCTGCTCGCCGTCGCCCACCGGGACGTCGGGGTGGGGCATGTTGGGCACCAGCAGCAGCAGGTGGTTGAGGCGCTCCTCGACCTCGCGCACCTGGGAGTCGAGGTCGCTGATGCGCTCGCTCAGCCGCCGGTTCTCGGCGATCAGCGCCTGGCGCTCATCCGCCGCGGCGCGCGCGACCTGGCGCGAGCGCTCGTTGAGCTGCTGCTTGAGCTGCTCCACCTCGGCGAGCAGCGCCCGGCGGCGCTCGTCAGCCTGGAGGATGTCGTCGATGGGGGCGTCCTCACGGAGCTTGCGCAGCCCCTCGCGCACCTGGTCGGGGTGGTCGCGGATGAACTTCAGGTCGAGCATGGGTTCCCTCGCACGCCGATGATAGCGACGCAAGGGTGGGGATGTCAAATGCGGCGCCGGGCTACCAATGATCTTGCCGCGGATCTACGCGGATACCTTTGGGGACGTTCGTAGGGGCGGGGCTCCGCCCCCGCCTGTCCTCCTTCGGGCCGGGATGGAGCCCGGCCCCTACGTTGAACGCAAATCCGCGTTGATCTGCGTCGATCCGCGGCCACCTCGCTCCAATTCTTGGCTAGACGCGGGCGATGAGCAGGACGAGGAAGGTCGCATAGAGCGCGCCGCCGACCAGCAGCACCGCGGGGTTGAGGCGGATGCGCCTGGGCGCACCGGCGGTCACCGGTTCCTCGCGCGGCGCCAGAAGCGCTGCGACCAATATCCACAAGCCGCCGGCCAGGGCGAGGGCGACCGAGTAGAGCGCGGTCTGCGGCTCGCCGTGGGCGGCGACCAGGCGCCACGAGGTGAACGCGAGGCCCAGGCTGACGGGGAAGGAGCTCTGGAAGACCATGGCGCCGGTGATGTTGCCCAGGGCGTAGGTATCCTTGCCCTGGCGCATCCACACCACGCTGTTGAACTTTTCCGGCAGCTCGGTGGCGACGGGAGCGATGACCAGAGCGACCAGCAGAGGCGCCACGCCGAGGGCCTGGGCGGTCTCCTTGGCGGCGCCGACGAAGATGTAGGCGCCGCCGACGATGCCGGCGAGGGCGATCAGCACCTGGCCCAGGATGACGCGGAGGCGCGGGGCGCCGTCGCCCACCGCCTGCCGGCGCTCGCGGTAGCCATGAAGATCCTCGCCGTCGGCGCGGCGGCGCCACCACCAGCGAGCCAGCAGCCGCTGTAACCGCAGCGCCTCCAATTCGCCGTTCGCCGTCGAGGGGTCGCTGAAGGTCTGTCGCAGATAGAACCCATACGCGATAATGAGCCCGCAGCACACCGCGATATGGAAAGCGCGCCCCGGGGCGAACGAGGCCGCCACGGCGGCGATGTACATGATCAGGAAGAACCCCAGGTCGCGCGTCAGCACCCCGCAGTTGACGACCACGGTCGCACCCTCGGGGCGGCGGCGGCGGAAGGCAACCGCGGCCAGGCCGGTGACGAACATGGCAAGGGTGGCGAGCATGAAGGGGGCGCCGAGGATGGCGCCGAGGCCGATCTGGTGGCCGGTTTCGCCGCGCGTGATGAGGATGGCGACGAAAGGGATGAGGGTCTCGGGCAGGGCGGTGCCGACGGCGGCGAGCACGCTGCCGACCGCGCCCTCGGCGAGGCTGAGGCGGCGGCCGAGCCACTCGACGCCGTTGGTGAACAGCTCGGCGGAGGCGAGGATGGCGGCGAGGCTGAACAGGAAGGTCAGGATGGTATCCGCATCCAGGTGGTGCTGCATCTAGGGCTCCCCGGGCGCGGCAAAGCGCGTCCCCCGCGGAGGCGCGGTCCCGGTCGCGCTTTCCGGCTGCGTCGCCTGCGATTGCGGACGCCAGGGCAGGAACGCCGTCGCCAGCAGCGCGCACAGGCCGAGGAGCGCCGCGCTCGCCCAGAACGAGTAGCGATAGTCTATGACCCACAGGTGGCCGCCGATGATGGGGCCGATGGAGGCGCCCACCCCCTGGGCGGTGGCGACGGCGCCGAGGGTGCCGCCGAACGCGCCCGCGGGGGCGAGCTCGGCGATCAGGGCGAGCCAGGCGGGGGTGCCCAGCAGGTAGGCGACCAGCAGCACGGTGACGATGAGTATGACCGCGCCGATGTTGGAGAAGAGCGGGAGCACGGCCATGGCCCCGGCGGCGAGCGCCATGGCGAGCTTGACCGAACGGGCCTTGCCCCAGCGGTCACTGAGGTGGCCCATGGGCAGACCGAGCGCGGCGACCGCGAGCGCGGGCACGAGAAACAGCAGCGGCACCTGGGCCTTCGACAGGTGCATGACCTGCACGCCGTAGAGCGCGAGGAATGGCTGCAGGATGGTGAGGGCGATGAGCTGCAACGCGGTGATGAAAAGGACGAGCGCCATCACCCACGCCGGCGGGCGCGCAGCCAAGCCTGATCTGGCGCCCAGCGGCATGGGGTCCGGCTCGACGAATGGAGGAGCGACGACCGCCTGCGCGCGGGGCGCCGGCAGGCCGAGCCGGGCGATGGTCGCCACCAGCAAGAAGGCCCCGCTGGCGAGGTAGAACGGGGAGCGATCCCGCAGCCAGGGGTTGGCAATTACGAGCATGAGCACCCCGCCGAGGGCGGGGCCGATGGCGAGGCCGGCCATGTAAACAGTGAAGAGGACGGCCATGGCGGCGGCGCGGGAGGAGGCGGGGATCTTGTCCGTGACGAGGGCGAACGCCGCGGGCCACACCGCCGCCAGCGCCATTCCGTCCAGCGCCCGCAGCGGGTACAGCAGGACGTAGCGAGCGGCGGGCACCAGCGGCAGGATGAGCGCGGTGACGCACGACACGGCGGGGCCGCTGGCGATGAGGGTGCGGCGCCCGATGCGGTCGCTCAGCCGGCCGAGGGGGAACTTCATGAGCATCTCGGCGGCGAGGAAAGTGGAGGAAACCCAGCCGATGACGACGGCGGAGACCTTCAGGTTGTCGTGCAGATACAGCGGCAGGGCGTAGTTGTTGATGAGCGCATAGACCATGCCCACGCAGCCGCCGACAGCGGCGAGGCGCACTAACACCGGGTAGCGGGTGAAGATATCCAGATATGTTCGTCGCAGCGCTTGGAGCATTGCTGTTGGCAGCCTGCCGTCCGCGGCCCCCGGGCGGCGCACGCCGGACACCAGGCCGCGCGAACTGACAGGGGACTCAGTTTCGCCGCGCCGACGGCCATCGCCTGCGGCGCAGGGCGCCGCGCTCCGCACCGGCGGCTCGCGCGATGGCCTAGCCTTTCATCACAGCCAGGGGGCGCATGCGGGCGACGCGGCGCGAGAGGCCGGCGCATTCACACGCCGCGGCCACTACGTCCACGTCCTTGTAGGCGGCGGGCATCTCCTCCGCCACCACCTCTTTGCTCGCCGCGCGCACGAGGATGCCCTGCTCCGCCAGCTCGCGGATGATGTCGCGCCCGCGGGCGGTGCGAACCGCCTGGTGGCGACTCATGAGCCGGCCCGCGCCGTGGCAGGTGGAGCCGAAGGTCTCGCCCATCGCATCGGGGGAGCCGACCAGCAGGTAGGAATGGGTGCCCATGTCGCCGGGGACGATGACCGGCTGGCCGACCGCGGAGTAGTCGGCGGGCACGTCGGGATGGCCGGCGGGGAAAGCGCGGGTGGCGCCCTTGCGATGGACGCACAGGCGGCGGCGCTTGCCGTCGATTTCGTGCTCCTCGATCTTGGCGATGTTGTGGGCGACGTCGTAAACCACCTGCAGCCCCAGGGCGTCCGGGGCGGCGCCCATGGCGTGAGCGAAGGCCTCGCGCACCCAGTGGGTGATGCAGGTGCGGTTGGCCCATGCGTAGTTGGCGGCGCACGCCATGGCGGCGAGGTAGTCGCGCCCCTCGGGGGAGTTGACGGGAGCGCAGGCGAGCTGGCGGTCGGGAAGGTCAAGCTGGTATTTCTGCATGGCGCGCTGCATCATCGCCAGGGCGTCGTCGCACACCTGGTAGCCGAGGCCGCGCGAGCCGGTGTGCACCATGATGGTGACCTGGCCGACCTCGTCGATGCCGAAGGCGCGGGCGACGGCGGGGTCGTAGATGTCGCACACCTCCTGCACCTCCAGGAAGTGGTTGCCGGCGCCGAGGGTGCCGAGCTGGGGCTGTCCGCGCTTGCGGGCGCGCTCGCTGAGCAGGTCGGGGTCGGCGCCGTCGAGGCAGCCGCCGTTCTCGACGTGGCGGAGGTCCTCGGCGCGGCCATAGCCGGCGCCCACCGCCCAGCGCGCGCCCTGGGTCAGCACGCGGCGCAGCTCGGCCTGGTTGACGCGGACGCGCCCCTCCGAGCCGACGCCGGAGGGCACGTCGCGGAAGATGCGATCGATGATGGCCTCGAGCTTGGGCATGACCTGCGGGCGGCGCAGGTCGGTGCGCAGCAGGCACACGCCGCAGTTGATGTCGTAGCCGACGCCGCCCGGGGAAACCACGCCCTGGTCGAGGTCGGTGGCGGCCACGCCGCCGATGGGGAAGCCGTAGCCGTAGTGGATGTCGGGCATGGCGATGGAGTTGCCGACGATGCCGGGCAGGGCGGCGACGTTGGCCACCTGTTCGGGCGACTGGTCGGACTTGATGTCGCCCAGCATCTGCGCCGAGGCGTAGATGATGCCGTCGGTGCGCATGAACGGCTTGTAGCTGCGCGGGATGCGATAGCGGCAGGAACCCGCCTCCTGCAGCGGGCCGGTCCATTGGTTGCTCATGTGCGTGCCTTTCCGCCTGGTGGCTCAGAGCCTGCCCCTTCGACGGTGCTCAGGGCAGGCTCTGAGCGAGTCGAAGGGTTTCCAACCTGCGCTACCTGGGCACGGGCAGGATGGTGAAGCTCTCGCGCACCCGGCGCAGGATGTCGTCGAAGTGAGCGCGATACTGCGGCCCGCAGGAGGTTTCCACCGCGTAGACGAGCCTTTCGCGCGGCAGTGGAATGAAGCGCGTCACCTGGCCGGTGTCCTTGATGGTCAGGAGGTACTCCGGCCCTCCCGAGGGCCCCTTGTCCACGCGCCGGAGCCTGACGTCGAGGGTGCGCGCGGCCTGGTTGTCGTAGAACCTTTCCATGAAGGTCCGCACGGTGTCGTGCTCGCGCATGCGATAGCAGCGCACGTAGATCAGCGGCGGGATCGGGGTCTGCTCGCCGCCGACGGGCACGTTGTAGAAAAGCAGCGCCAGCACGAGCTCCCGATGCTTCATCTGCGGGATCGACTCGTGCTCGAAGTAGTCGGGGTAGAGGATGCGGAACCGGTGGGTGGAGAAGCCCTGGGGCTTACCACGGTAGGCGCGATACTCGCCACATCCGGCGACGATCCCCGCTGCGATCGTCAGCACCGCGGCAACCGCGACCAGCCGCCTGCGGGAGGTCAGTATGGACATGCGATGGCGCCTCCGCAATACCGAGTCGGTATCCTACGCCCGGCGAGTGTGGAATTCGCGCGATGCGCGCCCATTCCCGCCAGAAGTTTATCACGCTAGCGCCTGGGGGCGCAACCCGGGCAGATGCGGCCGCGGCCGCTGTGCAGCCGCCCACAGCGGGCGCACGGCCGGGCGCCCTGGGCCTCGCGCAGCCGGCGCAGGCGCAGCAGCCCCGCGACCGCCCGCCGCACCTTGGCGCGCAGAGCCGGGTCCTCGATCCGCGCCGTCAAGTCGCGCACCTGGCGCTGCTGGTCGCGGGTGAGCGACGGCGGCTCAGACGTCCGGGGCGTGTCGCCGGCAGGGCGCGCCCGCGGGTGGGGGTGCCGCGCGCGTTCGGTCACGCTGACCCTGATATCGCGCAACACTTCCTCTCCCGCGGCGGCGTTGAGCGCCTGGGTGATGGCCACGCGCATGAGGTGCAGCGTCTGCGCCCACGCGTGGTTGGCAACTCCGACGTGCAGCACGCCGTCGCGGACGGTCAGGGCCCAACTGTTGCGCGCAATATCCGGCCCCACCACCTGCGGCCACAGGTCCATCGCCGCGCGCTGGCGCACTCGCCGCTCGAGGTTGTGGCGCCGCATGACGCCGCGCAGGAGCTCTCCCAGGTGTCCTCGTTCCATCGCGCTAGCCCCAAGCGGGTGGCGCAACCGCCCCCGCAGCCACCTCGAGCGTGCGCGCCGCAGCGCGCACCCCCGCGGGGATGGAATCCACGTCGGTGGCGGTGACGATGGTCTGCCCTGCCCCGCCCAGCGCCTCGAACAGCCCGGCCCGGCGCTCGCGGTCGAGCTCCGACAGCACGTCGTCGAGCAGCAGCACCGGCGGCTCGCCCACCGCGTCGCCGATGACGCGCACCAGCCCCAGGCGCAGGGCGATGGCCGCGGTGCGTTGCTCGCCCTGCGACCCGAAGCGGTGGAGGTCCACTCCGCCGCCGACGATGTCGAAGTCGTCGCGGTGGGGCCCGCACAGGGTCGCGCCGCGCTCGATCTCCTCCGCGCGTCCCTGCGCCAGGGCGCGAGTGATGCGGTCGCAGACGCGCCGCCGCAGGTCCTGGGCGTCCGCCGCCGCCGCCATGCGCGCCCACGCCGCCTCGTCGCCCAGCGCGGGGCGGTATCGCAATTCAAGCGTGTCCTGGGTGGCGGTCAGCCGGCGATAGGCCTCGCTGCCGTGCTCGCTGAGCGCGGCCAGGAAAGCGGCGCGCTTTTCGACCACCACCGCGCCGGTCGTGCTGAGCTGCTCGTCCCACGAGTCGAGCTCGGGGATCGCGCGCCTCTGATCCCGGATATCCTTGAGCAGGCGATTGCGCTGATCGACCGCGCGCCGGTAGCGCGCCAGGTTCCAGTAGTAGGATCGGGTCAGCGCGCCGAGCTCGTTGTCGAGGAAGCGCCGGCGAGCGTAGGGGTCGCGCTTGACCACGTCCAAGTCGTCGACCGCGAACAGCACGATGCCGACCAGCCCGGCGAGATCGGCGAGGCGACGGGGGGCGCCGTTGATCTTGACCTGGCGGCGGCCGTGAGCGGCGAGGATAGCCTCGAGCTCGATGGCGCCGCGCTGGTCGGTGGCGACGCGCGCGGCGATGCGGGCTTGCTCCTGCCCCCAGCGAATCATCTCGGCGTCGGAGGTGCCGCGCGGGGAATAGCCGACACAGGCCACCGACACCGCCTCTAACAGATTCGTCTTGCCCTGTGCGTTGGCCCCGGCAAGGATTATCCACGGTTCGCCCAGGTGGAGGTCCAGGTCCCGGTAGTTGCGAAAGTCGCGCAGCTGCAGTCGCTCAAGCTTCATCGACACCGGCTCAACAGAGGCAGGGGGCTGTGCGGCCCCCTGCCGAGACTTGTGGCTAGGTGCGAAGACCGCCACGGCGGCCCGTAGGGCTTAGCCGCCCGCCAGCGGCGGGTGAACCTGGTGAACCTATGGCCCGCCTCGCCCTCAGGCTACCTGCAGGGGCATGACCAGGTAGAGGAAGGCGGAGTCGCCCACGGGCCTGATGACTCCCGGGCTCAGCGGGCCGCTGAGGCTCATCTGCACATGCTCCTCGGACGTGACCTCGAGCATGTCCACCAGGTACTGCGCGTTGAACGCGATCTCCGTCTGCTCGCCCTCGAGCTCGATGGCGATCTCCTCGTGAGCGCGGCCGATATCGGCGCTCTCGGCCTCGATCAGGAGCGCACCCGGCTGGACACGCAGGATAACCTTGTTGGCCTCCGTGCGGGCGACGATGTCGGCGCGGCGCAGGGCGGCGAGCAGGGCCTGGCGCTCGGCGCGCACGGTATGCTGCGCCTCGGTGGGGATGATGCGCTCGTAGTTGGGAAACTGCCCCTCGATAATGCGGGAGGTGATAGCGACATGGCCGAGATCGAACAGCGCCTGGCTTTCCCCCAGGTGGAGGCGCGCCGCCGGCTCGGGATCCGACGACAGCGAGCGCGACACCTCGCGCAGAGCGCGCACCGGCACCACCGTGCGCAGCTCCTGCCTCGGCCCGCCCTCTACGGCGACGGCGTCCATCGCCAAGCGATGCATGTTAGTGGCCACCATAGTGAGCTTGTGCCCATCCCACATCACCAGGACGCCGGTGAGGATGGCGCGCGTCTCGTCGGCGGAGGCCGCGAACTCGGTGTCGCGCAGGAGCTGGCGCAGACGCGCCTGGGGCACGGTGAGAGTGATGCCTCCCGAAGGATCGGGCAACGCCGGGAATTCCTCCGCCGCCAGTCCCTGGATGGAATACTCCGACTTGCCGCAGGTAAGGGTCATGGCGTTGCCGTCGTCAGTGGCCATGGTCACCTCGCCCCCGGCCAGGCTGGCGACCACCTCGTTGAGCAGCTTCGCCGGCAGGGTGATGGCGCCGTCCTGCGCGTCCTCCACCGGTATCGAGCAATTGACCCACATCTCGAGGTCGCTCGTCAGCAGGCGCAGGCGGCCGCCTTTCACTTCCAGCAAGACGTTGCTGAGGATGGGCAAGGTGCTTCTGCCGCTGACGGCGCGAGAAACTAGCTGGAGCGCATCGGAGAGCACTCCGCGCGGACTGATCAGTCTCACTGGCATCCTCCTGGTAGACGCAGGTTATGGTGTGGACAGCTTAGCTCTCTATGACTAATATAAGTAATTCTCTAATAATAATGATTATCCTGTGCGAACTGGGGATAACTGCGGCGGGACGCTCGGTTGCGTCGTAGCGAGCGGTGGATAACCTGTGCCGCAGGCAAGCACTCCATCGGCTGCTATTCACACTTGCGCACAGCGGCGCTCAATGCGCGGCCGGTTCCCCGACGCGCCCACAGCTTGGTGCACAGCCCCGCAGCGCAGCGCGCGGCGCCGGCGGCGCTCAACGAGGTGTCAGCATGCTGGTGAGTTCGCTGACCACCGCACGCAGTTGCTCGTCATCCTGCAGGCGCGCGCGCACCTTGTTGCAGGCGTGAATGACGGTGGAATGATCCTTGCCGCCGAAGCGCTTGGCGATCTCGGGGAAGGAGGCCTTGAGCAGCTCGCGCGCGAGATACATGGCGACCTGGCGCGGGAACACGACTTCGCGGGTGCGCTTGCGGGCGGTCATGTCGGCGAGGCTGATGTGGAAGTGCTGGGCGACGACCTCCTGCACCAGGCTGATGCTGACCGGGCGCAGGTAATCACCGACCGAGTGATCCTTGAGCTGCTCCATGGCCAGGTGCAGCGTGATGAGCTGGCCGGTGAAGCTGGAGGCGGCGACGACCTTGGTCAGCGCGCCCTCGAGGATGCGGATGTTGGACTGCACCATATTGGCGATGTAGCGAATGACATCGTCGGGCACGTCGGCGCCGTCGAGGCGCGCCTTGCGCTGCAGGATGGCCATGCGCGTTTCGAGGTCCGGCGGCTTGATGTCGGCGATCAGCCCCCACTCGAAGCGCGAGCGCAGGCGGGCATCCATGATCTGCAGCTCTTTGGGCGGACGGTCGCTGGTGATGACCACCTGGCGGCCGGTTTCGTAGAGGGCGTTGAAGGTCTGGAAGAACTCGGCCTCGGTGCGCTCCTTGGCGGCGATGAACTGGATGTCGTCCACCAGCCACAGGTCGACATCGCGGTAGCGGCTGCGGAAGGCGCCGAAGCGGTCCTCGCGGATGGAGGTGACGACGTGATAGGTGAAGGTGTCGCCGGTGACGTAGGCGACGTTGAGCTCGGGGCGGCCGGCGAGGACGGAATGGCCGATGGCGTGCATGAGATGGGTCTTGCCGAGGCCGACGCCGCCGTAGATGAAGAGCGGATTGTAGGCGCGGGCCGGGGCCTTGGACACGGCCAGCGCGGCCGCCTGCGCGAACTGGTTGCTCTTGCCGACGACGAAGTTGTCGAAGGTGTAGCGCGGGACGAGCGGCGTGGGCGCGAAGTCGTCGCGGCGGGGGTTATTGGGGTGGGCGAGCGCCGCCGCCGGCGCGGGGGGCGCCGGCGTTTCGGCCTCGACGGCGAGGCCGAGGTCGAGCTGCTGCAGCACCAGTTCGATGCGCAGGGGGCGCCCCACGATGCGCTCCGCCTCGGCGCGCATGTGGTGCAGCGCCTTGCGCTCCAGCCAGTCGCGGGCGAAGGCACTGGGCACGCCGACCCGCAGGCAGTCTTGGTCGAGGGAAATGGGGCTGATGTTCTTGAGCCAGCGATTGAGCGCAGCACGCGACAGCGTGGACTCCAGGCTCGCGGTGAGCTCTTGCCACAGTTCAGACAGGACGTCAGCCGAACGGCCCATGGTTAGGCATACCCTCCTCAGGAAGTGGTGATCCCCACGGGGTGGCGAGGCCGCGCAGACTGGAGGGCACAAGGTCGAGAACCGGATATAAGGCGGGACAGGCCGAAGTAGCTCGGCTCGAGGCGGCGTTTGGCGCTGGTGCGAGTAGTGCTGAATGAAGGCAGCGATGGTGGCGGCGATGCTTACGATGACATGCCCTTCGGCCTGCCCCTGACACCTTCCTTGCGCGCACGCAAGCCGAACAGGGCGCTGCCAACCCCGCTCACGCGGGGCTCCTCCAAGATGATTGCGTGTCCACGTGCGCCTCGGCTATCCTTCTGCGCCGGCGCACGCGCCTGTGCCGCTCAGTCCAATGACCGTGTTCCCCCGTGGGCATCTCTGTGATTTTTCAACCGGGACTAAAGGTCCTGCGAAACACCTCCCTTGCCGTGATCGTCTTTAGCGGATTCAGAGGTTGTACACAGCCGTATCCACAGCTGTGGATATCTTACAGAGGGGCCTCGACCAGCGGCTTCACTGATCACCTGCCCGCAAGCCGCGTCCATCCCTCCTCAGGCCTGCTCGCCGCGCGTTGCCGCCACCACGGCGCTCAGCCGTCCAAGTGGTCGCGCGCTGGCTTTCAGCGGGTTGGCCGGAAGGTCGCAGACGCACTGCCGCCCGGGCTGAAGAAGAATCGCTGGTCGCGTGCGTCAGGCACCGTCTGCCCCCGTAATTCTCCGCCCCGTGAATCAAGCAAGAATGTCGCGCACCCCAAACGCCTTAACTGCTTTCGCAGAGGCGGGCGCAAATCCCTCTTGTCGGCGGGAAAATCTTTTTGGCCTAAGCGCTTGCTTCATTGACCCCTTTGCGCGCCCTCGGATATAATCAACCCCGGGCATCCGCATGCCCGGACACGACTGCGTGCCGGCGCTAGCGCGATGCTGCCCGCGACAGCGCGCAAGGCGCGATGACCGCCATCGCGCATGCCGGCGCGCGACCGATTTCCCTCCGGCGGCGGCGCGCCGCAGCGCTCCCGGAGCTGGGGCCATCTGTGACATCCGCGGGTAACAGCGCTGGCATGTCCGCCACCGCGCCGGTGCGTCCGGCGCGCGTCGCCGCTGCCGCAGTGTGCGCCGCCGCTGCGGTCAGCGCCGTCATCGTCTTCAGCGCCGCGACCTATTACCCTTTCCCTCGCGCAGACCCGCCGCCGGTCAGCCTCATGGCGCTGGTTTATGTGGCGGCGGTGGTCGCGGCCGCGGGACTGTGGGCTGGGGCGCTGCGGCTGGCGGGCAGGTCGTGGGGGGCGGCGCTGACCGCGGACGCTCTCACCTACGCTCCGCTGGCGCTGTTGTGGGTCGTAGTCTTGGATCCGGCGCTGCGATACGCGGCGGCGCCGCTGTGGTGGACGGCGCTGGCGGCGGTGGGCGCGGCGAAAGCGGCTTTGCTGGCGGGGCCGGCGCGATCGCGCGCAGGAGCGATTGCCGCCGGCGCGCCGGCCCGCGGAGTGGCCGATATCGCGTTGTGGCTGTCGGCAGTCGGCCGCGCGCTGGCTCCGTTTGCGCTTGTGGCCGTCGCGGTGAGGTGGCAACTCCTGCGCGTGTATGACGGCGCGGGAGTTCCGGAGCAGGGACTGCTGGCCCACGCCGGGCAGGCGATCCTCGCGGGGCACATCCCATACCGCGACCTCAGCAGTGTGTTCGCGCCGGGCGCGCCGTACCTGCATGCGGGGATGTTTGCGGCTTTCGGCAGCACGCTGGTGGTGGGGAATATGGCCTTGGCGGCGGGGGTGGTGTTGGCGCCGTTGGCGGTGTACTCGGTGTCGCACCGCATGATGCCGGCGGGGCTGGCGTTCGCGACCGCGCTGGTAGCGGCCGTGGCGGGCGGAGGGAGCCTGGCGGTTTTCCTGACGCTGGCCGCCGTCGGGGTTGGCTTCGCGCGCAGCGGGGGGCGAGGGGCCAACTGGTTCCTAGCGGGAGTGCTGTTGGGGTTGGGCGCGGCGTTCGACGTGCTGCTCGGGCTGGCGGCGGCAGTCGCGCTGGCGGTGATGCTGTGCCTGCGGCAGCGGGGCTTCATCATGCGGCGCGTGGGGGCGCGGGGCGTGGATCTCGCGCTCGGCCCGTGGGCGCTGAAGCCGCTGGCCGCGGGTGTAGTGGTGGTGTGGGCGCCGCTGCTGGTTTACTTCGCGTCGCGCAGAGCGCTGGGGGCGATGACCGCCGACCTGCGCGCCGGCCTCGCGGGCGACGTGTTCGCCGTCCTGCGGCTTGCGCCACTGCCATGGGTCCCGTGGGCGGTGGCGGCGATCCTGGCGGCGGGCCTCGCGCTGCTGCTGTGGCGCCTGGTCAACCGTCGCCTGGGAGAGGGCGAGTTCATCGCCTTCACCGTGATCGTCCTCGGGGCCATCGCGTGGGGGTGGTCGTGGCAAAAGGGGGACTGGTACCACCTGGCCCAGGCGGCGGCGCCGGCGATCATGACTGCGGCGCTGTTATTCGGCTGGGCGGCGAAGGCGCTGGGGCAATCGCTGGTCGGCTGGCCGCCGGATGACCCGCGGCGGGCGGTGCGGGCATGGGTGGCGACGCTGCTCGTGATTGGTGTCGTCGCAGGTTGCATCCCCTGGGCGCGTGTGGCTGCGCTGAACCTGGCCGAGGCGGCGGGCGCGCGGCCGACGGTCGCGGCGGCCTGGTGGCGGCCGCTTGACCTACCGATGGCCGGAGGCGCATATTTTCCGCCGCGCGAGGCGGAGGCCCTGACGGCGGTGGTTGGTTTCCTGGAGCGCCACAGCGCGGCTGACGAGCCGATTTTCTGCGCGCCCGGGTGGCCGGTGATATACTTCTTGGCAGAGCGGCCCAATGCGACGCGCATCGACTACGCGTACGAGGGCCAGGTCGCGCCGGGCGACGCGGCGCAGGCGGTGGCGGACCTGCTGCGGGACCAGACGCGACTGGTCGTGCTGGCGCCGCCGGCCGCCGCGTGGCAGTGGCGGTTGAAGCTCGATTCCCTGGTCTCCGCGTACCTGGGGCGACGTTATGAGCAGGTAGCGAAGTTCGGCGGCTACGCGGTGCTGCTGCGCAAAGGGGAAACCCTGGAGCCGCGCCTGACGCCGCGCAAGGAACCCGCCCCGCCGACGGGCCTCGCGCCGCCGCCGGAGATGTTTGGGCCGCGGCGGCGCTAGCTTGTCCCGGCCGCGGGTGTGACCTTCTTTCTTTGGTGGGCCTGACCAGACCCAGGTGACGCCATGCGCTCCCGAATGGAGCACAGGCGCTCTCGCCTGTGGATACAAGGCGCCGCGATTGCGGCGCCCGCACAGCCGGGCCCACTTCGCCAAGGCTTCGTGGGCCAAGGGGCGCTTGCCCACCGTAGCTTTAGCGAAGGCGGGGCTATGCCACGTGGGCTGG
>Ga0315291_10007467_pt1 | contig 13510 bp, 10 predicted proteins | sample YL17G12_20_MG_FD_203070 | JGI IMG/M metagenome (GOLD analysis project Ga0315291, IMG submission 203070) | Sediment microbial communities from Yellowstone Lake, YNP, Wyoming, USA - YL17G12_20 | ecosystem: Environmental > Aquatic > Freshwater > Lake > Sediment | place: USA: Wyoming | collected...
CACATCGCCAGGTTTGGTGAACGATACGAGCATGGCTTCTCTGATGTACGGTATGGTGACCCCGAGGCCAGTCTCTGCCGTGGCCCTAGCAGACAGCACACCTTGGATGAAGGGAACAAGGAGCCAAGATACGATCCAGATGGGCCACAAGTCAGGTACCAAGAAGATCGACAGGGCCATTCCGATCAGCGTGCCCGCTGCAATCAGCCCGATGGTCCAGCTGAATGGCAGGTATGAGGTCTTCAGTTGTTCCTTTGACAAGTTCCTCAGCGCAGAGATTCCCGTGAGCATCTTCTTGAATCCCAACGCGAAAATAGCCAAGGCTACACCGAGCGCAAGCCCGACCTGAGGGCTCGCCCAAATGTCGAACGTGGCTCTCTGCCACCACCAGTCGATCGGAGCGCCATAGGTCCATTCCTTCTGCCATAACGCGAAGTACGGGATGTTTATCCTCAGAGCGAGCGCATTTCCGAAGACCCAAATCGCAATTGAGCCGATGAACATCCACACCGTGGCGCTGAATGGGATTATCCATCCGACCATGAATTGAGCAATGTCCGTTCCGATGGCAAAGATGGCCCCGGGCAGAACCCTTTCAATAGTGCCGGTGAGATCAACCCAAGGGTATGGTACCACGACGATCGTGGTACCCAAGAATGTCGAAGTGAGATTCGGAATCCCGTAGACCGTAAACTCATACACCAGACTTATGACGGCCGCGAAAGAGAAATACATCATCTTCTCGGGAGTTCTCTCCGTCAAGGTGGATATGGCCTCAACGTCTATCGAGGCGACGGGGAAAGGAAGGTTCTCCACCTCTATGTACACCATGTTTGTGATGAAAGAGATCCCGTAGTCTATCATGACACCCGAGACCGTGGTGATGAGCGAGATCAGAATCGGGATCGTCCAGTCCGCGGAGATGAACGTCCTGTGAAGAGGACCATAGCTTTCGTAGGCCGGGACATACCAGGTCGGGAGCTTGTCCGCCAACCCATACAGGACCGTGTAGGGAGCTGACCTGTAGTAGTAGCTAAGCAGGAAAGTCCCGAACATGCCTCCTCCTATGAACCAGAGCCCTAGGGCTTGCAGCATGAAGTAGATTATGTAAGCCTCTTGAGAAGTGACGTATCTCCTGACTATCCTCCCGACCTCCGTGAAAAGGAGAATCGTGACGAACACTGGCACGAACCTCTCCGTACCACCCAATGGACCGACTGCCCACCCTAGGTAGATGAGAGCGGGCACTACGGTGACAAGCCCGAAGATCACAGCTGAAGCTGATACGACGGTGAGTCCTGGGATGAAAGCCTCCTTCTCTTCTTTGCCATCGTTCGACATTCAGATCACCCTATCAGATTCCGTTCCCTCGCCATTCCAACGTACCTGTTCTCCTCTTCTGGGGTCAGGAGGCTCCATACTAGCATTTGCTTTCTCATTTCGTCAATGAATGGATAACTGAACCTCACCCAAGAGTCGACCGAGCCTGATGCCCTTCGCAGGCTCAAAGACACTAGGTACCTTTGTTCCGTAATGCTCTTCGTGATCGCCAAGACGATGTCTTGTCTGATGCCCTGCTCATACGGTGCGAGCTGCACCCTGGCTGTGACGCTCACTGTCGACCCGGATCTGGAGACATCTACCGTTTCAACGGTGAAGACTCCCGTTCGCTCTATCCTGTTGTTCCACAAGTATTCCCTCACGAAGACTGCGATTCCCCCTGCCTTCTCGTCGTCTTTGATCCTGAAGGGTATGGGTATGTCCCATTCGTCACCCTTTGGTTTAGTCGGTATGCGCCACTTCCTTTCCAGCGAAGGCGTCACCAGAGTGGATATCTTGTACAGAGGATACAGAGAGGCAACGAGGACCAGCACTATCACTGAACCAATCGCCACACTGACAGACGAAGACGTGTAATTGACAGTGAGTTGGATTATTCCCAGCGTTCTCAAGAGATAGGACACAGACATACCAGACAGATACCCTATCATGGATCCAACAATTGCATAGACCACGTTCTCTCCCAAGAACATCAAGCCGACCTGAAGTGGCCCAAGGCCCAAGCTGCTGTAGATGTAGCCCTCTCTCAGCCTCTCCATTACTCCACCAAGAATGGTTGACATCGTTATCAGCCCCGCTATGATCATCGGTATTATGATGAATTGGAACCCGACCAGAGATGTCACACTTTGCTTTGTGAACTGGTACACTGTACCGTTGTACGTCAGGTAGACTTCCAGACCAACAAATGCCGAAAACAGCTTTCCCGCCCTGTCCTTAAGATCGTTGAGTGAGTTGTTCCCCGCAGGTATGAACACGCTCGTGAGGGACGCTTCTGGTATCAGCTCCACAAGTTTGGAAGGAACGAATATCACCGAGCTGAAACCCAGCGCTGACTGTGGATTTGGGCCGACTCTCTTGGTGCTCATGTCGTAGGTGTTCATCGGTAGAACGTCCACCCAACCATCAGAGTCCCTGACTTTCTCGAGCATCACAGCCGTGTTTAGTTTCCCAACCACCTTCAGTTTGATGCCGTCGACAATAATCTCGTCCCCGATCTCAGCGTTGAGGTTCTTCGCAAGGCTGTTCGGGATCAGTGCAGAGTACATGTCGCTATCTGAGAACATCGTGCCATTCAGAAACTCGGCGTAGTCCGTGAATGATCCATCCAGTTCAAGCGGGCTGATCCCGACGAGTGCATTCACATCGGCGCTTCGGTTGCCTGAAGTCACCCCTATCGCTCCCATGGCACCTCCTCTTGTCACAGACGGCATGTACACCCAGTATCGACTGGCGAAATCGGTCCCGTTTGCCAGATATGCGGCAGCCAAGGAGGCCAGGTCCTTGTCCAGTGGGAAGAAGTAAGGAGTGTGAAGTATGATCCCGTTGTACTTGACCGGGGTCTGTGTTGGAGTGACCTGAAGCACCTTAATCTCTGTCACCGAAGTGAGAGATGCTAGGGCAAAGCTGACCAGTATGATGCTCACCATGGTCAGCGCAGTCCTGAACTTCCGTTTCTGCAGGTTACTCACGCCTATTGAAACGGAGGAAAACGAAACGTCGAAGCCGCTTCTTTCGAGGAAGTGAGCCCCGAAGACCTCTCTTCTCAGCTCAGCAAGGCTGGAGGAGAAGTCCACGAGAAGGAAAAAGAGGACTGGAATGACCAGAGCCACAGACAGAGTTCCCATGAAGATCGCTAGGACGTTCGCAGCCAGCTTGAATCCGGGGTGGAAAAGGGTGAGTATCAAGGACACAGTTATGGCCGTCGCTCCCACGAACACCACGCTCCGGAGCCCCTTCGTCAGGCCGTACACTAGTGCTACGAACAGAAGCACGAACGGAATCGCAAGAGCAAACGTGATGATTATGCTCGTCACTGCATCCCTCAGAACTCCGAGCGAGGAATCGTACGCCTTGACCGAGTATCCCCATGCCAAGAGGCTGTCGGTCATCAATGCTCCGTAATCCTTTCTCAGGAGGCTACCCCAGATCGTCTGATTGAGTTCGCGTGCGATCTCCAACTGCCCTTGGGTAGTTGGATCTATCACTTGAATGTCCTCTTGGGCAAGGAACCTGCCATAGGCCAGAGTCAAAGGATCCCGAAGCATGCCAGCCATGCTGCCATCAATCAACAGCTCGTCACCCTGCTCTGCCAGAGAATAGCCAAAACCGTCTTGGTTGGCAAGTGTGACGTTCGCGTATATGGTAGTGGTCCTAGTCAACGCAGAACTCCTTATCATGAACGCAAACCCCGTCATTGGTGGGGCGTAGATCTGGATTATGCCAAGTACGGGGTCGAATCCATATCCCCAGTAATCCAAGGGAGCGTACCCCGGCATGCGCATGACCGTGACGCTTATTGCGAGAGGCGTCTCGTAGAGCGCGCGAGCCAGCTCCGTTGAATACGCGTTGGTGATCTGATAGAAGGAATTGGGCGCACATGCGGCTGCTATGTCATCGGGGGCGCTGATGTCGAAGACAGTTGCACTGCCACATTTGAAGACAGCCGCTCTTGCTTTTTGTCCGCTGTCGGATATCTGGATGTCAGGCCGATAGTGGCCTGCGCCGTTGGGTCCTTTGTCAGGAGCATATGAGATTCGGCCTTCTTCGTCCATCTGATAGCCCGAGACGAGTATGTTACCAACAGTTGCTGCGGCCATGACCGGCTGCATGCCGTGGAGTTCGGCAACGCCACTTGAGTTGCACTTGGAAACAATCAGAGAGAAGGGATCCACTGGGTTTCCTACGAGTATCAGGGTGTTCGGGACCGAATCGTACAGACTCGGGTTGGTGGGAGAGTATTCCACCGCCTCGATATAGAGGGTGGCGAATCCTACCCCAGTGTAGGTCGGACCAAGTCTGACAGGTTTGAGATCGTTCCAACTTCCCGAGTATATGTCCGAAATCGGGGATTGCAGGATGTCCTTGAGAAGATGCGCCGTGTACTCACACTGAGGGGCTACATTGTCAAGGTCCACATACTTCATCTCATCGGATGTCGTGAAGAAGTGCAGCCTTGTGTCATCGTAGGTGACGATCCCCAGGCCCAGCGAGTTCGCCAGCTCGAAGGCCTCCATATCCAAGTTGTACTTGAACGCCATCCCTGACTTGAATCCGTCACCTGATGCGATGCCAGCCAACGTGACTAGAGGAGTTGTTTCGATCTTGGCCCAGTAGTTCGGATAGGTGTTTCCAAAAGACTCGGATGAGTCCCGAAAGAGTCCGTTGATAGTGAGCATTCTCCTGAATGTCGAGAGCGTGGAAATGCTATACATCCAGCCAGCCAGTACCAAGTTGGTGTGAGGGCTGCCCGATGTCAGTTCCAGCGACACCGCAAGGTGCGGCTTCACGTCCTGACCGATCCGTTCAGTGAAGTAGTTGTTCTCGACGAATTCCCTGGCCCCGCTCAGGCCCTGCCAATGTCCGGACATTGCGATAAACCATACAGTGTATTTCGGCGAGAATCCCTCGACTTTTAGGACCCTTATGAACTCCAGCATCGAAGCGATGCCAATGGCGTCGTCAGCCCCAGGAGAGATAGCGGGGACGACGGAAACCGAGTCATAGTGTGTCGTCACTATTATGACATTGGAGGGATCTTCTGTGCCCCTCATTTCACCTATGATGTCGATCCCCCGCACCTCTTTCCATTCCATCCCGTTAAAGAGTTCCGTCTGTGGACTTGACGCTGAGAGTTGCCTCAGCTCCGCAGCTTCGTCTCCTCTGACGTATAATCTCGGCATTGTGATCGGAAGTGAGGAGATTTTCGCCATCGCTTCATACCGCGTTGTGGCGCCATCTTCAAGGAAGACCACTGCCGAGGCTCCCAACGACATCGCCGTCGTCCAAGCGTCCCCCGAGTTGAACTCCAAGAGAACTATGTTGCCCTTGACATTGAGCCCATCGAATTCCCTTGGAGCACCATACCCCGCGTACACCAGCTTGCCCGAGGCACTCTTCTCGCCCGTGGCCACTCCATTCGGATATAGAGAGAACGCCTCGATCTCACGTCCTCCTATTCTCAGCCAAGACCCCTCGTCGTATGGGACCATCACCGTGTAGTTGAAAAACCTCACGCTCAAATTCAGAGCGCGAAATCTCTCGGATATGATCTCAGCTGCAGTGTAGGAGCCGGGATAGCCCGTGACCCTGGACTGCAACGAGGAAAACAGCTTCAAATCACTCTCTATCCGGTCGAGCGACATCTCGACATGTTGGGCGGACACAGCAGGGAGTCCCCCTACCGCAGTTCCTGTGACAACCAACAGGACGAGCAGAACTGAAGCAGAAGGGATCCGTCCTCTTCCGGTCATTGCCACTCGTGACAATGGCTATGAAGATAAAAGCCTTGAGGCGATAAAGAGAAAAAGGTGGTTAAAAAAGAGAGACCGGGGGGGCGCCCTAGGCGCTCGCCCCGACCGCTATGCCACCAGTGATTGAGTTCACTCCCATTATGAGCATGGCAGAGAGTGTGATTCCTGCTAGGAACCCGACCGCAATGGGAACTCCTGTTTCTTCGTAGGCTTTGGCTCCGAACACTTTGAGAGTGATGACCTTTAGTATCTAAGCAACTCCTCCGTTCAACAGCCACATGTTGTCGTAGAAGAACATCACGTAGGGACTGAAGAACCACCAGGAGAAGCTCGATCTGAGGAAGAACAGCACTCCCACTAGGACTATTGCAACAACGAGCTGTGTAAAGTCCATTGATGACGGAGGTGATGCATCTGTCACTGACCAACTGGCCATGTTACCTATGAAGCCGCCGCTGCCCCAGAAGCCCGGCAACTTGCCCATGCCAGTGCCGTACAGTATGTAGGTTCCGAACAGCATGCCCACTACAGTGATGAACACCATGCCAAGGAGTTGTGCATTGAATATGTCAGTCTCCTTCGTCTTGGTTGCCTGTGCCAAAGCGTATGTTCCGGTCAATGCCCACGGGTGTTCTGTGGCCTCAATCATCCAGCCACCGAAGCCCGCAGTTATGAAGGGTGCTGTCGCTGTTGCCCAAGCTGCCTGGGTATTTGCCGCTGCACCAGTTGAGTTGAAGGTGCCGGTCGCTGAACCAACCCAGAATGTTGCCGCCTGTGTTGGCCACGTGTCTCCCCACCCACACCAGGTTCCTGTTGCTGCGAATGTTCCGACTATTCCCCAAGTGTACAGCAGGTAGACTACGAAACCACCTATCAGCGCTATGATGTTTCCGCCAAACGCAACCCAGAGTACGAGCCACAGAATCCATGTGCCTACGAAGCCACCCCAGACCAGAAGGTCATTGAGTTCTCCGTCGCCAGCCTTTGCCCTTTGTAGAGCCTTCTTGATGCTGTCGCCGTATGCCTTGTAGCCAAATACTATGGCCCACAGCCCAACCGCGACAGGAAGCCAGTATATCGTGAAGGGAACGGTCGGGAATGGTCCTCCCCAACCCGTGCCCGAGCCTGGTGCTATTGCTCCAATGTTGACCATGACTATCGGGAACAGGACATTGAGGACTACCAAGAGGAGAACCATGGAACTGAGGATGTCCATAGGTGCTAGATAGAAGGCTGCGATGTCCGCAGTTATCAACATCCACCAGCCACCGACGGTCCGTTGTGATATGGCCGAGAACAGATCTCCAAGCCAAGGCAGGTAGAATTGGCCGTATGAGTAGAACACCTGCGTGAACTTGTAGATGTAGTTCAATGCAGCGAGACCTCCGGCCAAGATACCGAGCACCAGACCAATCAGGAATGGCAAGGTCTTGATGTACGCCATGAAGTCACCTTTGCCCTTCTCGTACTTGCCCAGCATCTCGTTTATTGGGATCATCATCGGGAATGGCAGTTTCTCTTTCTTCACGTACTGAAGTCGTAGCACGGCACCGTGGAAGACGCTCATCATGCACCAGAGCAGCATCATGAAGCCCCAGAACGCAAGATAGGGAAGGAGTGCGCCTATTGGAGCAGAAGCATTCCCTGTCCAAGCGGGCGCCACAAGGTTGTAGTCACCTGGGGTCCAGAGACTCGGATAGAACCTCAGGAGGGCTGCTGCCACGGTGTTTGTCCTTGCCAAGTAAGTATCTGCGAGCAAGAATCCCATGAATCCGTTTAGGATGAATGGTGCATCAGCTGCCACGAACGCAGCGACGTTGACCACGACGATCTCCTGGGTAGTGAGGCCTGCACTGCCTAGGAAGGCTGATGCCAAGGCGAGGATGAAGACAAGCCCGTAAGGAGCGTACATTGCGGATCCAACTCTTCCAGCAGGTATCGGATCTAGTGTTATGCCCAATGCCCACCACGTGGCTATGTTCGCAAACAGACCAATCAAGCCTATGACGAGCGCCAAGACAATTGCTCTAGTAGTGAACCCTTTCTTTAGTTCGCCAGCTACACCTGACATTTTTACTCGTGCGAATGTATGTCTTAAAATTTATAAGACTTTGCGGATCAACTACGTGAGCTTAAATAACCCTCCTCTAGCCTGCCTTTTCTGAAGATATCGAGGCAGTATTATCTGTGATTCCACTATCACTGTCCTAGAACATCGCTGTTTCGGGGCTCAGAAACCGATGAAACGAGAGTATTTCACAGGGACTCGAACACATTCGATACATTAATGCCAGTCCGGACTCAGGATTCTCAAAACTCGCAAACGATCGGAAGAAGTTCACGATTCCGAAACGAAAAGGACCGATTCCCCCCCAACCGACCTCAGTCAGGCACGGGTCATGCATGGTCGAGGCGCATACTTTTTAGCTCAGGCGTGTTCCCGAGCACGATGGAAATCTTCGGAACGCAACAGCTCCAACTTGAGATCCTGAAGCCGTTCATCAAGTCCAAGACCGAGACCTCGGCAGGGTTGTTGCTGGACCTAGAATGGGACAGAAGTTTCGAGAAACTCATCCTTTCGAGCAGGAGGTTGGGGTTCTCATTTGATTCCACTCGGAAGTTCGTTGCTACACACACCATGGTCAAGCAGGACGAGATGGACGAAACTTGGAGAAGCACGTTCGCCAAACTGTTAGGCACTGGGGTCGTGCTAGGGTCGAGGGGCACACTTTTCCGGAAGTATGCTTTCGAAATCTCGCCGACAGTCAGGAAGATCAGAGACATCATTCCCGAGGTAGTCGAAGACGACTCTTTGGCCCGAAGCCTCAACAAGGACCCTGTTCTGATGAAGCTCGTGTCAGAAACCAAGCCCACCGAATTCACAGCGGATCTCTCCGTGAGCCTTGAGAGCCTGTCGCCTGGGGTCGGATTGCGCTCCCTCTTCACTCAGCCAAGAGGAATGACGTGGGCAACCGAGATCGAGATCTATGTGACCCGTGGAAGAGGGATAGACAAGGTCATCACAACCATCATGGACATGATGGACATTACTATCAGGAGGGCCGTCGAGAACTCCAAGCGACTGAGAGGCACGGCGGCATAGGACCGACAACGATTCAGTGAAACGATCTTCAACGTCAGACCAATGATGGCCACACTATGACCGGAGGTAAGGCCCCGAAGGGATTCTCACTCAGACACTGGAGGTCACACGAACTGTCCCTGACACCTTGGGCGACGCGGTTAGAATGAACTCACATCATCATTCTTCGAGATTCTCTCTCAAAGTTGGACCGAAATGCGTTGCCCTGAAATGGCACTCTTTGTCCCGACATCTCCTAGATGGGAGTCTCAGCAGCTTCAGCCAAGAATTTACCCAACCATTGTTCATAGAGAGGATCGTACGGATTCTCGGCGCTCGGTTCGAGCTTTTCGCCCCACACACGGCTTGCTTCACTGAGATCCTTGATTGCGCCGGTGGATTTCATCAATAGGAAAGCTACCCCCAGTATTGGCGATGCCTCAGGGTTCTTGACGGCCGAGCCGCTCCTGTGCAACACATCGCACATCGTCTGCTTCCACAGCGTCGACTTCGAGCCGCTTCCATCCATTCGGAGGAACTCGGGGTTGGCTCCCAAGTTCACAGCCATGTCGAAGAACATCCTCAACCCATACGCGGTCGATTCCGCAACCGACCTCAGCAGATGAGAAGCATTGTGGGAGTACGCAAGCCCCCAGAACATGCCCCTCTTGAACATGAACAGAGGCATAGTGAACAACCCGTCCGAACCCTTCGGCGACATGGCCGCAACCTTTTCGAGTTCGGGGTATGGATCGTCTCCCTTTGACGCGGCAAGGCTGAACCTTGGAACGAAGTTCTCCCCCAGCCACGTGTACGCCAAGCCGGAGCCCGGGACCACGCCCTCGAACAGCCACTTGCCTTCAACGTACGGATGGCAGAACACCTTGGCCGCCCTGTGGTAGAACTCGAAGGGTTGCGTGTCAAAGACTATGTCCAAGTAGGCTCCCGTGCTGAGTCCAACCTTTGTGTCCGAGGGAACAAGAGCGCCGACCGATACGGTCCCTGCTTGGTTGTCTCCCATGCCCAAGTATACCTCGGTCTTCTTGTTCAGGCCGAGATCAGCCGCAGCTTCGCTCGTCAGCTCGCCCAAGTAACTCCCGGACTCGAGCACCTCTGGCAGGAGCGTCCGGTCCACGCCGAACTCGCTGAGCTTGTCAGGCCACTCCCTCTTCACTGGATCGTAGAGAGCATAGACAGCGCTGTGAACCCACATCACCGGTTTTCCGACCAGCTTGACGTTCAGGTAGCTGTCGAGGTTCAAGATTGAGGCGGCCTTTGCGTACAAGTCGGGCCGGCTTTCCTTGTACCACAGTATCTTCTGCAGTATCACCCTTTTGTCCACCTCTTCAATGCGCTCGTCGAATTTGGTCGCCGACCTAGAGTCGAGCCAAGTTATCAACGGGTGCAGGACTGTTCCGTTCCTGTCGGCGAGCGAGACTGATATCCTGTTGCCAGTGAATGAAAGGGCGTCAACGCTCTCCGTTTCAATGCCCTTCATCAACTGCTTGACCAGAACCCTGACCGTTGCCCACACATCTGCGGGGTCAGTGACGGCTTCTCCCGGTTTTGTGGACTTGGGATTCAGACTCTTAGAGGTATAACCAAGAAGCTTCCCGCTTGGGGCTATGAGTCCAGCCTTCACCCTTGAGGTGCCGGCATCCAGAATGAGCATATTCCCTTCGGCCATGATACACTATCGTCGGTCGTAAGGAGGACATTTTAAGATATCCGACTCTCATGGCACAATGTCAACGATGCGTCACCTGACGGCTCTCACTTACCTGTCGGGTTGGAGTGCTTCTCAGAAGCTAGGGCGCAGTCCAAGTGTTTCTTGAAAACCAGGGCGCACAAGTCACACATCAGACTCTCCTTGCGTTCATCCGGCGTGGACTCATCCAAAAGATCGTCCACCAGTCTGTCCAAGAACTTGTTGACATCCGGATCATTCGCGAGTTTGGTCATCAGTTTCTCTCCTCTTCTTGCGTTCAGGTACTGACTCACGGACGCTTGTGAAACATGGAGGACTGTTGCAACCTGGACCTGCGTGAGCCCTCTTTCCTTCAGCATCTTCCTAGCTATCAGTGACCTAGCTGTTGGCAGGACGTTCCTGACGAACTCCTCGCAACGGGACAACAAGTTAGTTAACTGGGTAATATTACTGCTCTAATAAGGGTTTGGCAAGTTGAGTCCTGTCGATCCTTCGGCGCGTGGAGGTCAAGAGAGAGCTGTTCTTTTTCCATCGTGGCATGACGAGCCAAGGGACAGCTGGTCTCTGTCGTTCGCACCTTGCGGTCGCACGATCCTAGGATGTATTCATGTTGTGCGGCGACAACGCATAATAGCGTTCATGGAGAGGAGAACACCAATGGCGAATAGGCCACTGATTGTCACAGTGCTCGGAGGACTTGGGAGTTGCGGGGGAACTCTTGTGACCATACCGGCACTAATGCCAATCCTCATAGGCGAGCGCACGGGCACGTTCTATCTCGGAGGAACGTTAAACTGGTTCCTGGTTCTTTTGGGAGCGACAGTGGTGTTCGTCAGCTGGGAGCTAGTCCGGGGCAGACGCTACGCCTGGCAGTTGATGGTGGCCTACATCTCCTTCTCAGCAATCACTGATCTGTTGTCCTTCACAGGAGGTCTAGGTCTCTTGCTGTCCCTCTTTTCTTTCTGTGGGTTCCCCCTGACGATCCTTCTTCTCTCTTTCGCATTTGAAGACTTCATTGTCTACTATTCCCTCTTGGTCGTGATGCTAATGGGGCATCTGATTGTTGACTACCTCCTACTTCGGCCTAGCGTGAGATCATATTTCCAGAAGAAGGAGACACTGCCACCGACGGCCCAAGTGCCGACCTAGGAGTGATCTTCGTGCCCCTACCGTCCTTATGCCCCCGATCCAGATTCTGGTTCAGGTAGGGAATCGGAGTGACAGAGGTGAGAATTGGGGAAAAAGGGTAGTTGGCCATAAGCCAGGGGAGGGATTTGAACCCCCTTAGAGCGGGTCTGCAGCCCGCCGCCTGACCAATCAGCCACCCTGGCTTGGTAGAGATTTCTGCTTGATGATAATAAGATTTCTCGGGAGATTCAACATAAAGATTATCAAGAGGAAAGAAGTCAATCCTTCATGGCTCCACCCTTGATCGACGCCCTCATACTCTCACCCTTGCTTGACGCCGTGTTTGACCTAGTGTCTGGGGTCATTGCCGTGATTGTGTCATATGAAGCAGCGAAGGCAAGGTCATTCTCAAAAGAAGACATCTTCCTCTCGTTTGAGGTCTCATTCGCGCTCCTCGGAGCGTCGAACATGCTCAGGGGACTTCTGGTCATGTCAGAACTCCTTACGCGCCGTCCGTTTGACTTGGTGAGACCGTTCAACATAGCGGGCGATCTCATACAGGCATTCGTCGCCGCCGTTGCTTACGCGATACTGCTGTGGGTCCAAATCAGGAGCGTCTGGCCCGGAAGCACCGTGGTCTCACAGATTGGACCGGTAGGACTTGGGCTGATCATTCTACCCTTCAACGTCCTGAATGTGTTCATGTTGCTTGCGTTGGCTGCGCTCGTGCTCGTGAAGTTGATCAAAGACAGGAACTTGAACCAAGCATTAGTCACGATAGGGTTCGTCTTCCTTGCCTGCGCGCATCTCTCGAACGTGCTGGGTTACAGAGAGCCAGCTCTGCTGGCAATAGAGAACATGCTGAGACTCGCCGGGTATCTGTCGCTGTTGGCCATGCTGGTGAGGCTGAAGAAGAAAACTTGAGCAAGCTCGCGAGGAAGTATCGATCCAGCATATCGATAATCGCCGACGTACTGAACTCCATAAGGGAGGAAGAGAGGATCGGAAAGACGAGGTTGATGCAGAAGGCGAACCTCCCAACTGATAGGATGCAGGAGAAGCTGGATGAACTGATCTCGCTCGGCTTGGTCGTCGAAGAGTCAGAGGACGATAGAAAATACTTCAGGCTCACGGAGAAGGCATATGACTTCTTGAGGGAGTACGAGAGAACAACTCAGTTCTTGAGTGCCTTTGGGATTGACCTCTAGTTCCTTTGCTGAGGGCGCCCTCATAAGGAGGTTCGACCCTTGGCACAGCGACCTCTGTACATGTCCTCCTAAGTACTCGCTCTCGCCTTACACCGGCTGTGGTCATTCGTGCGCATACTGCTACATCACCTCATACGTGCCTTCGGCATTCAGACCTAGGGCCAAGCATGATGTGCTTGAGCGCATCAGCAAAGACATAGGTGTCATTGACAAGAGAGTGCCGATCTTGCTGAGCGCAAGTTCCGATCCATATACCCCGATGGAGGGAACACTCGGCATCACGCGTGAAGTTCTTCGGATCCTAGCTCGAGCCGGAACTCGGTTCATGATTCAGACGAAGTCCGACCTTGTCTTGAGGGACGCCGATGTCATCTCGTCAGCAGGGGCAGTTGTCGGCATGACAGTGACAACCCTCGACACCGTGGCTGAGAAACTGGAACCGAATGCTCCCGACCCAAAGTTGAGACTCAAGGCGCTGAACAAGCTGAACGAGATGAACATTCCCACAGTCGTCAGAATTAACCCAATATTACGGAGGCATTGACTTGACCTCTTCGTAGAGGTCTGAAAG
>Ga0315291_10007472_pt1 | contig 13506 bp, 10 predicted proteins | sample YL17G12_20_MG_FD_203070 | JGI IMG/M metagenome (GOLD analysis project Ga0315291, IMG submission 203070) | Sediment microbial communities from Yellowstone Lake, YNP, Wyoming, USA - YL17G12_20 | ecosystem: Environmental > Aquatic > Freshwater > Lake > Sediment | place: USA: Wyoming | collected...
TCCGGGTCTCGCCGAATCCGCGCTCACAGATCAGTTCGGTCGCCGAGCGTAACATCTGAATTCGCCGCGCTTCGTTGTTCTCGGTCGCGGTCGCAGGTTCTGCCATCTTCGTGTGCTCTCTATCGGCGCCAACACTTGTCCGAAGCGTAACACCTGGTTAGATTGAACAGTCAGTCAAGATATTCGCGAGATCACCGGAGGGCGCTCATGTCCAGTAATTACGATGCCATCGTCATCGGCGGCGGTCACAACGGCTTGGTTTCAGCCGCCTATCTGGCCCGCTCGGGTGCGCGCACCCTGGTGCTGGAAGCGCGCGGATCACTCGGCGGTTCGGCGACCACCGAGTCGCCGTGGGAGGACGCCCCGCATCTGCGAGTGACGCGCCTGTCGTACGTGATGAGTCTGATGCCGCCCACCATCGTCAAAGACCTCAGCCTGGAACGGCACGGATACAAGGTGCACCCGATGGGTCCGTACTACCAGGCCTTCCCCGAGGGAGGGTCTTTGACGATCTACGAGGACCCGGCCCGCACACACGCGGAACTGGCCAAGTGGTCGAAGAAGGATGCCGACGCCTATCCCAAGTGGAACGCGTGGCTCGAAGGGCTCGGCGACTTTCTCGGGCCCCTGCTGACGCAGGTGCCACCCAAGATCGGCTCCCGCCGCCCCACGGATCTAGCTGAGCTGGCCAAGCTCGCGTGGAGTAAGCGGGGCATCACGGTCCGCAGCACCGCGGACGTGACCCGGCTGCTCACCATGAGCGTCGCCGATCTCCTCGACGACTGGTTCGAGTCCCCCCAGATCAAGGGATCGCTGGCGGTCAACGGCGTAATCGGCACCTGGGCCGGACCGTACGAGCCGGGCACCGCCTACGTCATGGCGCACCACTCGATAGGTGACGTTGGCGACGGCCAGATGGGGAGCTGGGGCTACCCGGAAGGTGGCATGGGCGCGGTGTCGGAAGCGATCGCACGCTCGGCCCGCGGCTTCGGCGCCGAGATCCGCACCAAGGCTCGAGTGTCAAAGGTGTTGGTGCGCAACGGCCACGTTCAAGGTGTCACACTCGACAACGGCGACGAGATCCACGCCCCGCTGGTGGTGACCACACTGCATCCCCGTACCGCATTCCTGGATCAGATTCCCCGCCACGAACTGCCCGATGATTTCGTCAACGACATCGAGCACTGGAAGACCCGCAGCGGGGTGGTCAAGATCAACCTCGCCCTGGGCGAGTTGCCGAACTTCACCGCCGATCCCAGCCACGGACAGGCTGAACATCACACCGGGTCGGTTGAGATGGCCCCGACCATGGAGTTCATCGAGGCGGCTTTCCAAGATGCCCGCGCCGGTCGGCCCGCCCTCGCGCCGTTCAGCGACAGCGTCATCCCCACCACGCTCGACAAGACGCTCAATCCCGATGGCACCCACATCATGTCGCTGTTCACCCAGTGGGTGCCGTCGGAGTGGGCGAGCGAACCGCACACCGAGGAGCTCGAGGCCTACACCGATCGGCTCATCGACCTCTACGACGAGGTGGCGCCGGGATTCAAAGGTTCGATCCTGCATCGCGACATCGTCGGCCCCCACGAGATGGAAGTGGAGTACGGGCTCATCGGTGGAAACATTTTCCACGGCGAACTCTCGTTGGAACAGTTGTTCCACATGCGGCCCGCACCGGGTTTCGCCGACTACCGCACCCCAATCGCCGGGCTGTACAACGGAAGTTCCGCCACCCACGCCGGTGGCGGAGTGTGCGGCATCCCCGGCTGGCAGGCCGCCAAGGCCGCACTTGCCGACAAGAAGCGCGGCGGCCGGAAGGTGCTCTCGGCACTGGGCAGGCGCTCCTGACCGCGAGGCCGCCCAAGGGCACACTCCGCAGCACCGCGGTGGACGCGATGCTCGGCGCGCGGTCGGTGGCGCTGGTTGGCGCCAGTGCCCGGCCCGACAGCTTCGGGGCCCGGATGATCGTCGAGGGCATGCGCAGTTCCGCGCGGATGCATCTGGTGAATCCGCGCTACGACCACATCAACGGGGTCGCCTGCGCACCGTCGCTGGCCGCCCTCGACGAGCCGGTTGATCTGGTGCTTCTGGGTGTACCCGACGCGGCGTTGCGCGACGAACTCGAAGCCGCGGCAGTCGCCGGCGCACGCGGTGCGGTCGTGTTCGGTTCCGCCCACACCGCGGGCTTGCGGGAGGAGATCTCTGCGGTGGCGGCAGCGGCCGGGATGGCGCTCTGCGGTGCGGGATGCATGGGGTTCGTCAACAACGTGACCGGACTGCGGGCACTGGGCTACCTGGAACCCGATCCCCTAGCGGCCGGAGGGGTTTCACTGATCACCCACTCGGGGTCAGCGTTCTCCACCCTGCTGCGCGCGAACCGCGGGTTCGGCTTCCGGTTGGCGGTCTCCTCCGGTCAGGAACTGGTCACCGGCGCCGCCGACTACGTCGACTACGCGCTCGACGATCCCGGCACCACCCTGATCGCACTGCTGCTGGAAACACCGAGGGCGGTGGGCAGACTGCGCGCCGCCCTGCATCGTGCAGCAGAACAGGACGTGCCCGTCGTGATTCTGTCGGTCGGCCACTCCCCGCGCGGCCGGGAAATGGTGGCTGCGCACTCCGGTGCGCTGGCCGGCGAGGACATCGGGTGGCAGGCCTTCTGCGCACAGACCGGCGCGGTCCGGGTGAGCGATATGGCCGAATTATGCGACACCATCGAGCTTTTCGAGTCCGGCCGACGACGCCGACCGGGTTCGGTCGGGATCGCCACCATTCACGACTCCGGGGCCGAACGGGCGCTGTGCGCCGATCTCGCGCACGACTTGGGGGTCGACTTCGCCGAACTGGGCGACACCACGCTGACCACCATCACCGATCTGCTCGACGAAGGACTGATCGCCACCAACCCACTGGACCTGTGGGGCACCGGTGCCGACACCCGAACACTGTTCAGCAGCAGTCTGAAGGCAATCGTCGACGATCCCGCGGTCGCGGTGACCGCACTGGCCGTCGACCTGGTCAGCGAATTCGACGGCGACACCGCCTACCCCGATGCCGTCATCGAGATTGCGGCAAGCACCGAAGCGCCGATCTCGGTACTGGCTTCGGTAGCGTCCGCCGTCGATAGGACCACCGCGGAACGCTTGCGCAGCAACGGTATCGCGGTGCTGGAAAACGCGCGAAGCGGGATTGCCGCGCTGGGCCATTTGGCCAGCTGGCCGAAACCGGGCGGCGCTGCCGTTGCCGCCATCGACATCGATCGCCAGCGCCGGTGGTCATCGCGGCTGGCCGCCGACGACTGGAGCACCCACGACGGGTTCGCGCTCCTGGCCGCCTACGGTATCGCGGTTGCCGCGACCGCGGTCGCCCACGATCTCAACGAGGTGCTGGCGGCGGCAGACCAGGTCGGCTATCCGCTGGCGTTGAAGACCTCAGGCGCCGATCACAAGAGCGATGTGGGCGGTGTGGTTCTCGGGATAGCCGATGCGACGGCGCTGCGCGAGGCCTACCGGTCGATGACCGAACGACTGGGTCCGGCCGTGAGCGTGCATGCGATGGCGCGACCCGGTGTCGAGGTTTCGGTCGGCGTGGTTCGCGACGGCAATTTCGGTCCACTGGTGATCGTCGCCACCGGCGGAACCCTGATTGAGCTGCTCGCCGACCGCGCCGTCGCGTGCCCGCCGATCTCGACTGTTCAGGCCCTCGAGATGATGCACTCCCTTCGAGTCGCGAAGCTACTGAGCGGCTGGCGCGGTGAACCCGCGGCCGATATCAACGCCCTCGCCGAGGCGATCGCCGGATTTTCGCAGCTGGCAACCGAACTCGGCGATGTCATCGATGCGGTCGAGGCCAACCCGATCATCGTCTCGCCCGTCGGCGCGATCGCGGTGGACGCGTTGGTGATTCGCAGAGATCAGAAGATCGAGTAGACCTTGCGAACGGTTTCGTGGATCTCCCAGGTTCCCGACCAGCCGAGCGGGAACACCGCGATGTCACCCACCCCGATCTCCTTGGACGCCCCGCCATCGGGTGTCACCGTCATCCGGCCGGCTACCAAGTAAATCACCTCGTTGGTGTCGAGTACCCAGTGCGACGGACCCGGCGCACACTGCCAGATGCCTGCCGATGCCGTGCCCTGCGCCCAGAGTTCAACGCCGTGGGTCGCCATCGGCGCACCGGTGGCCTCCTCCAGTGGACCCCAGTCCTCCAACTCGGCGTTGACGGCATCGGCGAGTACGGGAGTAGTAACAGCTTCACTCATCTTGTCCATGCTTTCTCTTGTTGGGCAATGCTTTCCGGGAACGGCAACGAAATCGGATCGGGTGCCAGGCGACTGTTGCCGTGCGCGTCGAACCGGTCTAAGCCGAGGTCGATCAAATCCAGCCAGGAACACTCTCCGGTGATGACGAGGTCGGCGGCCACCTCGGCGACCGCCGGCCCCCACATCATGCCGTGCCCCGCTGCGCTGGCCACCACGGTGCCGCTCACCGGTCCGTCCTCGGTGAGCAGTGGACCCAGAATGGGGGTGTGGTCGCAGGTGTAGTCGATCGTCGCCGACCAGGTTCGCCGCAGACCCAACCCCGCCACCGCGGGCAGAAGCATCTCGAGGCGATCGCGTGCCTGGGCGTAGTACACCGAATCGAAGTGCTCAGCCTCACCGGGCTGCTCGTCGGGATTGCTCATCCCCCAGAGCAATCCGCCGGCTTCGCCGGGCCGCCAGTAGATTCCGGATGTTACGTCGAAAACCATCGGCAGCCCGGTGACGTCCACCGAGGGAACCCGTTCAGTGACCACCACCTGATGACGCGCACCGCCGGCCGGAATGCGCCCACCGGCCAGCGCGCCCACCTCGCCGAGAGTCGGGCCACCGGTGAGTACCACGTGGTCGGTGGAGATGGGTCCGGCCGAGGTGTCCACACCGGTCACGCGGCCACCGGCGGTGCGCAGGCCGGTGAATGCGCACCGTTCCCTAACGTCGACTCGATGCGCCATTAGTGCGGCGGTGTATGCCAGCACGTTGCGGGGAGCGTCGATATAGCCATCGCCCGCGGCGTAGGAGGCGCCGAGGGTGATCCCGGGCGCCAGTCCGGTCCCCCGGCTGTCGATCTCCGCGCTGGATAGCCACTCGACCTCCAGGCCCACACGTCGCTGCAGCGCAATCCGATCGTGTGCCTGCGCCACTTCGGCGTCAGTGAAGCACGGCATCAGATATCCCTGCGCGACAAAGCCACAGTCCAATGGGAACCGGTCGCCGGTCGAGCGGTAAAAGTCCTGGGTTCGCATGCCCAGCCGAATGGCGGTTTCAGTGCCACCCTGGGCCCGCACCATGCCGGCGGCCCGACTGCTCGCCCCCTCGCCGAGGGTTTTCGACTCGACCAGCACCACTCGCCCGACGCCGCGCTCAGCAAGCTGAACTGCAGTCCACGCCCCCACGGTACCGCCGCCGACAACGACCACATCGGCCTGATCGGAACTGGTCATAGCACCAGACCGTGACATAGACTGAACGCTCAGTCAATAGAAGTGGGAGAGCGCTGCCGATGTACGGGTTGACAGCCAAGGACATAGAGATCCGGGATCGAGCCAAGACATTCGTCGACAGCCTCATCCCCTATGAAGTCGAGGCCGAAATGGCCGGCGGCTACCTTCCGAAGGAACTCGCCGACCAGCATCACCATCGAGCCATCGAACTGGGTTTGTATGCCACCAACATGCCCACATCGGTGGGCGGGCCGGGATTCACCGCGCTGCAACAGGTTCTGGTTCAAGAGCAGACCGGCCGAGCCACCAACGCGCTGGCCTGGGTGATGCACACCCCGCCCCAATGGTGGGCTGATGTCGCTACCGACTATCAACTGCAGCGCTGGCTGCTCCCGGGAGTGCGGGGTGAGAAGCACGAGGCCTATGCGATCACCGAGGAGTTCGCCGGCTCGGACGTCTCGGCGCTGGAGACCACCGCCCGTCGTGACGGCGACGACTACGTCATCAACGGCGTCAAGTGGCACGTCACCTCCTACAATCTCGCCGACTACATGTTCGTCCAGGCGCGCCTGGACGGTGGCGACCATGACGGTGACCATGTTTTGCTTGTGGTGGACCTCCCGTGGCCCGGCGTCGAGGTGGTCCGCAGCCCGAAGTTCACCCACAACATTCCCGATGAGCATCCGATCGTGTCACTGACCGATGTGCGCGTACCGGCCACGCATCTGGTCGGCGCCGAGGGTGAAGGCATGACGTTCACCCAGGACTGGTTTCGTTTCGAGCGGATCATGGTCTCCTCGCGCTGTGTTGGTGCGGCCCAGCGCCTGGTCGACGAGATGACGGCCTTCGCGCGTAACCGCATCGTGGACGGCAAGGCACTCGGCGAGCACCAGTTGGTCGCGGGAATGCTCGCCGACAGTGCCACCGAACTGTTCGCAGCGCGCAGCCTGCTCTACGAGGTGGCCCGCGGTATCGACGCCGGCCTGGACCGCAAGGCGCTGCACGGTCAGGCGTCAATGGCGAAGCTGTACTGCTCGGAGATGGCAGGGCGGGTCGCAGACCGCGCGGTACAGATCTTCGGCGGCCGCGGCTACATGCGGGAGAACGTCGCCGAGCGGATGTTCCGGGAATTGCGGGTGGAGCGAATCTGGGAGGGGGCCAGTGAGATCCAGCGCATCATCATCGGCCGGCAGTTGATGCTGCGCGGACCGCAGGCCATACTCGACTCGCACTGAGCGTTACCGCGGTCGGCTCAGTAGTCGCGCGGCGCGACCGGTCAGCGGCGGCAGGTCGAAGAACCCCTTCACGCCTGGTTCGGCGGCACAGGTTGCTTCGATGGCGTTGACGCAGTGCGCAGCGGTCGCGACGATTCCCGGATTGCTGATCAATCCCTCCTCGACGGTCTCCGGCTGCCAACCCTTGACGGTGACGAAGGTGTTCGGGTTCCCCCGCACCTCCATCTCGTAACGCTCTCCGGTCGGCCCGAACGACCATGCGGGACTGAGGTTCTCCTCCCCCATCATCCAGTTCACCGCCACCCGAACCACGATCGTGTTCGTGACGATGGCATCCCAGCAGAACCGTCGGCCCGCGACCTCACCGGGAGCGATCACCCCGATCGGTGAATCAATCGGCGCTGTCGCCACCGCCACCTGTTGACTAGTCAGGATCCTTGGATCGGCGGCGAATCCGAGTCGGTCGACGATCAGTCGCACCGATTGGAAGAAACCGCCATTGAGTAACTTCTGCATCGGGCCGCCCAGGGCGTTCTCGGGCGTGCCGCCAAAACCCATGACATGGCGCAGGACGTCGGGAGCGCCGTAGGTACGAAGGTCGGAGAACTCCTCAGCCCGCACGTGGGTGATCCCGGTGGACATCACCGACAGCAGCAGGGGGAACAGTTCGGTGGCCGCACCGGGTCCGATACCGGCTCCGTGCAGGGTGACGTTGCCATCGAGTGCGGCCGCCTCCAGCGGCGCAGCCTCGGACTCACTGGGATAGAACCACCCCAGCGGGCTGATGACGTTCTTACCGGATCGCAGTAACGCCATCACCTCCTCTGCGTTGGGCAGCAGCGGCGCATAGATCACCGCATCGGCATCCATCGCCAGGATCTGATCGACGCTGTCGGTGGCGATCACACCGAGTGGATCTCCACCGATGATCTCGCCGACATCCATCCCTACCTTCGCTTTTGAGTGCACCCAGCAGCCGACTAACTCCAGCCCGGGATGGTCGAGCACCGCGTTGATCGCGGCCACCCCGACCGAGCCGGTCGCCCACTGCACAACCCGAAGTGCCATCTGAACCCACCTCTGCCGAAGAACTAGAACAGGTTCTAATCTGAATTACACTAGCGCCGACCACCATCCTGGAAGGGGCCGCTATGCCGAACAAGGTGTTCGTCGTCGGAGTCGGAATGACCAAGTTCGAAAAGCCCGGCAGTCGGGAGGGTTGGGACTATCCGGATATGGCTCGCGAATCGGGCACCAAGGCACTCGCTGATGCTTCAGTGGCCTACACCGAAATCGAGCAGGGCTTCGTCGGCTACGTCGCGGGCGACTCAACCTGCGGCCAGCGTGCACTCTACGAACTCGGCATGACCGGGATCCCGATCGTCAACGTCAATAACAACTGCTCGACCGGCTCCACGGCACTGTTCCTGGCGGCCCAGGCAGTCCGCGGCGGACTGGTGGACTGCGCGTTGGCGTTGGGTTTCGAGAAGATGCAACCCGGTTCGCTGGGCGGCGGGGCGCAGGATCGCGAGTCACCACTGGGCAATCACATCAAGGCACTCGTGAAGTTGGACGAACTTACTTTCCCGGTGGCCCCATGGATGTTCGGTGCCGCCGGCCGGGAGTACATGCGGGAATACGGAGCCACCGCCGAGCATTTCGCCAAGATCGGCTACAAGAATCACAAGCATTCGGTGAACAATCCCTACGCGCAGTTCCAGCAGGAGTACAGCCTCGACGACATTCTGGGCGCCAAGATGATCTCCGATCCGCTGACGAAGTTGCAATGCTCGCCGACTTCCGACGGATCCGCTGCGGTGGTGCTGGCATCCGAGGCCTTCGTCGACTCCCACGGACTGGCCGGGCAAGCCGTCGAGATCGTCGGTCAGGCGATGACTACCGACTTTGCCTCGACCTTTGACGGATCAGCCCGCAACATCATCGGCCACGATATGAATGTCCAAGCGGCGCAGAAGGTTTACGACCAGAGCGGTCTGGGACCGGAAAACTTTCAGGTCATCGAATTGCATGACTGCTTCTCAGCCAACGAGTTGCTGCTCTACGAGGCGCTCGGACTCTGCGGAGCCGGTGAAGCGCCGAAACTGATCGACTCCGGTGACACCACCTACGGTGGGCGCTGGGTGGTCAACCCGTCCGGCGGGCTGATCTCCAAGGGCCATCCGTTGGGCGCGACCGGACTCGCACAGTGCACCGAGTTGACCTGGCAGCTGCGCGGTACCGCCGATGCCCGGCAGGTGGACAACGTCACCGCCGCACTGCAACACAACATCGGCCTCGGCGGGGCGGCGGTCGTCACCGCCTATCAGCGCGCAGAACGCTAGAGCGTGATGATCTCGTACGCCCCCTCGGCGTACCGGGCTCTGATCGTTTTCTTGTCGTATTTGCCGACGCTGGTGCGCGGGATCTCGTCGATGAAGGTCCAGCGCTCCGGTATCCACCACCGGGCGACCTTGTCGGCGAGGAAAGTTTTCAGCTCATCGGGAGCCAGCTCGACGCCCTCGTGCAGCACCACCGTGGCCAGTGGACGTTCCTGCCAACGTTCGTCGGGAACGCCGACCACTGCGGCCTCACGCACCGACGGATGGGCGATCAGGGTGTTCTCCAACTCCACCGAGGAGATCCATTCGCCGCCGGATTTAATGACGTCCTTGGCACGGTCGGTCAGCGTGATGTAGCCCATCGGGTCGATCCGGCCGACGTCGCCGGTGCGCAACCACCCGGAGGTGAACTTCGACGGGTCGGTGTCGCGGTAGTAGGAGCCGGTGATCCACGGTCCGCGGACCTCCAATTCACCAACGGCCACACCGTCATTCGGCAGCACCGCACCCTCATCGTCGACGATGCGGGCCGTCACCCCACACATGGGCCGTCCCTGGGTGGCACGGATCTCCCACACCTTGTCCGCAGGCGTACCGGGCACCGGCCAGGCCAACGTTGCCATCGGCGAGGTTTCGGTCATCCCCCACAGTTGCCGGATCTGCACGCCGTAACGCTGCTCGAACGTCTGCATCAACGACACCGGCACTGCCGAACCCCCGCAGGCCACCAGTCGCAACGACGAGATGTCGTGCCCGGGTTCGCGTTCCAGGTAGTTCATCACATCGTTCCAGATGGTGGGCACCGCACCGGTGACCGTCGGACGCTGGGTCTCAATGAGGTTCACCAACGACTTGGCGTCCATGAACCGGTCCGGAAGCACGATGTCGGCGCCCGCCATCAGGGCGGCATACGGGAGTCCCCAGGCGTTCGCGTGGAACATCGGCACGATTGCGAAAGCCTTGTCCGAGAAGCTCAATCCCATCCCGTTACCACTGCAGACCGCCATCGAGTGCAGGTAACTCGAACGGTGTCCGTACACCACGCCCTTCGGATTGCCGGTGGTTCCACTGGTGTAACACATTGCCGCGGCCGAGTTCTCGTCGATCTCGGGCCAGTCGAACCTGTCGGACTCCGCGGCGGTGATCTCGTGATAGCGCAACACCCGCTTACCTGAAGCCTCAAAAGGCCCCAGGTCACCGGACCCGACCACGATCACGGTATGGACGGTCTCCATCTGGGGCAGTACCGGTGCAAGGATGGCCGCCAATGAGATGTCGGCGATGACCACCTGGTCCGCGGCCTCGTAGGCGACGAACTCGATCTGCTCGGGGAACAGCCGGATGTTGAGGGTGTGCAGCACCGCCCCCATCGAGGGAATCGCGACGTAGGCCTCCAGGTGCTCCTGGTTGTTCCACATGAAGGTGGCAACCCGCTGATCGGAGTCGATACCCAGCCGGCGCAGTGCATTGGCCAGGCGCGCGGCCTGCCGTCCGACCTCGGAATAGGTCGCATGCCGGAATCCGTCACCGGTGGCGGTGGTGACGGTGCGGTCGCCGTGGACGCCTACCGCGTATCGCAAGATCGCCGCGACGGTGAGCGGGGAGTTCTGCATGGTGCTATCCATGGGGGTCCTTCGATCGCGTTGACCTGCTGGTGGGCGCATACTATCGCCGCAGCAGACAGCCGCCGGCCCTTACTCCCTCAGAGAAACCCACCGGTCCGCGCAACGCTGGGGCTATCTGCGGCGATAGACGTAGCGGATCATTGGTCCGAACGCACCTCAGGAGGCGGCAATGCGCAGGTTCGCGATACTTGCCGCGGTGGCAGCGGCGGCCTGCGGGGTGCTAGCCGGGCCCGCCGGACCGGCCTGGGCCGAGGAGTCGGCCCAGGACACGATCAGCCGCCTCCAGAAAGAGGGCTATACCGTGACCCTCGACAAGATCGGCACCGGCCCGATATCCAAATGCGTGGTCACTAGCGTGCGCAACCCGCAGACCGTCACCCAGTGGGTTCCCTACGTCGGGCCGGGCCTGGGCAGGTTCGACTCCAGTTTTCTGGTGCCGGTGGTGACGAGTCAGTCCATCTCCGTCTCGCTGGACTGCTCCCAGCGCTAATGCTCAGGACGCCGCGCGCAACTCCCGGCCAGCCTTGGAACGCTCACGTGCAGTAATCGCGCCGTCGTAGTCGGCCACGTACAGCCGAGTGCCGTCCGGGCTGACGGCGATGCATGACACCGAGCTACCCGCGTCGATGCGATCCGAGATCGTGGCCGTGGCGGTATCGATGACGACAACCTCGCTACCGTCAACCAGGTAGGCCGACCCGCCGCTGACAATCACCTGGACCGGTAAGCCGTCGACCGCGATGGTGTCAACGACCCGGCCGGCGTCCCCGTCGACAACCCGTACCACTCCGCCGAGTTCGTCGTCCCATCCGGTTACCAGGATGCGACGGTTGTCCCGATCGACGGCGATATCGCCGATGGATCCGTTCAGCGCGACGGTGTGCAGAACACGACGGGCCTGGACGTCGATGACGACCAATGAACCACCGGAATCAGAGTTGAGCGCCGCGTACAGCCGGGTGCCGTCGGCGTTGATCCGGACGGTGTCGACCCAGTCGTCGACCGTCCGGGTGACGGTGATGGTCTTGGACTTGCCGCTCTCGGTGTCGATCACGGCGATGTCGGCGACCTGATCACCCGAGCGGGCCAGGTAGATCACGGCGCCGTCGGGGCTGACCGCGAGACCACGAGCACCGACGGTGATCTCCTTGGCGGCCAGGGTCGAACCAGCCTTGAGGTCGATCGCGACGACGCTGTCTTCTTCGCGGGATGCGGTGTTGACATAGGCACGGTCCGCGACGGCGACCGCGTACGGCTCGGCGATCCCAGCCACGGTCGCACTGACCGTCAGCGTCACGAGGTCGATGACCGACACCGAATCATCGCTGTAGTGGGCGGCCACTAACTGCCGGCCGTCGCGACTCAGAGCCATGTCGGTAACCGCGCCGGGCAGCCCGGCCAAGTGACCGGCGGCCAAGCGGAGTGGTTCGGCGGTCGAGCGAACGCCGGACCGCTTAGTGGCGGCGGTGACGATCCGCGGGCTCGACAGCCGCACCGTGTCGGTGGGGCGTTCGGCAACCGCGGTCATACCCATCGTGTTCGCCATTCTCAAGCACCTCCATTAGCCCGACGTGGTCGGGGAAGCGTAAAAAAATCGGGATAAACATTCCGACGCCAGCTTTGTCGGTCGCAACATTGATTCTAACGGCGGCCGGTGACACGGAATTCCGAGTCGCGGGCCGCACTGCCCCAGCAAGCTTAAATTTCCGATGCACGGGAATAAACTCACCGGGTTGTCACGCCGCACCCCGTGGCGCCCGCGACGGCGCTGTTCAGCCGATGAATTCCGGATCGCCGAACGGTGTCTCAATGCCGCATCGCCGGCCTATCGGGGGTCTCCGGAGATCCTTAATCACAACGGTGAAATGCGGCGCACATCACAACGCAATGGCGGGTGTCAGGCCGACCTGTATCGGGCCGATTGAAGCTGGAACCTCGCCGATCGAAGCTGGGACTCACAGCATTTGTTCGACGAAATCGCGACTGCGGACCGGATCGGCACCCGCGACGTAGGCCGGTTCGGTGTGGTCGACCAGGGTGCCCTTGGCGACTCGGCGTTTGGCCTGGCGGAACTCCCGCAACGGACCCAACGCGGCCTGGGCGGTGTTGATGGCGGTCCAGGTCGCCGTCCGGCGAGCGGCGCGTTCCACCGGATTGGGTGGGGTGTACATCACCATTTCCGCCGCCCAATCCGTCATCGCATCGCGGATGCCCCAGTCGAAGAACTTGACCTTCTGCGGGGCATCAGGGTTGCTCATCAGGGCCTGCCCGGTGGTCATCGCGGCACCGTGAGTCAGCGCCAATCGCGGCAGATAGGACTTGAGGCAGTCCAGAGTCTCGGCCTTGGTCGCCGGCAGATCGGTGCCACCCAGCGCGTGGCCGACCCGGACGAATTCGGAGTAGTAGCGGTCGATGTCACGCAGTGGCATGGGGTGGTACATCTGATGTCCGGTCGCGATTCCCCACACCACGGTTGCATAGTTCCAGCGCAACCATTCAGGGTCGTCGGCATCGTAGGGTAGTCCGTCCGGCCGGATTCCTTTGACGGTGTGGTGCATCGACCGCACCGTCTGCGCGAGTTTTTCGGCCGTCTGCGTCGATCCGTAACCGGTGCCGATAAAGAACGCCACCGAGTGCGCAAGCCGCAGTTGCGCTCCTTCGATGTCGAAGCGGCCGGTCGGAACGCCGTTCTCATCGCGTTCGACGACCCTGGAATGGTCCGATCCCATCCAGAAGATGCTGGGATCGAGGCGCTCGATGAAGGCCGCGCACTGCAGGCCGAAGATCAGCGCCGAGGTGTGCGAATGCACGTGCCACACCGCACTG
>Ga0315291_10007473_pt1 | contig 13503 bp, 8 predicted proteins | sample YL17G12_20_MG_FD_203070 | JGI IMG/M metagenome (GOLD analysis project Ga0315291, IMG submission 203070) | Sediment microbial communities from Yellowstone Lake, YNP, Wyoming, USA - YL17G12_20 | ecosystem: Environmental > Aquatic > Freshwater > Lake > Sediment | place: USA: Wyoming | collected...
TCGTTTGGAGTTTTACAAAAGACTTTTCGCTCGGCTTCAGCGTCGGATATTCGCGCTTCGCGACAAACGACCGGCTCATCTATCAATATCCGACGACGTCCCCGACGCTCCTGTTCGGCGGCACGTGGAACGTCAAGACGTCCGTCGCCGTCCTTCCGCTCGTCCTCAAATTCCATTATGCCCGGCCTCTTACGAAAACCATCAAGCTGACCGCCGGCTTGGGGCCCGGCCTCTACTTCTGCTCCTTCAATTACGCGCTCGATTTCGCCGGCGGCTATATGGGCGCTACCGATCAAAATTGGACGGAGACACTCGCCGCGGGCAAAACCACATTCGGATTCGAAGGCGAGGTCGGCCTCGAGATTCCTCTGGCAAAGAAGATTTTCGGCGAGGTCCATGTCGGCGGCCGCTTCGCGAAATTATCGGAGTTCAAGGGAGACTATTCGACCGTCGGGAAAGACGAATTCGGGCCGTGGGAATATAAGAGCAATGAGGGGTATCTTTTTTTCTATGATTATGTGCGCGACGGCAAGGCGTATCGAGAATATGGGATAACCGACAGTCCCAACCCGAATTACCCTAATTTTCAACGGGGAACGATCAACCTCTCCGGCTTATTCGTCAGCGCCGGGGTCCGCGTCGCGCTTTAATCAAACCGAGTTTGACGAAAACCGGAGGCTCCGGCCGCCCGATGCCGGCCTGAGAGGCGTTTTCCCTATCGCGCTCCTTGAACAGCTCCTCCTATTTTCCAGGAAGCGCGATGAAGATCTCGATAAGGCTATAGGACGTGCCGGGGAAGGCTTGATGGACGACTCCAAGCGGCCGGATGCTCTATTTGCATCGCCGGACGCTGACGATGGGCGCAAACAGAAGTTGACCCGCCGCAAGACGTTGCCGTATACTGGGCTCTATTAATTATGTCGTAAACAACCGAATCGCCTCGAGAAGCGATTCGCAACACAGAGGACGGCCCTGTTTCATCAAATTAAAAGGATCATCGCGATCTTGCCAGGCTGACATGTCAAGGGAGTCATAAATCATGGCTGAAAAGTCGACCTCGTTCATCCGCGTCTATTGCCCCGAATTAATGACGATGATCGTTCCGGGCGAATGGACGGATTGCCCGTTTTTCCGGGGCGAGAAATTGGATATTTCCAACACGGAAGACGCCTTGAAACAGATCTTCCGCTGTCATGTCCAGTGCGACTGCAAGATCCAATATCAATATTATGACGAGGGCCGGCTCGTGGAAAAGGTGGAAGAGTCCGTCGAAGACCAGGACAGCCTCCGCCGCATCCTCGCCTTAGTGATGAAACAATCGGGGAAAAAAGGCCGACAGAAAGAGAAGACCGTCCTTCTCGTCGACGACGACGTGGATTTCTTGGAGATGCACGCGGCCGTTCTGGCCCATCAGGGATACCGCGTCGTCACGGCCCGAACGTCCAAAGAAGGCCTGGACAAAGTGGAGGACGTCCGGCCCGACGTGGTCGTCTTGGACGTCATGATGGAACGGTTCGATTCCGGCTTCAACGTCAGCAAAAAAATAAAAGAGCGGCATCGCGACCTCCCGGTGATGCTGATCACCTCGATCGGGGATCAAACGGGCCTGGAATTTTCGTCGAACGCCGACATCCTGAAAGAAACCGGCGCCGATCTCCTGCTGGACAAGCCGGTCAGCCCCAAGGCCTTCCTCGAGGGCATCGAAAAATTGACGTCCTCGGCGAAAAAGAGTTGAGCGCTCCCCGACGTCCATGGATCCTCTAAGCATATCGGATTCGAAATGCCGCCGGTGCTACCGGTGTGTCCGGGAATGTCCGACCAACGCCCTGAAGATCGACCGGGGTGAGGTCAAGCGCATCGGGAGCCGATGCATTTTCTGCGGCGCCTGCTACAAACACTGTCCGCACGACGCAGTGAACGCCCACACCGGCGTCAAACGTGTTCTCGAGCTTTTTAAATCCGGCGAAAAGGTCGTCGTTTGTTTGGACCCGACCTTTCCCGCGGTTCTGGACAAGGGAACGCCCAACCAACTGGTGACGGCGCTGAAGAAGCTCGGATTTTCGGAAGTCTGGGAATCGGCCGTGGGAGGGGAGTTGGTAGCCGAGGCGTCCCGGTCTTGGATGCTCCGGAATAAAGGGACGCCCTGGATCTCTTCGTTCTGCCCCTCCCTGGTTTATTACATTGAAAAGTTCGTCCCGTCCCTGATCGATCAACTCGTCCCGATCGTTTCTCCGATGGTCGCCTGCGGCATGGCGGTCAAGCGGCTCCGGGGAGCCGAAACGAAAGTGGTCTATGTCGGGTCGTGCATTTCGCGAATTTGGGAGCGCATGACGCGGCCGGCCAAGCCCTATATCGACTACGTCCTGATCTACCATGACATCACCGCCCTCCTCAAGGCGAGCGGCATCGACCGGGAACAGCAGGACCCCTCCGAATTCGACGGACCGCGCAGCGGGCCCGGCCGGATCTTGAGCATCGCCGGCGGGATGAGCACATGCATCGGTTTTCGCCAAGACCTGCTGAACCTGGACTATGTCGTCGAGGCGGGGATGGAAGAAGCCATGCGGGCCGTCAAACAACTCCGGGAAGGGAAACTCCGTTCGAGTTTTCTAGACGTGATGTTTTGCAAGGGCTGCATCAACGGGCCGATCGTCGACAAAAAAATATCGGGCCCCAGCCGGAAGCAGATCATCGTGGATTATATCAAAGCCCAGAATGGTCAAGAGGCCGGGAACGGGCGGGACGGCCTCGACGGCCTGTGGGACCTGAAACTCGAACGGGGCTTTTCGGCCCTGGACGTGTCCCTGCCCGAACCCAAGGAAGAGGAGATCCAGGCGATTCTGGCCCAGCTCGGAAAAACGTATCCCGGCCAGAACCTGGACTGCGGCGCGTGCGGCTACGGCTCGTGCCGGGAGAAAGCGAAAGCCGTCGTTCAGGGCCTGGCCGAGATGGAGATGTGCTACCACTATCTCCTCGAACGGCTCCAGGGCCTCTATTCGCGGTTAGAGAAGTCTCACCAGGAACTGAAAATATCGCACGAAGAACTGGAGCGGGCCCAACGACAGCTGATTCAAACCGAAAAAATGGCGTCTCTCGGCCAGTTGGCCGCCGGCGTCGCTCACGAGCTGAACAATCCTCTCGGGGCGATCATCATGTTCGGCCGAATTCTGCAAAAGGAACTGAGCCCGAACGAACAGTGGCAAAAAGACATCGGATTCGTCGTCCAGGAAGCCGACCGGGCGGCCAAAATCGTCAAGGACCTCCTCAGTTTTTCCAGGGAAACCAAAATCAAGCCGGGCCTGGTGAACGTCAATCACGTGATCGAAGAGGCCATGTCGCTTTTAGTCAAGCAATCGCTCTTTCACAATATCCAGGTCCAATGGCGATTGGACGCCTCCCTGCCGACGACCTTCGCCGACCCGGACCTTCTCAAACAGGTTTTTTTAAACATCATTCTCAACGCGGCTCAAGCCATGGACGGAAAAGGCACGCTGACCGTCCAAAGCCGCGATCTCGATCACGGCAAAAAAATAGAGATCCGGATCGAGGACACGGGTAAGGGCATCCGCGAGGACCACCTCCCGAAGCTCTTCGACCCGTTCTTCACGACGAAGGAGAAAGGCACCGGCCTCGGGTTGTCCTTGGTGTACAGCATTGTTTCCAAGCACAAGGGCTCGGTCCGCGTCGAAAGCCGGCTGGGACAGGGCGCGACGTTTATCATCGACCTGCCCGTCTTGGGCCAAGACGAATGGCTGAAGACCGAAAGCCTGAGCCCGGGTTTGAAACCCGCCCCTGAAGGAAAGGACCATGACATCCAAGGGAAAAATCTTATTGGTTGACGATGATACGGATTTTCTCGAAATGCACAAAGCCGTGTTGAAGAACCACGGCTATGATGTCATCACGGCGACGAGCGGCCAAGAGGGCTTGGAGCGCGTCCGGGCCGAGATGCCGGACCTGATCATTCTCGACCTGATCATGGAGAAACACGACGCCGGGTTTTCGTTCAGCCAAACGATCAAAACGGACCCGCTGTTCAAGACCATTCCCATCCTCATGGTCACGTCCGTGGCCGAGGCCACCGGCTATCGTTTCTCTTTGCAGGAAGACGGATACTGGATGAAGACCGATGATTTTCTAGATAAGCCGGTTATGCCGGAGGTTCTCGTCGGCCGGGTCGAAAAACTCCTAGCGAAAAAGAGGGCCTAACCGTGAACCACCAAGCGCGTATTCTGGTCGTTGACGACGAGATGGGGATCCGCGAGGGATGCAAACGCGCTCTCGCCGAAGAGGGGTATGCCATCGACCTGGCCGAAGACGGGACGATCGGCCTCCAAAGGGTGAAGGAGAAGTCCTACGACCTTATCTTGATGGACCTCATGATGCCCGGCATCGGCGGCCTGGATTTGATCAAAAAGGTCCATGACATTGACCCCGAAATCATCGTCGTGGTCATCACCGGCTACGCGACGATTGAAACGGCCGTCGAAGCGACCAAGCGCGGCGGCTACGATTACTTGCCGAAACCCTTCACCCCGGAAGCCCTGGCCGCCCTGGTGAAGAGAGGGCTGGAGAAGCGGGAGCTTCGCCTGGAGGCCCAAAGACTTCACCACGAACGGGAACAGAGGCTGTTGGAGCTCGCCGGCGAGAAGAGCCGGATCACGACGATCATCGGCTGCATGGCCGACGGCGTCCTGGTCACCAATCTCGAGCGTCAACTGGTCCTATGGAACGCGGCCGCCGTCAAGATGCTGAAGATCAGCGGACCCGACGAATCCGGCCATCCTTTGTCGTCGTACATCAAGAACCAATCCCTGATCGAGTCCTTTGAAGCCATCCTGACCTCCAAGGCGGACAACGTCTCGATGATCAGCCGGGAAATTCAGATCGACGACCCGAAATCCGTATTGATGGTGGCCCTGGCTCCGGTCCGGGATGAACGGGGGGACCTCCTGGGGGCCGTGACGGTCCTCCGGGATATCACGAAACTCAAGGAAATCGAGAAGATCAAATCACAGTTTGTCTCGATGGTGGCCCACGAGCTCCGGGCTCCCTTGGCAGCGATCGAAGGCTGGCTCGACGTCGTCCTTTCGGGCGAAGCCGGCGGAGACGAACAGCAGAAACGGCAATGGCTCCAGCGGGCGAAAGAGCGGGCCGGATCCCTGCTCGCCCTGGTCCACGACCTTCTCGAAATCAACAAGATCGAGGCCGGCAAGGTCGCCCAGAAAATGGAATCCGTCCAGGTCTCTCAGGTCATTCGCAAGATCGTCGATTTTCTCAAGCCCGAAGCGGACCGGAAAAAGATTTCGTTCCGGCTCGAATTCCCCGAAAAGCTGCCGGCCGTCCAGGCCGATGTGCAGGATATGGAAAAGCTCTTCACGAACCTGATCAACAACGCCATCAAATACAATGTCGACCACGGGTCCATCACCCTGGAAAGCACCGTCGACGACAACTACGTCGGTTTTCATGTCACGGATACGGGCATCGGAATCGCTCAGGATGACCTGCCCCGGATTTTCGACGACTTCTTCCGCGTTGAAGACAAAAGAACGAGCCATATCGGCGGAACGGGGCTGGGCTTGACGATCGCGAAGAAGATCGTGGACTCCCACTTGGGGCATATCGAAGTCAAGAGCCAGGTGGATCAGGGCAGCACCTTTTCCGTGTATCTCCCGTACCGGAAACGTAAAATATGAAGGACGGAAAGCAGCGCTATGAATTCGACTACAGACCGCCGGCCGAATGAAATCCTCAAAAAGGAGACCCTGGCCCCGGCCATCATCCGGTTTGACATCTCGACCCCCCTAATCGCCCGGAGCGTCAAGCCCGGACAGTTCGTCGTCGTTCGGGCCGATGACTACGCCGAACGGATTCCGTTGACGGTCGTTGATCACGACCCGGACCAGGGGTTCATCACCCTCATCGTCCAGGTCGTCGGGGTCTCGACGAGAAAAATGGAACGGCTGAGCGTCGGCGACACGTTCCTGGACGTCGTCGGCCCGTTGGGAAAGCCGACCGAGATCAAAAAGGCGGGGACGGTCGTCTGCATCGGCGGCGGCGTCGGGGTGGCCCCGGTCTATCCGATCACGAAGGCGTTGAAAAACACCGGCAACCGGATCATCTCCATCATCGGCGCGAAAAGCAAAGGGATGCTCATTTTAGAGAAGGAGATGCGGGCCGTCAGCGACGAGCTGTACATCACCACCGATGATGGAACGGAAGGCCGCCACGGATTCGTCACGGATGAACTCCGGCGGGTCATCGAGGAGAACGTGAAGATCGACCTCGTCGTGGCCATCGGGCCCGGGATCATGATGAAGGCCGTCTCCGACATGACCAGAAAATCGGGAATCCCGACCGTGGTCAGCCTGAACTCGCTCATGGTCGACGGCACCGGGATGTGCGGTTGCTGCCGCATCCGGGTGGGAGACCAGACGAAGTTCGTCTGCGTCGACGGCCCGGAGTTCGACGGCCATCAGGTCGATTTTGCCGAGCTCCTCAAAAGAGCGGGGATGTATGCCCGCGAAGAGCATCGGGCCCTCTGGGATCATGCCTGCCGGCTTTTAGAAGCCGAAAAGAAACTGAAAAAGGCCGACAAACGCGAGCCGATGCCGAAACAGGACCCCAAGCTTCGCGTTCAGAATTTCAACGAAGTCGCTCTGGGATACGCCAAAGAACGGGCGATGCGGGAAGCCTCCCGCTGCCTCAACTGCAAAAAGTCGCCGTGCATCGCCGGGTGTCCCGTGGATATCGACATTCCGGCGTTTATCGGCTTGATCCGCCAAGGCGATTTCATCGGGGCCATTCATAAAATCAAGGAGAAAAACAGTCTGCCCGCCATCTGCGGGCGGGTCTGTCCCCAGGAAGACCAGTGCGAAGCGGTGTGTGTTCTGGCCAAGAAGGGCCAGCCGATTGCCATCGGCCGGCTGGAGCGCTTCGTGGCCGACTACGAATTCCAGCTGGGCGATGTGCGCGTTCCCTCCCTCCCGAGCCCGACCGGGAAAAAAGTCGCCGTGATCGGGGCGGGCCCGGCCGGATTGTCCGCGGCCAGCGACCTCGTCAAAATGGGTCACGCCGTGACCGTTTTTGAAGCGCTCCACAAATCGGGAGGCGTGCTGGTTTACGGGATCCCCGAATTCCGGCTCCCCAAATGGATCGTTCAGCGCGAGAGCGAATATGTCGCCAAGTTGGGAGCGGACATCCGGGTCAGCCATGTCGTCGGAAGATCCACGACCATCGACGGCTTTCTCCAAAACGGTTATGACGCCGTTTTTATCGGGACCGGCGCGGGCCTGCCGTATTTCCTGAAAATTCCCGGGGAAAATCTGAACGGCGTGTACTCGGCCAACGAGTTTCTCACCCGCGTGAATCTCATGAAAGCCTATCTTTTTCCGGAATACAACACGCCGATCCATTACGGCCGGAACATCGCCGTCGTCGGCGGCGGGAATGTGGCCATGGATTCCGCCCGGACGTCCCTTCGCCTGGGCGCCGAAAATGTCTATTTGATCTACCGCCGGGCCCGGGAGCAGATGCCGGCCCGCGCGGAGGAGATCGAAAACGCATTCGAGGAAGGCGTTCAGCCCCATTTATTGACCAATCCCATCCGCATTCTCGGTAACGAGAAAGGCTGGGTCAGCGGAATCGAGTGCATCAAGATGGAACTCGGAGAACCCGACGCCTCGGGGAGAAGACGGCCCGTCCCGAAGGCCGGCTCCGAGCACACGATCGAGGTCGATATGGTGATCATGGCCATCGGCCAAGGGCCCAATCCGTTGTTGACCACATCGACCCCCGATTTAGCGCTGACGAAAAACGGGAACATCGTCGCCGACGAGGAAACCTGTAAAACCTCGAAAAAAGGCGTTTTTGCGGGAGGCGATATCGTCACCGGCGCGGCGACCGTCATCCTGGCCATGGGCGCGGGGAAAAAAGCGGCGAAAGCCATCGATGCGTATTTGAAAGACGGAACGTGGTGAGGTGAGACGGCGCCCGTGGCGCTCGACCTGTCTCCATCCCGCGAGACTCAGAACCCCTGGTGCTCGGTCCGCCTGATGATCTCGTCCTGGAGCTCGACGCCGCAGTCCACGAAATAGTCGCTGTAGCCGGCCACCCGAACGATCAGGTCACGGTATTTCTCCGGATGCTTTTGGGCGTCGCGGAGTGTTTCGGCCGTCACGACGTTGAACTGGATGTGGTGCCCGTCGAGCTTGAAATACGACCGGACGAGGTGGCCGAGGTTCCGGATCCCCTCCTCGTCGGCCAGGAGCTGGGGCGTGAACTTCTGATTGAGAAGCGTCCCGCCCGTCCGGACATGGTCCATCTTGCCAGCGGATTTGAGGACGGCCGTCGGGCCCTTGCGGTCCGAACCCTGGACCGGAGAAACGCCTTCCGAGAGCGGCTCGGAGGCTTTCCGGCCGTCCGGCGTCGCGCCCGTCACCTTACCGAAATAGACATGGACGGTTGTCGGAAGGAGGTTGATCCGGTACTTGCCGCCCTTCGTGTTCGGCCGGTTGTCGATGACCGCGAAATACGCCTGGAAAATCCGTTTCATGATATCGTCGGCGTAATCGTCGTCGTTGCCGAATTTCGGCGTTTTGTTGAGGAAGCGCTGCCGTAGCGTCTCGTTTCCGTCGTAATTCGTCGAAAGCGCTTCGAGGAGCTTTTTCATCGTGACCGTTTTCTTGTCATAGACATTGAACTTGACCGACGCCAGGATGTCGGTCATCGAGCCGAGCCCGACGCCCTGGATGTAGTTCGTATTGTAGCGCGCACCGCCGGCGTGGTAGTCCTTCCCTTTCTTGACGCAGTCGTCGATGAGAATGGACAGGAACGGCGCCGGCAGGACCGTGGCGAAAAGCCGTTCGATGATGGCATTGCCCGCGATCTTGATGTCCACGAAATGGCGGAGCTGCGTCTCGAACGCGAGAAACAGCTCGTCGAACGTCTTGGCCTTCGCCGGGTCGCCGGTCGCGAGGCCGATGGTCTTCCCGGTCCGCGGATCCACGCCGTTATGGAGCGTGACCTCGAAGACCTTGGGCATATTGAAGTACCCGGTCAGGGTGTAATTTTCCTTGCCGAACGCGCCCGACTCGACGCAGCCGCTCGCCCCGCCGTTGCGCGCGTCTTCGACCGCTTTGCCCTGGCGGACGAGCTCGCGAACGATCGTATCCGAGTTGAAAATCGACGGCTGCCCGAACCCCGTCTTGACGATCCGCAGCGCCCGCCACAGGAATGCGTCGGGGCCTTTGGCTGCGATCTGAACCATGGAGCTCGGCTGGAGGATGCGCATCTCCTCGATGACGTCGAGGAGAAGGAACGACAGGTCGTTGACCGCGTCCGAACCATCGGCCTTCAGCCCGCCGAGGTTGATCAGGGCGAAATCGGTGTATGTGCCGCTCTCCTCGGCCGTGACGCCGACCTTGGGCGGAGCGGGTTGGTTGTTGAATTTCAACCAGAAGCATTCGAGAAGCTCCGTGGCGAATTCCTTGGTCAGGGAGCCGTCTTTCAAGCCCTTCTCGTAGAACGGCCAGAGATGCTGGTCAAGTCGGCCGGGGTTGAAGCTGTCCCACGTGTTGTATTCGGTTATGACGCCCAGGTGGACGAACCAATAGCCTTGAAGCGCTTCCCAGAAATTTCGCGGCGCGTGGGCTGGAACCCGGTCGCAGACCTCGGCGATTATTTCGAGCTCTTTCTTCCGGGTTTTATCTTTTTCGGATTTGGCCAGCTCGCGCGCTTTTTCGGCGTGGCGCCGGCCGAACGTGATCAGCGCCTCAGCCGCGATCCGCATCGCCCGCAGCTCCTCACGCTTGTCATAGGCTTCCGGGTCAGTCAGAAAATCGAGTCCGGCGATCGCGGCTTCGATATCGGAGATGAAATCGAGCATCCCCTTGTGGTAGATTTTGTCGTCGAGGACGGTATGCCCGGGGGCCCGCTGTTCCATGAACTCGGTGAAGATCCCGGCGTCGTAGGCGTCCTTCCATTCCTGGGGAAGTTCGGCCATCATCCGGTCGCGGATCGAGCGGCCCCGCCAGAAAGGAATGATCTCTTTCTCGTACATTTTGATCGTTTTCTCGTCGGCCTTGAAAGACGTCTTGGGCCGCGAGTCGAGAATCCGTAAATCTTCGACGCTGTGACACGTGACTTCGGGATATGTCGGCGTGGCCTTCGGCGCGGGGCCGCGCTCGCCGACGATGAGCTCGCCGTCGTTGAAGACGACCGTCTTGCGTTGGAGGATGTATTTGAACGCCAGGGCGTGTTGTACCGGGGGCGAAACGCGGTTCGCTTCCGGCGATTTATAGAATTTGGTGATGAGCTTCGCCCGCTCGCCCGAGACCGACGGCACGGCATCGAGACTCTGTTTCCGCAGTTTTTTCACTCTTGGTGTCATGGTCAACCTCCTATGGTCACAGCGAACCCGGCGCGTTCGAACGCCCGCTTGATTTCTTCCATCCGTTTCTCGGAGGGAGGCTCATAGATTTTAAAAGCGCCGGCTTTACCCAAATTTTTAGATTTTTCAAGTCCGCCCTTATGATAGCGTAAAAGGTCCAGCCGGCGGACGGATTTGAGCGGTTTCAAGAACTCGATCGTCCGGCGGATGTTGTCCCGGTCGTCGTTGACGCCTTTTTCGAGCGGTATGCGGACGTGGACTGTTTTTCCCGTTCGGTCGAGCTTGCCCAGGTTTTCAAGAATGACGGCGTTCGAAACGCCGGTGTATTTCGTATGTTTGGCATTGTCCATGAGCTTCAAATCGAAGAGAATGAGGTCGGCGAGCGCGGCCAGGCGTTCGAGGTCCGTCCAGCGGCCCAACCCCGATGTATCGAGCGTCGTCCGGATGTACCGTTTTTTAAGCCCGACGAGGATCTCCCGAGAGAATTCGGGTTGAGCCAGCGGTTCGCCGCCCGAAAGCGTCGCGCCACCGTCCGACTGGTCGAAGAAAACGCGGTCGCGCTCGACCTCGGCGACGACATCGGCGGCGCTCACTTTGCGGCCGGCCATTTCGAGCGCTTCGTACATGCAGACATCGACGCATTTTCCGCAGAGGTCGCATTTGGCGCGGTCGACGACGACGGGTCCGCCGTTCGGGCCTTTCGAAATGGCTCGGGGCGGGCAGACGGAAATACAGGAATAACAGCGGGCGCAACGCGATGATCGAACCATGAGCTCCAAGCCCGCGTCGATCCCCTCGGGATTATGGCACCACAGGCAGTGCAGCGGGCAGCCCTTGAGGAAGACGGTCGTCCGGATGCCCGGCCCGTCATGCATGGCATATCGTTTGATGTCGAAGATCGTGCCCTTGGTCATCTATTTAGCCTACCGTGTTTTGTAATATATCAGATATCAGATTAAGTGTCAACAGGATCGTGGGCTTAGCAGATCTCTTTTAAATTCAAATGCTTAAGAAATTCCCGGCCTGTCCTCTTAGCTAAGGATCCATGGCGCAGATTGTTTCCTGGCTAGTTTTTATACTTCACGGTCACCGAAGACAATCGGACCTTTTCTTCCCCTTTGCTCACGAGAAATATTTTGATGAACAAGCGCCCAGGGCCGACGTCCTGGGGAAATTTATCGATGCGGCTATTCACCTCGGCGGCCGTATTCACCTGGAATTTCGTCGTGGCCTTCTGCCATTTCGTCCCGTCGTGATAATACCAGCTCGTCCCGTCAGCCGAAAGCTGATAGGTCGCGATTCCGCCGCTCCCGTCGCCGAGTTTCTCGCTGAATCCGCCCAGGCTTGTGTAGGAGGTCCCCTGCTTGGCGGTGATCGACGGCCGGCCCGTCGAATAAGTCCCCGGTGGGTACTTGATCAGAAACGTCGTGTAATCGTCGGCGAGTAAGTCGTAGGGGTACGAATAGCCTACCACGTAAATGTTATCGAGGTCGTCGACGGCGGAACCCCGCGTATCGTCCAGGTAGCCGGCCTTGTCCCATGTCTTCGGGAAGCCGGCGAACAAAGTGGAGTCTCGCCCGTATTTGACCGTCTCAACATGCCGATCGGACTCGACCGTGACGGCGGCCGCGATATTTCCCGACGTGTCCACGAAACCCTTCCAGACATCCAGGTTATCGCTTCGATAAGTCCCGTGGTCAAAGATCCGGGGCCAGCCGGAAGTCGTAAGCTGGGTCCCATCCTTTCCGTATCGCGTGACAAGGAGCTAGCCGTCGCTTCCACTTATGCCGAGATATTCGGTCGATCCCTCGCAACGTCCGACGAGACAATAGTCGCCGTTCGAATCCTGAGAAACGGAGAAGTATTCGTCGTACCCCTCGCCGGAATCCCAGACCTTCGGCCATCCGGGAAGCTCATTTCCGTCCTTGTCGAATTTATCGAGAAGGGCGTCGTTGGCGGAACCGGCCGGCCGAGTGTACCCCGCGACCACCAGGTTGCCGTCGGAGTCCTGGATGAGATTATTGCCGAACGTCAACTGTCCCGCCGCGACCTGATACAATTTGGGCCAATAGGGCGCAAGAACGCCATTGGGTCTATACTTTACGAGGAGGAGATAATCATAGCCCGTGGGCCCGCAGCCTCCGCAGCAAATGATATCGCCGTTGGAATCCTGGATGACGCCCGTTCCGAAAGCGTGGTTTCCGACGGGGTATTGGGGCCATCCCGGCAGCATGTTGCCGTTGGCGTCAAACCGCCAGATCGCCATAAAAAATATTCGCGAGGTCGAGATCACATAACCCGAAACCGTGATGTTCCCCGCCGCGTCCACGATGACATTCTGGCCTTCGTTCCAACTGTAGCCCGGCCCGGCATAAAACTTCGGCCAGCCGGCGAGGAGTTGGCCGTTCTGTCCGTATTTGCTGATCATCAGCTCCGATTCCCAGATAAAGGTCTGGAAATTGGTGCACTCGCCGACCGCGACGATGTTTTTATCCGGATCGAGGGTGCAGGCATGGTATTCGGGGCCGTGTTGGGCGCGGGGATCCTTGTAAACCGACGTCCAGAACGCGTCCGCGGGCAACTGTTTCAGTTCCGCCAGCAGGTTTCCTCCGTCGTTCAGGCTCACGACTTCGGAGCTGTAGGCATAGTCCGAGGGCCTGTCGAATTGCCATGCATATTCGAGAAAGGCGGGAACGGTCGTTGTCGTCGTCGTCGCCGGCGCCGTGGTTGTGGTCGAGCTTTTATTTCCGGGCGAGCTCGAATTGCAGGACGCGACAAGGGCAAGGGCCAAAATCGATGGTATGATGTTTGCTTTCATACGGGTCATGGCGAAACCTCCCGGACTGAGCTATCCCCTAGCGGAATCATAGGACCGGCCGCGGAAGGATGTCAAATAAGGGCTTGTCTCCCCCCTTTAAATTTGAAATGACTTTAATCGACCACATGATTGCCCGGTTGATCGAAGACGTGGAATAAATAATCGTAGACGATAAACAAGCAGACGTAAAGATTCTCTTTATTATCCATCGTCCAGAATGATATTGACAGCCATCTCCAGCTCGCCCGGCCCGTGGCCGTTTCCCCCGATCGTCCGGACATACTCGCCCTTC
>Ga0315291_10007475_pt1 | contig 13499 bp, 15 predicted proteins | sample YL17G12_20_MG_FD_203070 | JGI IMG/M metagenome (GOLD analysis project Ga0315291, IMG submission 203070) | Sediment microbial communities from Yellowstone Lake, YNP, Wyoming, USA - YL17G12_20 | ecosystem: Environmental > Aquatic > Freshwater > Lake > Sediment | place: USA: Wyoming | collected...
GGAGACCAGTATGTTCAATGTCTTAACCTGTCCCAATGTGAAACGTCGGTGGGGACGGGTGATATTGACATTCAACACACCGACTAAACTGCCCCCCACGAGCAGCGGAATGGAAACCGCGGCACGTATATCAGCCCTCGGGTTGATCGGCGTAAAACGTTCGTCATGAACCTCTCCATTCAGCATAACGGGCTTGAGATTCTGAGCTACCCATCCCGCAATACCCTGTCCCATCGGTATCCGTTTCCCTATTTGGTCTGCATGCCCGCCGCGTGCTACGGCAATAATAAGCTCTTTGCCATCGGATGTCGGCAGCATAATCGACGCCTCGTCCGCATCGCACTGTTGCAGCACAGCGTCGGTCACTTTATTTAGGATATGGTTCAGATCAGAAGAGAAGGCTAATGCCTGTCCAAGTTCATGTATCGCCACGGTTTCCCGCAATTGCATGTTGTCTGTTCGCAGATGACGTACTTCCATGGCGCGCGACAGCACCGGCAGGAGACTGGTCAAAGTGAACGGCTTCATGATGTAATCAAATGCGCCGGCCCTTATGGCCTCCACCGCCGTTTGCACCGTTCCCTGCCCGGTCATGACAATACCGACAATGTCCGGGTCAATCTCAAGAGCGGCTTGAAGCAGTTCAATCCCATCCATTTCCGGCATCATCAGGTCTGTCAGCAGCAGATCGAAGTCCTGTTCATTCAGCTCTGCCAGGGCTTCGGCGCCCGATGTATACCCTACAGTTTCATACCCATGACTGGTTAGAATCTCACATAGAGCAGTAATCAATTCAGTCTCATCATCAATGACAATCAGGCGGCCCACCTTGTGGCTTGAGTTCGTCTGTGTCATCCTTTGCTCCCTTATCTTCATCTGAGGACTTTGAATTTCCTTTTTTTATCATTCCCGTGAAAACTGGAATCCATAACTTTCTAATACGACTAGATTCCCGCCTGCGCGGGAATGACAGGATTCGTGTGCGGGGTTGGAAAACCCCGCCTATCGATTCATGATTTGGCATGTCATTTCGAAGGAACGGAGTGACTGAGAAATCTTAAACAAGGATTTCTCCCTTCGGTCGAAATGACATTGAGCACATATTTTCAAGCCCGATAGGCGGGACATTCCTGTCCCGCATTTCCTCTATTCTTATTTCAATTCTGCTGCATCCTTTCCGTTCTTTACGGGCAAAGAAATGCGCGCTGTTGTTCCCTTGCCGGGAATACCCTCGCTTACAATGTCGAATGTTCCGTTATGCTCCTTCATGATGCGCCGGCATATTGCCAATCCCAGCCCGGTGCCTTTCCCTTCCGGTTTTGTGCTGTAAAACGGTTCCGCCATTTTCAACAAAATCTCAGGGGGAATACCCATGCCCGTATCAGCAACTTCCACGATGACCTGCATAGATTCCGGCGGCGCAGTCACTCGAATTGTAAGCGTCCCGCCCTGGGGCATGGCGTCGCTTGCGTTGGCAAACAGATTCAAGAATAATTGCTGCAGTTGCTGACGATCCGCTTGGATGTGCGGCGCCTCTTTCGCGAACTCCCGCCAGATGACTATGTTACGCTTGCGCAGGTGGTAGTAAATAAGCTCCAGGACCTTTTCTATCTCCTCGCGGATATCCACCGTTGATATCTGCTGCTGGCCGCGGCGACTGAACTGGAGCAGGTTAGCTACAAGATTACTCATGCGCTCGACTTCCTGTTCGATGATTTTCAGCTCTCGCTGACTGATACTATCTTCAGGTAAATTGTTGATCAGAGATTCAATCCGCAGGCTGACAATCGCCAGCGGATTGTTCAGTTCATGGGCGATGCTTGCCGCCAATTCCCCCATCGTCGCCAGCTTCTCCGTCTGCATGAGTTGCTGAGATATCATCCGGAGTTCTTCATCCCTTTTCTTCAGAGTTTCCTCCGCCTGCTTCTGGTCTTCGATCACGCTCAGCAATGCAAGGCGCGATTGGTTGGCAGCCGCGAGCAACTCCTTCGCCAACTTTTCGGAAGCGACAATCGCCTCGGTGCGTTTTTGCATGGTCAGGTCGGTTGCCACCATGCATAATAATCCCTGCATCTCTTCTATCTGCAAAACGTTAGTGGAGAGATACCCCGGCACTAACGTTCCGTCGCTGGCAAGCAGTGTAACTTCTCCGCGGCGGCGGGTCTGTGTATCGTCTCGTCGCAGCAGCGCTTGGAAAATCTTTTGGTCGGCGGGCACAATCCAGGTGTGGATGGCGGAACCGATTACCTTTTCGAGCGGCGTCTCGAGCATCTCGCCAAAGCGCCGGTTGGCATACAGAATCACGCCCTCCGCCGTCAGGGTCAGCGCCCCTTCGTTCATATCCTCAATCAGCACCCGGTAAGAATGATCGGCGCCCTTGAGCGTAAAGACCTGCTCGCCGGCCACGCCCGAGACGATGAGCGCGTCCACCTCGCCGCTGCGAATGGCGCGCAAAGTCTCTTCGGCTTCGTCCAACCGCGCGCGCAGGTCTTCCAGTTCAAGCAAGAGTTGCTTTTGGGTTGTGGGTTTCTTTGGCATTACGCTTTCCTTCGCAAATCCAGCCCCACCATCACGCACTCGGTCTTCGACATATCGCCGATGATGCGGCGCAGTGGGAACGGCAATTTCTTGATGAGTGTCGGCGCGACGATGATCTGCTCGCCCTCCGCCAGTTGCGGCTGTTGGTACAGGTCAACCACCTCCAACTCGTAGCGCCCTTGCAGGTGTTCCTCGCAGATTTTTTTGAGATTGGCGATGCCACGCACGGATTGCGGCGTCATGCCGGTTATATATAACCGTAAGACATAGGTTTTTTCCTGCGGACTGACCAGCGATCGCTTAACCGCTTCAGTCGAATCGCGCGCTTTCTTTTTTGACATGGCATCCCCCTATCCCCGCGGCAACAGATCCAACCCGATCAGCACGCGCTCGGTGTTGGAGAGATCGCCGATGATCTTGCGCACCGGCTCCGGCAGTTTCCGCACCAGAGTCGGGATGGCAAGGATCTGGTCGCCGCGCGCCAGTTGCGGGTTTTCCAGCAGGTCAATCACATCAATTTGGTACCGTCCTGCCAGATGTTCTTCGCAGATTTTCTTGAGATTGGCAAAAGCCGCCATGGATTTGGGCGTCTGCCCGGCGACGTACAGGCGCATGACAAAGGTGTCTGATTTTGCTTTGGCTGGCCTGGCTTTAGGCGGCGCGGACTTTGGTTTAGTCGGTTTCGTTTTCATTTCGAGGCTTCTTTTTGTTTGTTCGGTTTCGCATCCGCTTTGCGGCTCAGCCCCATGTCCACACGTTCTTGCACCAGTTGCGCTTCCCCCACTTGTTCTTGCCCGATAATGCTCAACGTCTCGGTTTCTTGCGCCTCAAACTCGGTGCGCATAGCGGCGATCTGCCCTTCCAGCGCCTTGCGCTTGCGTTCCAGTCCGAGTTGTCTGCGCTCAGTTTCCTGCTGGCGCGTCAACTTCCCGGCTTCCTCTTGCGCCTCTTGCGCCAGCCGCGCCGAGCCAGTCAGCACACCACTCGCACCGACGTAGACATCGCGCAATTCCACACCGTGATCGGTCAGCAGGAACTCGCGAATCTGATTCGAGTGCGCCATGCCTCTCGATTTCAGGATGTTCAAGCAGCGATTCCGCTCGCCGCCAATTTCGATGTCGCGCAGTAACAGCCAGGTGTCAAACAGGGACGAAATGGCAACCTTGGTTTGCTCGAGTGCGCCCCTGCCCGCAGTTAAATTGGTGAACATGCCGGTGATCTGATTCGTTTTCAGGAAATCCGCCAGCCGCATCAACATGGATTTGACTTCGGTCTCATTGTCCCCGATGACGAAACTGTTCAACTGATCCACAATCACGACCTGCGGTTTGAAGGTGTTGATCGTTTTGTGCATCGTCGTCAGATGCATTTCCAAGCCCGCCAACGTGGGGCGGGCCGCCTGAAACCGGAGCAGACCTTTCTGCACCCACGGTTCCAGGTCAATCCCGATGGAACGCATGTTGCGCACGATCTGACTGGGAGATTCCTCGAAGGCAAAATAGAGGGCGCGCTCGCCGCGACGGCAGGTGGCTTCGGCAAAGTGCGCGGCGAAACTGCTCTTGCCGGTGCCTGCCGTGCCAGAGATCAGCACGCTGCTGCCGCGGTAATAGCCCGCGCCGCCCAGCATCGCGTCGAGGCGCGCAACACCGCTGGGAATGCGTTTGGTGGAGACAATGTGCTGTAAGCCGAGCGACGTGACCGGCAGTACCAAAATGCCGTCTTCGTCAATCAGAAATGGATACTCGTTCGTGCCGTGCGTCGAGCCGCGGTACTTGACCACGCGCAACCGCCGCGAGGAGACCTGGTCGCTCACGCGATGGTCGAGCACGATCACGCAGTCGGAGACGTACTCTTCCAACCCCTGGCGCGTCAGCGTCTCGGTGCCGCGTTCGCCGGTGATGATGGCGGTAACGCCTTTCTCTTTCAGCCAGCGAAACAGGCGGCGCAGTTCGGCGCGCACGATGAGCGGATTGGGCAAGCCGGAAAAGAGCGACTCGATGGTATCCAGCACGACGCGCTTGGCGTGGACGGCGTCAATGGCTTGCCCGAGGCGGATGAACAACCCTTCCAGATCGTATTCGCCGGTCTCTTCGATTTCACTGCGCTCGATGTACACAAAATCCAGCACCATCTTCTTGCGCGCGATCAGGTCTTTCAAGTCGAAACCGAGCGAGACGACGTTTTTGGTCAGGTCTTTGGCGGTCTCTTCGAAAGCCATAAAGACGCCAGGCTCGTTGAACTGCCTCGCGCCGCGCACCAGAAACTCCATGGCGAGGAGGGTCTTGCCACAGCCCGCGCCGCCGCAGATCAGCGTCGGCCGGCCTTTGGGCAATCCGCCGCCGGTGATTTCATCCAGCCCCTGGATGCCGGTCGGTGATTTGGGTAGTTGCGTTCTTGATTTTGCCATTGTTCATTTCTTCTTTTTGTCTTGTGATTCTGTGCTGGGGTAGCGGGGCGGCTCGCCTGCTCTGTCCAGCAGTTCATTCACCTCGCGCTTGAGGTCGAGGATGCGCGTCTCCCTGCCTAGCGTGGCGTTTTGCCAGCGTTGCAGTTCCGCGATCTGTTCGTTGATCTCGGATTCCGCCATCTTGCGCTCGGTAATGTCGCGGATGTTGCACTGAATTACTTGCTTACCATCAACCATATAGACGTTGCTGACAAATTCCACATTAATGTGCCGTCCGTCGCTCGTCTCGATCGGAAGGTCTTCGTAACGGATATATCCTTTTCTCTGCAATTCATCAAAAGAGCTCTTAGAAGCGGCAACGTCCTTGAAAGAGCCGATATCCCAAAGACTCTTTCCCACGAATTCCTCCCAGGAATAACCCAATAGATCCTGCATAAACGGGTTAGCATCGATTACTTGTCCCGTGTCTGCGTCAAGAATCAAGATTCCTTCCTGGGCTGATTTAAAAAGCTTTCGGTATCGAGCTTCAGAAATCTGCAGAGCCTCCTCCGACCGCTTACGAGCGGTGATGTCCCTGCTGATGCCGCAATACCCGGTGGAATGACCGTCTTTATTTTTTATTAGTGAAAACGACGTTTCAACGTGTGCCTTCGTTCTGTCCTTTTTAATGACCTCGTAGCTGATTACTTTCGATGGTATATTCTCCCTGTAGACATCCCGGAAGCTTCTCTCTACGATTTCTGCGTTTTCCGGATCCATGTACATCCGATGATTCATTCCCGCCATCTCTTCCGGGGAATAACCAAGAGACTTTGGAACCATGGGATTGCAGAAGGTCATGTTGCCCCGCAGATCCGTCTCAAAATAGCTGTCATTCATGTTCTCAAGGATGTTGCGGTATTTCTCCTCGCTCTGCCGCAGCGCCTCCTCGGCCCGCTTGTGCTCCGTCATGTCTGTATTTACCTCGATAATGGCAGCCGCATTGCCGTCCGCATCTCTATGCAACATCTGAAGGCTCGTGACAATGATATCTTTTCCGTCCTTCCCTTTATGGTGAAGCTCGCCTTCCCATTGCCTTTCATGGGAAATGTGGGAGATGATCTCGGCCAGTGGTTGCGGATGCAGGGTTTGCAGAAGATCGTGGGGGACTTTCCCCAATGCTTCGCCACGCGAATAGCCGTAAATGTTTTCCATGCCGCTGTTCCACAATATAATTTCATCATTGAGATTACGAACCAGCACGGGTGCATGTTCCAGTAGCTCGAACTGGCGACGCAGCGATTCCTCGCTCTTTCGCAGCTCTGCTGTGCGCTCCGCCACACGCTGCTCAAGGGTCTCGTTAACTTCCTTAAGCACCGCCTCCGCCCGTTTGGCCTCGGTAATATCGATGCCCACCTCCATGATGAGGGGGGAACCGTCGGTGTCCGTGAAGGGGAAGTCGTGGATATCGTAGTTGCGCCCGTCCGGGCCGAGCCACTCCCAGTTGTGGGATTTTCCGGTTTTTAGTACGGTGAAGGTCTCGCAAATCTCGCAAGGCTCCGTGCGCTTGAACAGATACTCGTAGCAGCGGCAGCCGTGGGACTCGCCGAAACGCTCCCGGAAGAACCGGTTTGCAAAGGGAACATGATAATCGGGCGTCAAGAGCACTACGTAAGCCGGAAGCGTCTCTAGAACATCATAGAATCGCTGCCGCTCTTTTGCTACTGCCACCTCAGCCCGCTTACGCTCAGCGATTTCCTTGTACAAATTCTCCATGGAGATACGTGAATGTGCTTTGGCGATTGCCTTGTACAAATTTTCCATGGAGATACGTGAATGCGCTTTGGCGATTGCCTTGTACAAATTTTCCATGGAGATACGTGAATGCGCTTTTAAATTAGACATATTCTTTCCTCCTTAACCCAAACTTGCTGCTTGACACTTTGTAATGCGTCTAATCTATTGCCATATCACAATGGTAATGCTCCTTGAGAAGGATTCTGAGCCAGTATTCTTAGTACTTTGACAAAGCTTTCAATTTCCGTTACCTTATCGAAAAAATATTCTGCGCCAAGTTTCCTGCATTTTTCCCGATATTGCGGATAGGGATAGTTGGTAAGCACGATGACAATAGGCGGTGGTTGTTCTTTCTTGATTCGTTCAAGGACATTCATCCCATCCTCGCCAATGAGGCGAATATCTAATATCACCACATCAGGTTTCAATTTCAGTATGGCTTCGACAGCATAGCTTGCAGTCGTGGCATGGCCTATGAATTCTAATCCCTCAATATTGGACAGAAGATTCCTTACCCTTTCAACAACGATTTTTGAATCATCGACAATAAAAATCTTCATAGATGCATCCTTAATGGGACAGGAATGTCCCGCCTATCGGGTTTCGATTAAACATGTCATTTCGAAGGAGCGAAGTGACTGAGAAATCTTAAATATCGTTTAAAGAGATCCCTCTCTTCGGTCGGGACAAGGATTTCTCCCTCTGGTCGAAATGACAGATCGATAGGCGGGGTTTTCCAACCCCGCTAATACCTGGCTATTGAAGCTCTCCGCAGTAAACTGCGGAGAATCTTCGATCCACAAGGAATAATAATGTTCCCCATTCGCTCGCTTACCCCGCAGCAAGCGAAGGTTTTTGCCATTGCTGCCGGATTCATTTTAGAGACCATGCCGCTAACGGAGGTTATTCTGCCACTTCTCAAAAGATGCCTCCAGCCGTTCCAGTCGTTCCTCGACATGGGGCAATGATCCCGCTGGCTGTTCTTGATTACCCAGTGATTTGAAGGCCGGGTTATTTGCCCACCAATCCAGCCCCATTTCCTTGGCCTTATCCACTGAGCAAATCACAAGACGAATCTGGATCGTCAGGAGTTCCACATCGACCAGCTTGATCTTGATATCACCGGCGATGACGACACCTTTATCCAATACCCGTTCAAGCAGGTCCGCCAAGTTCGTGGATTGTATTGAATGCTGTGTGGCTCGTTGTATTGCCATCTTCTCTCCTCCCTATAGTAGTTTCCCGAGGGGCCCAAGGTCAATATTGAGGTCCTCCTCTTCCAGGCCAAATTCTCTCCGCAGTCTCTCAATTTCCTTGGCCTGCCGCATGAATGTAACACCGAGCCTCTCAATTTCGTTATCATTGAGAGACCCGCCATCGATACGCTGAATTGCCTGGCGTTCAAGAAGTTCATGCAGAAGCTTCACCAACGTGAGTACCAGTTGGCCCAGGCCATTCTTTGTACTCTCCGGATCCAGGTTCAATCGGCCTGTCCGGGCTTGCGTGGCGGTAGATTGAGGAGATAAGTAAATAGAGTTTTCCCCCATGATCCTGGCAAAATCGCTGACGTCTTCGGACTCCACTTTGATTCTTTCAATTTGATTCATAGTGATTTTCCTTCTCCTGTCGGGGCCAAAATCCGGCGAGCCCCTTCTATGGATGTGAGGATAACCTGCAATGCCAGATAAATTAAATCGATATTGGCAACTGAGATGGTCACCTCCCCGCACACCACGGCGCCTTTGTTAAGAATGCGATCGAGCGCCTCGCAAAGCGAGAGGTGTTCTTTGTCGTCGTACTGATAATCAGCCATTTAAATTCATCCTCATTTATGGTTCTTCTCCCATTCAGTTGCAAAACAGGATTCAAGGATCAAGGGCCAAGGTACAAGGAAACTCTAATCTTGCACCTTGCATCCTGCCTCTTGCATTTTGCATTTCACTTGATTCCTTGAATCCTGAATTTGTATTTTCCGCCTTATAATTGAAGCTCTCCGCAGTAAAATGCGGAGAATCTTCGATCCACAAGGAATAATAATGTTCCCCATTCGCTTGCTTACCCCGCAGCAAGCTACGGGGAATGCGCTTGCTGCCGGATTCATTTCAATGTGTTCCCCTTTCTTCCTGACATAGGGAAGTAATGGGAGGTAAAGTATTTACATGACCGCCTTCCGGAATTACTTTCTTGAACAAATTCTGACCTGCTTGCAGGTAAAGTGCCTCTCCCAGCTTACTAAGTTGACGAAGACCTCTGGGTTCTCCCTGTCGATATATAAGGGTTTGATGCATGCATCTAAAGGTCTGGCGATACAATGAGCTCAGTATCGACTCCTTTCTGCTCAACTGAGAGCATAAGTCACAATCACTGACAGGTGTGGCAAGATTGAGAAACATTACCGGCGCGTTAATTCCGAGCCGCCAGCAGGCAGCCATCAGGTCTTTAGTCTCTGCAAAGGCCATTTCTGTCAAAATGGTAACGACATAGAGTTGAGAACGGGTCGCGTCGCCGAGGATGCTCCGCAGTTGCTTGAGATTCTTTGACATCTTTACAAGGCGCTCCGATATGCAGGGAAAAACAAAAATGTTTTTATATTTCAGAAAGAGCTCAAAAAATACCTTAAGCCATTGATTGATGAGTTCCGGAAGTTCCAGGAAACGAATCAGATGTCCTGTAGGAGCCGTATCGAGGATAATGAAATCGTAACGGCCCTCCGCAAGGAACTCCATCATCCGGGTAAGAGCCATCACCTCGTCGAGTCCAGGAGGTGACAGATCCAGAATCTTCTCCATCACCTCGCGATCGAAGGTCAGATCAAGATTTGGCAAAAGGGTACTCAAAAAACGTTCCAGTTCCTTTTGATACAACCCCTTGAGCGACTCGAATTCGGCCTTTGCATCAATCTCCATGGCGGATAATCCCGGGGACAGTCGTCTGGGTTGAGGACCTATTTCTACGTCAAAACAGCTCGATAGGGAGTGTGCGGGGTCTGTTGAGAAAAGAAGGAGTTCCTTATCGCGAAAATCACGTGCCAGGCGTATCGCTGTGGCACATGCCAAAGTAGTCTTTCCCACACCACCCTTACCCGCAAAAAGAAGGAGTTTTGCATCTGTTGTCGGGTGCACAGTGGGCGCCTCAACCCTGACGGGGGGTTCTTCCGGCACTTGCCGGGGGATGGGGAAAATGCCGGTAAGGTTTCTGATGCTGCGCCAGAAAACCTCAAGGCGTTCCATGCCGCGAACTTCTATCGCGAAAAGGGGAACACCCCAAAGAGTACACCCGGATAAAGTTTTAAAACTGGAAATATTATACAATTCCCTCATCTGACGGGCATGTTCTTCAACACAGAACTGACAGGAGCTATCCGGATAGAGCTTATTGACAACGATGTCCGTAACAGGCAGTTTAATCCGGTTTATTTCATCCACAAATGTAGCCGTTTCACTGATGCTTAATTTTTCGGCGATGGTCACCGGCACAAAAAGGCAACGGATCTGATCCTTTAGCAGGCTTTCCATCTGTTTTACCGAAAAAGCGAGCCTCTCGAGGAAATGGTCAAGCTCATCCCTACGATAGGCGCCGCTGAAAAGCTTTTTCATGTAGCGATGTTTGGCCAGGAGTGCATCCAACGCTTCCAGCCATTTCCGGATTACGTCGGGCATCTCCAGGAGTCTTATCGTATGTCCGGAAGGTGCTGTATCCACAATGATACAGCCATAACGCTTATTTTCCACCCATCCGGAGATTTCGAGAAAACTCACGATTTCGTCCATCCCCGGTAGAGAAAGACCTAAAAGGCGGTTGACATCATCTTCATCAAGAAACGTCCCCCGTGCCGCGATCTCATGGAGCTTCCGGTTGTGCTTTTCCTTAAAAGCATCCAGATATTCCTGGGCATTTAACTCTAGGACTTTTAAATTGGGAGGAGGCCGAGAGCCGGCTAAGCTATCGGCAAGCGAGTGTGCCGGATCTGTTGAGACAAGGAGGAAGGATTCTTGGGGATATTTCGAGGTTAAGCTGAGCGCTGCCGCGGTGGCGCAGGTGGTCTTCCCGACACCTCCTTTGCCGCCGAACATCAGCAGTCTGAGATTCCGATTGTTCAAAAAAGAGGGTGTAGACATATCTTCTTATATTTCCCATGCCCGTGTTTGATCCCCTTGACCAGTTTCAATTATCCGCCGATATTAGCTCCTTACTAGTTTCTTGCGCCTCCAAGCCCTCCAGACGGTCAAGGAGCTTCTTTTCTCTGTCGTTGAACTCCGTTTCCGCGATTTGCCCCGTTTCGAGCATCATATAGAGTTCTCTCAATTCGGCGGTGATAGTTTCAGCTTCGTTAGCAAGTTCCTCCTGGGCGGCATGATTGATCTCGCGAAAGATCCACAGGAGACTGTTAATCGGGAATAGTAAAATATCATCAACGATCAGCATAGAATTATCCGGTATCGATTGAGCCTTAGAGTTTGATATTTACCTCAACAAAGTTGTGAGGTGCCCAGGGGCCGTTGTAGTCAAATGCAAAATTGTTGTCAAACAGACCTGCCGCCTTGAATATGCCGGCTTCGAAGGCCTCTCGCGAATTGCGTTCCACAAGACAGGCCAGGTTCACAATCTCCCGTTCGTTCCTGAGCGAGGTACGTTTTATCTCAATGCAACAAGCCTTTAATATCTCTTCAACTCTTTCTGAGTGTTCTTCACGGTCCTCATTCAGGATACGTTCAAATATCCTTCCAACTTCGATCTTGTCCTCCTGGCGCGGTTCCCGGTGCGTACCAAGAAGGCGATCACGGGCCAATCTCAATTCCGGATGGGTATGGACGAAATACTCGAAGATGTTGGGTACGTCCAGGTAAACGCGCAACCCCATTTCTGTCTTTTCAGCCACGCGCCGGAGTTGAAGGAGGAAACCCTTCTGTTTGAGGGAGAGTATTTTTTTGATTGCTTCTGGGCCTTCTGCTATGGTCCCAAATACCATGGGAAGCGGTGTGCTCTCTTTCATCAGCCTGTTAAGCACTTCCTGGTGGGCAGCGAGATGACGACGCTCCGGGCGGATCTTTGTCTCAAAAAGATCACTGACTATGGCTGCCAGGCGCCCATTAGAAACGGCGTAGACATCACCCCCCTCGATGCCGCATGGACCGTAAGAACGCTCCCCCGGATTTGTGATGGCGTACAAGTACCTTCCTCTTTTTGTTTTTGTTTTTTGTGCCATAGCGCATGAAATCCTTTCTGTTGTGATTTCAAATGGCTTGTTCTTTATCTTGACTTCGTAGCTGGACGTCGTGCACATTTACGAGCTTGACATATCTAAGATTGCCATCTATTGCACCGATTTCCAGCATAGCTGAGCACACAAAACATTTAATCTGCCCCTCGTAATCACTGTAGGCATCGTCAACATCAACCTTATGCCCGCAGGAAAGACAGTTGATTTTCATCGCATGGTCTCCTTTATTCTTTAATATTATTGGAAATAGAATACCTTCATCAGCCTGCATCGTGCCATATGCTTCTTCCATAGTTGAGCGAGCCAGGAACGCTGCAAAATTCTGTCGATTAGGGCGATGCTTTCTCGATATATCCTCTCATCATCCAGATAGACAAGCGAGAACCCCGTGTTTGCGCGGTATGACCTAAAACGCTTAATGTTTCGAGCCGTTCGTACATGGCGGGAATTCTTCAGCGTGATCATCAGATCTCCTCCTTAATACCTGATCTTAAGTCCTCCTGTTGACGACCGACGGGGTGACTGATTGTGCTCAATATCCTTCTTCTTATTTTCACTATTCTCTAAATCACCCAGGGCTCGTAATAACATTTTCTTTTCGGCATCGATGTCGTTGAAGCGGCTGTCTATGTTATCCACACGCTGCATCGCACTTAATCTTTCCTTGCCACGCCTGAATTTCTCCATTTCAAGACAGCTCAATTTCATATATCCTTTGTAGGATATGGCTGCTTGGTCGACCCTTCCCGAGATGGTTCGAATATCTTGCACTCCGCGAATAATTTTTTTAGAGGTAGGCATAGTTCAGTTCCTTTCTTTTCTTTTTACCTGTTTACGCTCTCCACAGACCTTACGGATCACGTCTTCCAGTTTTTCCATCATAATCGATTGACCGCCCCGGGTGACTTTCGCCGTATCCGTACTGAGGACGTCACGGCAGACCCATCGGAAGAAATCGTCATTCCACCGTGCATGGCTCCCATGGAGGCCGATGATTTTTCCTATGGCGATACAGGCTCGAACCGTTGGCCGATGATTGTTGACACCCACACCACGCAATTCCCTTACAATGTCCACGATTATTTCAGCATCCTCTCCGGAAATGCCTGATTTTGCGATAGTGATTTGAATCTCCGTTTTGCGGTCATAGTGTCCAAGGTTAATCGTAATAAGACGGTCTATCAATGCATCCTGGGTCTTATGGACACCTGCATACTCCTCCGGGTTGGAGGTAAAAATCGCATGAAAGTCCTTGTTCACTTCGATGTAGCCTTCTCCAGTCCTGCGGAGTTTAGGCAGGTTAAGGATTTTCTCAGACAGGATGCTCAGGAGCGCGTTATTTGCCTCGGGAGGGGTACGGTTAAACTCGTCATAGATGAGAGTATCACCATTCTGGCAGGCAGTGGTCAGGCGATTGTCCATCCAGAGGCTCTTCATTTCTTCTTCTGTCTTCAGGACAGAGTGGATGTAGTTGTCAATGAGTTTATGCCTGCGGTAGCCAATGTCACGCCCCACTAAGTCTGAACTGCCAAACTCGTCATCTCCGTGAATGAGGGT
>Ga0315291_10007478_pt1 | contig 13496 bp, 7 predicted proteins | sample YL17G12_20_MG_FD_203070 | JGI IMG/M metagenome (GOLD analysis project Ga0315291, IMG submission 203070) | Sediment microbial communities from Yellowstone Lake, YNP, Wyoming, USA - YL17G12_20 | ecosystem: Environmental > Aquatic > Freshwater > Lake > Sediment | place: USA: Wyoming | collected...
GAGAGAGAGAGAGAGAGAGAGAGAGGGAGAGAGAGAGAGAGAGAGAGAGAGAGAGAGAGAGAGAGAGAGAGAATGTTTTTCAGTGAGAGGAAGAAGAAGAAAGAAGGAAAGAAGAAGAAAGAAACTCGTCGGGAAAAAAATAAGGAAGAAAAAAAATGGCTCAAGCTTACCACCTCGTCCTCCTCCACGGGCTCGGCCCTCAGCGTCCAGTAGCAGTCGTTGATCGCGTCGACCCTGTCCTCCGGGGCGAAGACCTTGAAGATCTTGGAGCAGTAGATCTCGACCAGCCTGAGGCCGTGCGGCCTCCGCCCGGCCGAGGCGTCGTCGCCGACCTTGGCCGCCAGCTCGCGCAGCGCGTCCTCGACCGTGGCCTCCCTTGCCAGCATCAGCGTGTGCGTCGAGGGGGAGCCGCCGGCCGGGAACCACTCGACGCGCAGCGGCTTGAGCAGCTCCAGCTGCGGCAGGGGCATGTCGAGGGTCTCGAAGTAGAGCGTCGTCGAGGGCGTCTGGTAATGGACCAGCGCGGCGTCGAGGGTGGCGACGCCGCGGTGGCGCATCGGCCCCGGCTTGGGGCCCCCCGTGTAGCCGTTGTGCTGTGTGAGGCGCACGTGGTCGCCGTCGACGGGGGGAGGGGGGGCAGCGGGGCTGGCCGCTCCGTCGCCGGACTTTTTCTTCTTCTTCTCCTCCTCGGCGGCGTCCGCTCCCCCTTCCTCGGCGGCCCGGGCCCGCAGCGCCGCCGCGAGCGCCGCGGCGACCTCGTCGTACCCCATCTCCCCGGACAGCTCGAGCTCGAACCCGGGCTCCTTGGGCTCGGCGAGGCGCTTGAACGTGACGACGCGGCGGGCTTTCACGTACTCGAGGAACTTGTTGGCGTGCGGGTGCCTGACGACGACGGCGCTTGCGGCGGTGGCAGAGGAGGAGGAAGCAGAAGGGGGAGGCCCGGCGCTCGCGGTCTCCATGGCCTCTGCCCCGTCGTCGACCTCGTCGGCAGCGAACTGAATTTTGTTTTATCGTGGAAAGGAAAAGAAGAGGTGAGTATTCTGGAGATTCTCCTTCGGGCGAAAAAAGAAGAAAAAACTTTTCAAAAAAAAAAACATTCCAAGGACCACTCACCCTCCTCTGAAAGACGATGATGTCGCCGTTCTCCAGCTGCGCCTCGGCCAGCGTCTGGTCGGCCCCGATGCGCTCCACCATCACTGTGGGATCGAACTTGATCTCCTCGAAGATCTCGACGCGGTCGCGGGCAAGGGCGGCCGCGTCGTCCCCCGCCTTGAGCGAGACGCCGGCGACGGGCGCGAGCGCGGCCGCGAGCGCGCCGCCCGTCGTCGCCGCGCGCGGGACTACCGCGTGCCCCGAGTAGCGCAGCGTTCCCGCGACCGGGTCGTAGTGCTTGAAGAAGAGCAGGATGTTGTCGTCTCCCAGGGCCGGGAGGTCCTGGAAAGAGTCCCTCGCGGGAGCGACGGGCGGGCAGCAGTTGCTCAAGAGCGCCGCGGCCGTCGGTGGCGCGCCCGGGGGCAAGGAGGCCGCGGCAGCGTCGACCATGGCCCTCACCGCGGCCCCCGCCGGCCCTCCGGCGTCGGGCGTCTCGATGTAGAAGTCGATGCCGGCGCTGCCTCCGCCACCCCCGCGGAGGCCCACAGTGTTGCCGTTCCCCGCGGAACCGACCTGCGCCGCGACCTTGACCTCGACGTCGCTCATCGTCAGCGCCGCGTCCTCGCCGCCGGGCTGTGAGTCGAGTGGCCTCGAGGGGCGGTAGGTGTTGTTCTGCCTGCGCGCCCACATCCACCAGCGCTGCTTCTCGGCCGGGATCGGGTCCCGAGGAGGGGGAGAAGAGGGGGGAGGAGCGGAGGCGGGGGGAGCAGAAGAGGTCTTTTTCGGGGCCTTTCTGCCTCTCTTGGCCGCCGCGTCGCCGTTTTCGCCGCCGTCGTCGTTTCCGTCGCCTCCGTCCCCACCGCCGCCGCTTCCGCTCCCGCCCGCGACGAGCGCCAAGCCGGCCATCGCCTGCGCGTTAGCCAGTGTCGCCTGCTTCTTGACGCGGAGCCTGCCCGTGATCGGAGGAACGGCGTCGGCGGCGGCGGCGAGCGCGGCGTCGTCGATCGGGGCTGCTGCCGTCGCGGCCACGGCCGCGGCCGCCGCGGCCGCGTCCTTCTTCTTCTTGTCGTTCCCATTTGCCGCGGCGGCGGCGGCGGCAGCGGAGGCAGCGGCAGCAGCGGCCCCCGCCGCCGCCACCTTCGCCACCTCCTCGGCTGTCCTCTCCGCGGCCTCGGCGGCCAGCACGTCGTGATCCACAAGGTCGAAGAACCTGCCCTTCTCCTCCAAAGCCCTCGCAAAGTCGCCGTCGGTCGCGCCGCGCACGACAGAGTACAGGTGCGCCTCGGCCTTCTCGCGGCGGCGGCGCTCCTTCCCGGCCACCTCGGCGCGCAGGCGCGCGCGCACGTGCTCGTGGACGTCGGTCTCCGTCACCTCGCACATCACCGAGGGCCAGTCGGAGACGCGGACGTACACGAGCATGTAGGCGTTGGAGAACTTGGCGAGGCGCGGCGGCGGCGGCGCGGCGACGACGGGCGGCGGCGGGGGCACGACGACGACGTCGCCGTTTGTCTCTCCGCTCGCGTTGTTCGCAGCGGCCGCGGCTGCGGCTGCAGCGGCGGCGGCGGCGGCGTTTGCCGCCGCGATCCCGCCGCCGCCAAACTGGTCGTCGACCGCCGCGCGGCGCGCCTCGCGCGTCACTCTCTCGTCGTCGAAGCGGAGCCACTGCTCGCCGTCGGGCCTGATGAACGCGTAGTAGTGTCCTCCGTGGACGCCGCCCGAATGGACGAGGACGGAGTGGAGCTGGTGAGAGAGTTGATGTTTGAGCAAGAGAAAGAAAAGAGAGAAAGAGAGATGAGGAAGAGTGAGTTTTTTTGAGCCCCCCCCCCCCGACTGCGGGGGGGGGAAAACCCGAAAACTTCAACAAAAAACTTCTTACCTTGTACAGGTTGCGCACCCTCGCGTCCGAGTCCTTGGACAGGTACTTCCTCCCGCCCACGTCCAGGTCCAGCTCCTCCGGGAACTCGTACAGGTCGTTGATCTTCACCATCGTGTCCCTCGCGAAGTCGTACTCGAACCTCTTGAGCTGCAGCTGCAGCACCGGAGGAAAATCGTCGAAGAGCACGCCTTTTTTCGCGTCTTGAAGGCCGTGGCCTTCGGCATTGTACTGGTTCTGGCCGTCGAGCGTCTCGACCGCCGTGTACGCGTCAAAACTCGCATAGACGTCCTTGCACCCTTTGACGTCCAGCTGCAGGTCCATGAACGACTCCTTGCGCGTGCTCTCGCACTCCACGTTGATGCACCGCACAAAGTTCTCGGTGTGGCCCTCAAACAGCCGCGCGACAGTGCCGTCGACGGCCGTCCCCTTCATCTGCTCCTCGAGCTTCTCGCACAGGACGCGGTTGAGCTCCTGCACGTCGTGCTGCATGAACGCGTCGACCGAGTCCCAGCCGAACGACCTCGTCAGGTCCTTGGTCGGCACCGCCGAGGGGCCAAACTGGAGCTTGAAGAAGAGGCTCTGCAGCGCGAGCGCGATCGAGGCGTGCGGCTCGTCGTCGGGGCTCGTCGGCATGTGGTACACGGCCCTGCGGAACGCGTTGAGGTTGTGGAGGGTCTGGAGAAGCGAGTTCATGTAGCAGGTCGCGCCCTGGTTCTTGAGGCCGACTGGGGTTTTTTTTTTTCGTTGGAGGTGGTTGAGTTTTTTTTTTCTTTTTCCTTTTTCGTGAGTCTTGTTTTTCTCTCGCTTGCTCGCTCTCTCTCTTCCTCCAAAAACACCAAAAACTCCTCTCACCATGCCCCGTCTCCCTGCGGCAGTCGTAGTGCTGGTTCCCCAGGTAGCCCCCCAGCACCCCCCCGGGCGGCAGAGCCTCGGGCGGGACCACGCTTGGGTCCGTCGACAGCTCGCAGCGCACGACCACGGAGCCGTCGGCGTGCACGAACTCGGCCCTCACATCGGCCAGCGGCAGGAAGGAGGTGAAGCCCCAGTCGACCGCCACGGGCGCGAACGAGTGCGTCGCCTCCTTGCTGCTGTGGCGGGCCTCGTCTCCCGAGGGGTGGAGCAGCGAGAGCTTGAACCAGGCGCGGCGCGGGGCCCAGTCGCCCACGAGGGGGGCCGCGTCGTCGCCGCTGTCCGCCGCCTGCGAGGAAGCGGCGGCGGCGGCGGCGTCGGCGGCGTCGGCGGCGTTGACGTAGAGGGCGAGGTTCTCCTGCTTGTTGCCCCTCGGATAGCAAAGAATGTTCCACGGGTGCCCGCCGACCGTGAAGGTGTCGGAGTAGAGCTTGGTGTCGAGGGCCGGGTTGAGGACGTCGTGGACGACGAACTGGAGAGAGAGATTTTTTTTTTTTTTTTTTAGGGAGGTTTCGGATGAGAGACGGTTGAAATCGTGAGAGAGCCGACGACGCGCGATCGATTCTTCCTCCGATCCCTCCCCTCTCTCTCTCATCCATCTTTCTTCTCTCTTTTCTTCTCTCTCTTTCTCTTACCGTGAACATGCCCGTCAGGGCGGGCTCCTCAGCGAGAGCAGGCCCCTCTGCTGCCGGGGAGGGGGAGGTGGAAACGCCTGTGTGGAGTTTTGAAAGGGCGTTGATTTCGAAAAGGAGTCAAAAAAAAGAGGCGAGCGAGGAAAGGAGGGAGGGAGGAGAGGAGTCGACGAGCGAGCGAGACCCACTGAGAGAGAAAAAACGACCGATGCTCTCCAAGAGCTTTTCACAGCAAAAGCGACGAGCCGTTTTCTCCTTTTGTTTCCTTGCTCTCTCTCTCTCTCTCTCTCTCTCTCTCTCTCGAGCAGGGCCGCGCGTCCCTGATCATTCTGCGATCGAGACGCGGCAAAAGTAGCGCTGCGTTCGAAAGAAGGAAAGAGAAACAATGTTCGTTCATTGGCCATCAAAAGATGGAAAGAAAAAATAAACTCTTCTTCTTCTTACCCTCCATCGGCTCGGCGGCTCCGTCGTCGAGAGGCTCGTTGTCGGGCTGCATCGCCTGGGCAGAGCCTCCGGACGTGCGTCTCCTGCGAGCGGCGGGAGGCTGCTGCGACGAGTTGTTGTTTTCGTGGGCGTCGCTTTGGTCGTCGACGACAGCGGCGGCGTCGTCAAAGATTGCTCCTTCCGCTGCTGGCTCCTCGTGCGCTGCTTCCGCTCCTTGCGACGGCGACGGCGAGCGAGACGCAGCGCGGGTGCGCCGGCCTAGGCGCGGCGGCACCGTGAACGTTCCGAGCCCCCTCCTTGAACGGAGGAGATTGGTGTTCGGAGGAAGAAGCGAGAGAGTAGCGATGGAAGAGAGCGAGAGAGGGGGAAAAAAGAGTGAACCAAGAAGGAGGGGCGCCGAAAAGGAAAAAACTCTCTCTCGCTCTCTCACCTCTCACTCACTCGCTCACTCACTCTCTCGCCTCTTTCAAGTGCGTGCAACTTTGTTTCTCTTTTTTGTTTTTTTACAGACGCGAAGGCCAGTCAGCAGCAGCCGGTGCATCGCCGTTTACAATAATCCCCGCTCTTTCGAGGAGTCTGTCGAGCGCCGCCCTCCCTTGCATCTTTTCGCCCGCTCCCGCTTCTCCCCCTCCGTTCTCTCCGCTCCTCGGGACGGCCGCGAGCGCCCACAGGGCTGCTCGGGCCTCGGGCGTAGGGGGCATAGGAGGAGGAGGAGGAGGAGGAGGAGGAGGAGGAGGAACGGGAGCGGGAGCGGGGGGCCTCCTCTGCTGGCGGTTTGGCGGAGAGAACGAGGCGCCGCCGCCGCCGCCGCCCTCGCTCCCTCGCTCTCCTCCTCCTCCTCCTCCGTGTCCCTCTCCCCTCGCGAGCTCCGCCGCGTGCTCCCAGCACGCCCGGAGCGCGGCGCCGCAGACGGCGTAGTTCAGGTGGGCCAGGGTCCTCCCCGAGGCCAGGTGCCTCGTGTTGGAGACGACGAGGGCGACGACCGGAGAGCCCGCCGCGGCCGAGGGAGGAGCAGAGAGGTCGACGACGGCGCCGCCGCTCGCGCCGGCGAGGACGCCGCACGTCGACAGCAGCATCTCCTCCTCCCGCTCCCCTCCCTCTCCGCTCCCGCTCCCCGCAGGCGCAGCAGCAGCCAGGGTCCTCGCGACCACCCCGAAGGTCGCCAGGGGCCCCAGCCCCGCCCGCGGGTGCAGGCGCGGGAAGCCGAGGGCGGCGACGGGCGTCGCGGCGGCCGGCACGCGGGGGGCGAGCCGCGCCGCCGGGGGGAGGAGGCGCTGGGGGCGCCGCCGCCGCTCGCTCCCGCTCCCGCTGGCGCTCCCGCTCCCGCTCCGCCGGTCCGCGGCCGAAGGGAGCAGCCTCACGACGGCGACGTCGAGCCCGCTCGCGAGCGGCGGCAGCGGCCTCGCGTCGACCTCCGCGGGCTCCCAGGAGCAGCCGCCGCCGCCGCCGCCGCCGCCGGGCGCGCGCGAGCGCAGCTGGAGCAGGACCCGGCGGGGCGGCGGGCCGCCCGCTCCCTCCGCTCCCCCCCGCCCCCGGGCCTCCGGGACGGCGTGCCTCGCCGTCAGGAACGCCCCGCCGCCGACGTGAACCGCCGAGGCCCACGACGAGCCCGGGACGAGCAGCGCGACGACGGAGCGCGAGGCCCCCTCGAGGGCGCGGGCGAGCGAGGGGGGGGGGCGGTGGGGGGACGAGACCGCAGCGGCGGCGACGAGCGGCGGAGGGAGCGGCGGCGGGAGCGGCGGGAGCGGCGGCGGGAGCGGCGGCGGGAGCGGCGGGAGCGGCGGCGGCGAAAGGCCCGGCTGCGGCCTCGACGGCGGCAGCATCCCAGCGTCCCGAAGGGCGGCGGCGAGCGGCCCCGCGGCGACGACGAGAGGGAGACCCGAGAGAGCGGCAGCACCAGCACCAGCACCAGCACCGCCACCAGCAGCAGCAGCAGCAGGAGAGGAGGAAGAAGTGCGGGAGAGTCTCTGTCGCAGCGGCGGCGCGAGGACGCCGGCGAACCTCGCCCTCGCCGCCGCACCCCCCCCCCCTCCTCCCCCGGCGGCGACGAGGGCCACGACGGGCCCGCCGTCGGCGCCCGGGAACGCCCCCGGAAGGTCCACCAGGAGCAGCGGCGGCGGCGCCGCCGCCGCGCCCCCGAGGCCTCCGCCGCCGCCGCCAGAGTCCCCGATGACGGCGGAGACAGCGCCGGAGAGGACGCAGCCGGCGAAGTGAGGCGCCGAGAGGCCGCCCAGCGGCGCGCCCGCCGCGAGCAGGGGCGTCCCCGGAGGCAGGGCGGGGGGAGGGCCGCCGCCGCCGCCGCCGGCCGAGGACGCCCACAGGAGCGCCGCGGCGGAGGCCGCCTCCGCGGGGGCGGGCCCCCGGCCCTCTATCACGGCCAGCCACGCCGCGGACGGCTGCGGGGGCCTCGCCGGAGCGGGGAGCACCAGCGGGGCGGAGGAGGCGCGGGGCGACGAGGGGGCGGAGGAGGCGGGGGCGGGAGGCGCGGCGGGGCGGGCAGCCCCCCCGCCAGAGAGCGAGAGGGCCCAGCCGGTCTCCCACCCCTCCCTTCCCAGCCGAGACAGGGCCTCGTCTGCCCCCGGGAGCTTGAGCCACGCCGCGACGCGGAAGGGGGAGGAGAGAGGAGACGAGGAGCAAGAGGGGAACGAGACGGAGAGCGTCGCCCCCGCGACGAGCGCCGACGACGGCGAGAGACCCTCTCTGTCGTCGACAAAGGGCGCGACCGCGGAAGCGGGGACGAGAACCCGACAAGGACCAGCATTTGAGGGCGAGGGCGGCAACAGCACGCCGCTACACGTGACGGTGGTCGCGCCGCCCTCGGTCACGGCCAGCGGGCAGCCGAGGCCGCGCGCGTGGCGGGCGTCGGGGCCGCGGACGACGACGAGCGCGGTCGCCGGCAAGAGGAGGTCGGCCGGCGGTTTTGGAGCTTGCATCATTGCTCTTCTTCTTTCCGCCTTTCCCTCTCTCTCTCTTTCGCTTCTCGGTTCGCTCTCTCTCGTCGCAGAGGATGGAGGATAGTCGCGCCGTGTTCTCTCTGTTTTGCAGTGCAACAAAAAGGCTAGCGATGCCGCATCGTAGAGACGAGTTTGAAGCAACTAGACAATTTAGTGATGCCCCAGTCAAGTCTCGACCTCGAGATTTCCATTTTTCCTTTCCGAACCCGGGAAACGCTCTCTCTCTCTTCTCCCAAAACTTACAGAACTCTCTCTCCTTCACATGGGCTCCTCGTCGAACTCGGGGTCCACGTCGATGCCCGGGATCCCTCCGATCTCGAGATGGGATCCGGAACCCTCGCCGTCATCGTCGTCGTCGTCGCCACCGTCGTCAAGAACCCCTTCTTCGTCCTCCTCCTCCTCCTCCTCGGAGCCCCCGCCGCCGACGCCGACGCCGGCCCCCGCCCCCGCCCCCGCCATCTCGTCGAGCCCCGCGAACGTCTCCGCGAGGTCCGCGGAGGCCGCCGCGGCCGTGGGGAAGGGGAGCCTCGGCGCCGCCGACGCTGCGGAAGAAGAGGCAGCCTCTGCTGCCCCCAACGCGGGAGCGGCCGCCTCGTCGCCTTTGCCTTTCCCTTTCCCTTTGCCTTTGCCCTTGACTCCGCCCTCGCCATCAGACTCGTCATCAGACGCATCCCCGCCCTTGCCGCCCTTGATGCCGCTGCCCTTCCCCCCGCCCTTGCCCGTCTGGGCCTTGGCCTTGGCCTTCTTCCTCGCCGCGGCCTTCCGCCGCTTCATGATCTCGTCAAAGGGCATCCCGGGCCTCTCCAGCTGGCTGAGGTCGGGCAGGCCGCTCTCGTCGTCGGCGAGCACCCCGCCCACCGCGAGCGCGGCGACGCTGCTCGCGTGCGCGTGCACGCCCTCCTCGAAGTAGTCGAGGTTGCGGCGGGAGTCGACGACGCCGAGCGCGGGGGCCGCGAGGTCGGGGTGCACGTTCTGGCCGCCGTTGGTGATGACACCCATGATCTCGTCGTGCGTCCAGGTCAGCTTGAAGGGGAACCCCTTGACCTTGCGCGCGAGGCGCAGATCGGTGAGCTCGTCGACGTTGTAGGCCTTGTTCTTGCCGACCTCCGCCTGGCGCGCCGCGAAGGCCGCGTCCGCCCGGGCGTGCGCGCGGCGCTTCTCGTTCCACGCGCGCAGCTCGACGTCGCCCCAGCTCGCCCACTCGTGCTGGATCACGCCGTCGGCGAACGCGCTGCCCCTCCTCGCGAGCTCCTCCTCCTCCATGTCGGCGCGGAGGAACCCGGAGCCCGTGGGGTCGAGGCGGCCGAGCTCCTCGTCGCGGTCCCTGGCCAGCTTCGTGCGGGTCCACGTCTGCATGAACGTCTTCTCGCGCGGCCCTGGGAACTGGTTCGTGCCGCCGACGCGCCCGCCGGTGTGGTACGTCGGCAGGACCTTGGCGTCCGAGACGTCCGCGGTCCGGATCCGCAGCTCCTTCAGGACGGGCTCGGGCAGGCCCAGGGCGCCGCCCTTCGCCGCGCGCTCGTCGTCGGGGGACTGGAGGTACTCCGGCAGGGGCACGCCGGCGCGCGCCAGGCCCGGCAGCGCCTTGTGCACGGTGCAGAGCGCCCAGTAGACCTGCTCGTCGCGGGCGCCGGCCTCGGCGCGCCAGCGGCGCTGCTCGGCCGCGGTCATCGGGGGCAGGGCGGCGATTCGGGCCGTCTCGCGGGCGCGCTCGCGGGCGTAGTGGGCGGCGAAGCGGGCGCTCTCCTCCTCCTCGGGGGAGACGTACGCGGGGCCGCTCCCGCCGCTGAAGGCGGGGCCGCCGGCGCCGTCCGCCGCGTCGCCGCCGCCGCCGCCGCCCTCGCCTCCGGCCCCGCTCGCGCCATAGTCAAATACCCCGTCGGCGAACTGCGCGCTGACGTCCTCGGCCCCGTCGGGAGGGGCCAGCCTCAGCGCGCGCTCGTCGAGCGCCGTCAGCCGCGCGCGCGGGTTCCGCTTCTCCTCCTTCGCCAGCGGCACGTCGACCTCCTTCACGAGGAGGTGCTGCCTCCAGAGGCCGACCATGGCCCAGAACTTCGGCCAGTCCCCGACCCGGGTCGGCCAGTCGGGGTCCTCGAGGACGTCGTCGATCGTGGGGACGTCGAGCTCCCAGGGGCGCAAGGGGTCGTTGGTCGGGGCCGCGAACAGGGGTTTCCCTGCTTCCGGGCTCGAAGAGGTCGACCTCCTCGCATCGTCGTCGTCGTCATCGTCGCTGTCGTCTTCAAAGTCGTCGAGGTCGTCGTCGTCGCTGACTTCGGCCTCTTCTTCGACGTCACCTTCGTCGTCTGATGCGAGAGCAGCAGCAGCGGTGACGGTGGAGGCGCGGGGAGAAGCAGCAGGAGAGGGGAGGCGTCGAGAGAGCATCACCGACGGCGGCATTCGTGGCAGCCGTCGCGGCGGCGATGCTGCTCTCGCCGTCAAACTAGCCGCGGCGGGCTTCGCCGCCCTTCGCGCCGACGCCGCTGCCGACCGTCCTGTCGCGGAGGCAGTTTCAACGTCGAGCTGCGCGTGTCGGAGGGTTCGCATGGCTGAGAAAGGGGGCGTGGAAGCGAGAGCGCCAAAGCGAGCGCCAAAGTCCCGAAGCGAGCGCCAAACCAATTCGGGGGCGAAGAGTGAAGTTCAAAAACGACGAGGGAAAAAAATAAACTTGGGCGCCTGACGACGACGGCTGCCTCTCGTTCTGTTTCTCTCTTTGGGCTCTCTTCTCTTCGAGAGTCTCGATTACGGATGGCGCCTCCGCGCCACAAGTCCCACGCGGACGAGGCAGGTCCATCGATGATGATCAACGGAGGAAGAAGTGCAGGAGGCGGTGGTGCAGCAGCGGCTGCCATCGCCGGCGCCGGCCCCGCCGACGCATTTGACCCTGCATTCGACCTCAAGGCCTTCCTCTCGGCCGACCCGTCGAAGCTCACGGCCCCGATCCCGACCGTCAAGGACAAGTACGAGCTTGTCCCAGCGTTCCTGCAGGTGAGCAGATAGTTTTAGTCGAAGAAGAAGGGAGAGTTGAGAGAACGAGAGAGAGAGGGCGTTGGGAGTTTCGATTGATTGCATGGAGTTCGGCGGCTAGATTTTCACTGCCTCGACCTCTCTTTTTTCCCACTCCCCCAACCCCAAAACAGGTCCGGGGCCTCGTCCGCCAGCACATCGAGTCCTTCGACCACTTCGTCAACCGCGGCATCAAGGCAGTTGTCCGCGCCAGGGGAAACCACCGCGTGACCTGCGAGGCGGACCCGAACTGGCACCTCCGCTACACCGACGTCTACGTCGGGTGAGAGAGATTTTTTTGTTTTTTCGTTTTTTATTCGTTCTTTTTTTTTCTCGTTCTTTCTTCTTCTCCTCTTTCTGTGCCCACTCTTTTGGTCTTTAGAGAGAGAGAAGGCAGCAGCAGCGGCAGAAAGGAGCGCGCGTTTCTTGATTGCTTGCTGTTCGTTTCTCTTTGTACGGGGGGTGCAGAAAGAAAAGAGGCCAGGAGGAAAAAGATCGGAAAAAACAGAAGCTCACCTTTTTTTTTTCCTTGTCCACCCTTCAACTTCAAAAAAAAACTATAGTAAACCCTGCGCCGAGGAAGAGTACGTCACCTCGGACTCCTCCCCGCAGCAGTGCCGCCTCCGCGACATGACCTACGCCGCGCCCGTCACCGTCGACGTCGAGTACACGCGAGGGCGCGAGCTCGTCGTCCGCAGGGGACGCACCCCGGGAACGGGAGCCCTGCTGATCGGCCGCCTGCCCATCATGCTCCGCAGCGACCGCTGCGTGCTCCGGGGCCGCTCCGACGCGGAGCTCGCGGCGCTGCGCGAGTGCCCGCTCGACCCCGGGGGGTACTTCGTGGTCCGCGGCGCCGAGAAGGTCGTCCTGATCCAGGAGCAGCTGTCGAAGAACAGGGTCCTGGTGGACCGCGACGCCAACGGCGCGCCGACGGCGTCCGTGACATCCTCGACCGCCGAGCGCAAGTCGAAGACGTCGATCGTGCTGCGCGGCGGGAGGCCCTGCGTGCGGCACAACGCGTTCGCCGACGACGTGAGTGCCGTCGTAGTGATGCGGGCGATGGGCGCCGAGTCGGTACGTGGAGGGAAACGAGAGAGTTTTTTCTCGCTTTCCCCCTCTCTTGTTCGCAACAGCCTGGTGGAGAGAGAGGGAACGAAAGATCGCTCAACCCCTTTTCAAAAATGGAACGGAAAAAAAAACAGGACGAGGAGATCGTGCAGCTCGTGGGCTCGGAGCCGGCCCTGCTTCCTTTGCTGCTGCCTGCCCTGAGGGATGCGAGGAGGGAAGGGGTGAGGACGCAGGCGGACGCGCTGGACGCGCTGGGGGCGAGGGTCAAGTCCGGGGCCGGAGGGGGAGGGGGCGGCGGGATGGGAGGGAACCCCGCGGTGGCCGCCGCTGCCGCCGCCGCCGCCGCCGCGGCCGCGGCCAAGGCCAAGAGGGACGGCACTGCCAACGGCGCCGCCTCCGCTCCCGCCGCGCCCTCGGCGACCGCCTCGACGACGCGCCCGGCGCGCTCCCGCGCCGACGAGGCCCGTGACATCCTCGCGCACGTGCTCCTCTGCCACGTCGGCTGCCGCCACTTCGACTTCCGGCGCAAGCTGCGGCACGTGGCCTGGATGGTCCGGCGCACGCTCGCGGCCTGCCTCGACCCCGGTCTGGTCGACGACCGCGACTACTACGGGAACAAGCGCCTCGAGCTTGCCGGGTCGCTGCTGGGCTTGCTCTTCGAGGACCTCTTCAAGCGGCTCAACGCGGACCTGCGGCGGCAGGCCGACGCGATGCTCTCCAAGGCGTCGCGCGCGGGCGCCTTCGACGCGGCCAAGATGCTGCGGACGGACACCATCACCGCGGGCATGGAGGCCGCGATCGCTTCGGGCAACTGGACGATCCGCAGGTTCCGCATGGAGCGCAAGGGCGTGACGCAGGTGCTCAACAGGCTGTCGTTCATCGCGACGCTCGGCATGATGACGCGGATCACGTCGCAGTTCGAGAAGACGCGCAAGGTCTCCGGCCCGCGCGCGCTGCAGCCGTCGCAGTGGGGCATGCTCTGCCCGGCGGACACGCCCGAGGGCGAGTCGTGCGGGCTCGTCAAGCACCTTGCGCTGGCGGCGCACGTGACGACCGACGGCGACGCCGCGGGCGTCGCTGCCGCGGCGGCCGAGCTCGGCGTCGAGCCCGCCGAGGACCTCTCCGGCGCCGAGATGCACGCGCGCGGGTCCGCGCTGGTCTTCCTCAACGGTGAGATCCTGGGCGTGCACGCGAGCCCCGACGCGTTCGTGGCGGCGCTGCGGAGGCTGCGGCGGGCGGGGAGGCTGGGGCAGTTTGTGTCGGTGTGCGGCGGCGCGGCCGCGGCCGGGGGCGGGGGCACGGCCGGCAACGGAGGGGGCGGCGGCGGCGGCGGCTCTTCGAGCTCCGGCGGCGGCGGCGGCGGTGTTGTGCATATCGCCTGCGACGGAGGGAGGGTCTGCAGGCCGCTGATCGTCTGCCGGGACTCGTGGGACAGGGAGGTGCTGAGGGACCTGCGGAAGCGGTCGAAGAGGGCCGCGGCGGCTGCGGCGGCGAGCGGCGACGGCAACAGCGCGTCTG
>Ga0315291_10007479_pt1 | contig 13494 bp, 13 predicted proteins | sample YL17G12_20_MG_FD_203070 | JGI IMG/M metagenome (GOLD analysis project Ga0315291, IMG submission 203070) | Sediment microbial communities from Yellowstone Lake, YNP, Wyoming, USA - YL17G12_20 | ecosystem: Environmental > Aquatic > Freshwater > Lake > Sediment | place: USA: Wyoming | collected...
TGAAGGTCACGTCCATGGCTTTCCGTCAATGAGCGCTGATTGGTCCACCTTCACCAAGCTGTGCCGGATAATAATAGGCCATGGTTTGCGCGACGACGCCCATGCGATACAGATGGTCCTGCAAGAGGCACGGCCGCCGGTCGGATGCGGGGATCGTCGTCGAGTAGATGCGCAGCTCACCCTTGACACAGGCGATCACCTCCTCACGATGATCGCCCAGGCAATCCATTACGGCAACGGCGCGTCCCTCCACCGGCTCCAGGAGCGGGCCGTTCCAGTCGCGGACGGCACCCCCGAGAACGACCTCCTTCTGGGGATCGGCATCCCACCAGACCGGTCGCGGCGTCAGGGACACGTCTTCGCGAAACTCGATCAATTGGCCGGAGGCACTGTAGAGCCACCGTTTCGGAAAATCCCGTTCGCCCGCAAAGACCTCCATGCCCGCGTGCTCCGCGAGAATGTCGCCGGCCATCCCCTGCCCGTGGACGTGATAGGTCGGCTCCTTGTGGGTCCAGAGCTTGCGCCCGGTCTTGGCATCCACCACGCAGAGGCCATCGGTATTCCGCCGCACTTCGAAGCCGTAAAAAATCTCCAGCCCGGGATTGTCCGGCTGGATATCCGCCACGTAGCAGATATCGGGATGTCCCATCTCGAGGGTCCAGAGCCCCCTGCCCGTATCGTCGAGCACCGCCGCACCGATGACCAGCTCGTCCCGCCCATCGCCGTCCACGTCGGCGGCAATCAGCCCGTGCGAGCCCTGGCCCGCATACTTCTTCTCTTCCCGAGTCGAGTCCCAGTACCAGATTCTGTTCAAGTCCTTATCGAGCGCCTGCGTCTTGATGAGATTGTATGTCCCGCGCTGCATGATCAGCGAGGGAGTCCGGCCATCGAGGTATGCGACAGCGAGGAAATTCCGACAGTAGTAGTTGTACTCCGGGTACCCATCCCGGCTGAGCCAGGCCGTCTTCGCGACCACCTGGCCGGTCTGGCCGTCGAGCTTCACGAGATACTCCGGCCCCGTCTGGACCAGGCCCTTCTCGTCGCGGGGATCGCCCTCCCCCGCTTTGCAGTAGACCTCTGCCTTGCCGTCGCCATCGAGATCGTAAACGACCCAGGGCGAGTACCAGATCCCCGCCTCGATGGACCAGCCCATGTCGTGGCGCCACATCATCGTGCCATCGAGCCGGTAGGCCTCGATTTTGTACGTCGTGGTGCTCGGCTTCCAGTAGCCCGGGTGCTGATACGGGTCGGTGTTGAAATTCGGCTGCTTGATGACAAACTCGAGCGAGCCGTTCCCATCCAGATCGCCAACGCCCACCTGCTGAAAGTCGTAGTCTCCCCCCAGAGGGATGCTGAGATGCGGTTTGGGAGAAGCCGACATCTGCAGGCAGACCGTCGCTTCGGGTTTGTCGGGATCAAAGCCCGGTACCTCACCGACGAAGAGTTCGTACACGCACGTCTTGGCGCCCGGCTTCCGATCGACGAAGTCAGTCTGGCGATATTGTCTTTTCGTGGTGAGAAGGACGCTGACCGTATCGCTCATGCCGGAGTCCTTACGCGCGACTCGGAAGGTGATATCCGGCGGGTCCTCTTCGAGCAAGCGCCAGCTCAGAAAAACGGAGCCATCTTGACGCGGCAGTGCGACCAGACCTCGGTCGAGTTTCTCGGCACCGCCGACGGCGACCGTACCTGCCAGCACAATTGAGACAGCCGCTATGGTGATCCCCGTTCTTCTCTTCATCTCAATCTCCACGTGTAACACATCCAAAATGCCATAATATGAACTACGGTCGATTCTCGTATACAACGTGTCATCCTGAACGCAGCGGAGCGAAGTGAAGGATCTGGGTCGCGCATTAGAGAAACCTCTCATTCGCAGGCCAGATCCTTCGCCTTTGGCTCAGGATGACAGCGTCCTCACGCTTGACGATGTCTCCGAATCAACATTGTGTTCAACTTGCCAGGTGTTCGTAGCCGCCGGGCTTGAGGTCCGCGACCCGGCCGTCGCGCATCCGGATTTGCATATGCCCGCTATCCGTAATCCGGCCGACCGGCGTAATCGGCAGCGGATCGTCCCAGGCTCGATGCAGTCTCTCCCACTGATCGGGTGCGAGTGTGAACAGCAGCTCGAAGTCTTCCCCTTCATTCAAGGCGGCATCCAGCGGGTCGCCCTGCATTTTCGCGTCGTCGGAGACCGGCAAGGCGGAAGCGTCAACGAGAGCACCGACGCCGCTTTGGTTGCAGATGCGGTTCAGGTCGCTGCTGAGCCCGTCGCTGATATCCATCATGGCGTGCAGATCGGCCAGCCCGACGATTTTCAACGCCTCTGCGACGCGCGGCTCGAACTCCAGATGCCTGTGCCGGCCGGAGCCCCCCAGCGAGCCGGTCACGCAGATGACGTCGCCGACTTTCGCGCCGTTGCGACGAACCGGCGGCTTGTCCCCGGGCTTGCTCAGCATCGCGACGCACACCGCAAAGGGCCCGCCCTGCTTCCAGCTCGTGATGTCGCCGCCCACCAGGGGACAGTTGTACTTATCGGCGGCGAGCGTGATTCCGGCGTGCAATTCCTTTAGCTGTTTCTCGCCAAAGCTCGGCGGCAAAGCGACCGCCGCCACGGCCGCCAGCGGAATCGTGGCCATCGCCGCACAATCGCTCAGACTGGCCGCCATGCACTTGTAGCCCACCTGCTTCAACGTGGCCGTCTTGAGATCGAAGTGCGTGCCGTCGAGGAGCATATCCGTAGTGATCAGCACCGAGGCCCCGTGGTCCAGCGCAATCTGGGCCATGTCGTCGCCGATGCCGATTGGGTAACGGACGGGCGACAATCGGCTCTGCTGCCGGAACCAGCCGGTGATTTCATCTTCCGTCGGACTCATGGTTCTTTCAAGTGCTTCTTCCAGAACGCAAGCTGTTCCCCCGCCTGCTTCGGTCCTGCCGCACCGGCCGACGCATACCGTCTCACCACGTTCGCGGCACCGAGGTATTCGTACACGTCACTGTCGATGACCACCGCCGACGCCTTGAACTCCTCCAAGGAGAGCTGCGCCAACTGCTTGCCCTCTTTTTCGCACTGGGCGACGAGCGAGCCGACGATGCCGTGAGCCTTCCGGAAGGGAACCTTCTTGCCCACGAGGTACTCGGCCAGTGCCGTCGCATCGAGGAATCCGGCGTCCAGACCCATGGCAATCTCTTTCGTCCGGAACGTCGTGTGAGCGACCACGGCGGCGGCGATTTCGAGCGATTTCTCCATGGTGTCGGCCGTGGAGAAGACGTGAATCTTGTCCTCCTGCAGGTCGCGATTGTAGCCGGACGGCTGCCCCTTCAGAATCGTGAGCATGGCGACGAGCGCCCCGTAGATCGCGCCCGTCTTCGCTCGCATCAGCTCCAGAACGTCCGGGTTGCGCTTCTGCGGCATCATGCTCGAAGACGTGCAGAAAGCATCATCGATGCGAATAAAACTGAATTCATTCGAGGAGAAAAGGATCCAGTCTTCGGCGAAACGCGACAGATGCGCAGCCAGCAAGGCACAGTCGAAAATGAACTCGGCACAGAAGTCCCGGTCGCTGACGGCATCGATGCTGTTATACACGATATCGGCAAAACCAAGCTGCTCGGCCGTGCTCTTCCTGTCGATCGCCAGGGTGGAGCCCGCGATGGCACCGGCGCCGAGCGGGGAGGCGTTCAGCATCATCCGGCAATTCTTCAGGCGGACAAAGTCGCGTTCGAGCTGCTCCACAAAGCTGAGCAGGTAGGCGGCAATGACGATGGGCTGAGCCCGTTGCAGATGCGTGTACGCCGGCATCAGGTCCTCCGTATGCTCCGCGGCTAACTGGACAAAGGCCCTTTGCAGGTGAATGATGCCGGCCTGCAGCGTCTCGATCTCGTCGCGCAGCCAGAGCCGGATGTCGGTCGCGACCTGGTCGTTGCGGCTCCGCGCCGTGTGGAGCTTTTCACCGGGCTCGCCAATCCTCTTGATCAGGGCGGCTTCGACGGCCATGTGGATATCTTCACACGATTTGTCGAACGTGAACCGCCCCGCTTCCATATCCTCGCTGATCCCCACAAGGCCCTCTTCGATGGCCTTGAACTCCGGCTGCGTGATGAACCCCTGCTGGAGGAGCATGGCCGCGTGGGCGATGGACCCAACGATGTCGTATTTGTACAGACGCTTATCGTAGGACAGCGACTCGACATAGTCCACCGTCAACTCGTTCGGCCGGGCCGCCAGCCGTTTCTCCCAGCTTCGTTGCGTATCCGTCATGTGACCTCTCCGAAAACAAGAATCGCCATCGGGTCGGAGCCTCCTGGGCCGATTTCCTATTTACGATTTACCATTTACCGCGTACGATTACCCGCCGAATGCCACTCCGCGAAGCGGCACTGCACCGCGAAGCGCGAGCGGGCACCGAGAACCGGTAAATCGTAAAGGGTAAATCATAAATAGTAAATAGGAAACGGGAACATGACTTCACTTCGGGTAGCCAATTGCAGGCTGTACGATGCCGCCGCGGGCACTTCACTTCGCTCCATTCTGATTCGCAAGGGTGTCATCGAGGGCATTGGGGACGCGAATGCCTTCGCTCGTGCCGACCAGACTCTCGATGCCCAGGGTCGAATCGCCGCACCCGGTTTCATCGACGTGCACATTCAGGGCGCCGGAGGGGCTGACGTCCTCGATGCGACGCCCCAGGCCCTGGAGACCATGTCCCGGACCTGTGCCCGCTTTGGGGTGACGGGCTTCCTGGCGACGACCGTCTACAAGCCGGGGCAGCCGAACCGTCATCTGGCGGTCGCCGCCGACTGTATCGGGCGCGACCTGGGAGGGGCACGTCTCCTCGGCGTCCATCTTGAGGGGCCTTTCATCTCGTCAGCCAAGAGAGGCATGATCCAGCCGGACTGCCTGGCGGAACCATCGACGACCGTTCTGAAGGACATTCGGAACCTGCTCGGTGGCAGCCTCAAAATGATGACCATAGCACCGGAGCTGCCGGGCAGTATCGACATCATCAAGGCCCTGGTGGAGAGCGGCACCATCGCCTCACTCGGACATTCGAAAGCCACGTACGACCAGGCTATTGGCGGCTTCGAAGCGGGAATCACGCACGTCACCCACCTGTTCAATGCAATGCCCTCGCTCCTGCATCGAGACCCGGGGCCGCTGGCGGCGATCTTCGAGCGGCCGGACATTACGTGCCAGGTGATCACGGACGGCGTCCATATTCATCCCTCCGTCGTGCGCCTTGCGTTCCATGCCATCGGTCCGAAGCGGTTCCTCACCATCACGGATGGCATGCATGCGATGGGCCTGCCGGAGGGCCGGTACACCTACAACAATCTGGAGTACGAGTCCAAGGACGGCACCGCCCGATACAAGGATGGCACGCTGATCGGTACCGCATTGGGCTTGAATCAAATCATGGCCCGCCTCCGACAATTCACGCGATGTTCGCTGCCTGTCGCCATCAAGACAATTACGGAGAATCCCGCGCAAGTGCTTGGTCTGGCAGGAACGGTGGGCGGCATCGTGCCGCGGCAGGAGGCGAACCTTGTGCTCCTCGACGACGATCTGACTGTCTGCGCCACGATCGTGGCGGGTCGGCTCGTCTATCAGAGATGATGACAGCGTTCTCAGGATGCGGACTTCATCGCGTCCGCCAAGGCGGAAAGGGATTGAGTAATGTCGTTCGCGGTTATGCCGTAGTGGGTCACCGCTCGAAGACGGGCCGGACTGACGCTCAGAACCCTGACGCCGCGAGCAGCAAGGCTTCGCACAAGCTCTTCCGCGTCCAGACCCTTGTGAGCCACGTCAAAATAGACGATGTTGGTCTGCACGCGGGCGAGATCGACGGACAATCCATCGATCTGAGCGATGCCCCTGGCTAATCGTGCGGCGTTGTCGTGGTCCTCCTGAATCCTGGCAACCATTGTGTCGAGCGCGACGATGCCGGCGGCCGCGATGATGCCGGCCTGCCTCATACCGCCGCCGAGAATCTTGCGCGTCCGCCGGGCTTCGGCGACAAAATCCTTCGAACCACAAATCACCGAGCCGACCGGCGCCGCCAATCCTTTTGACAGACAAAAACTCAGTGAGTCCACGCTGCGGGTCAGCGCCCGGACATCCACGTTCAGGGCCAGGGCCGCATTGAAGATGCGCGCCCCATCGAGATGAACGGCGAGCCCGTGCCGACGGGCCAGTTTGGCCACCTCGTTTGTGTATTCGACGGTGAGCGCCGCTCCGCTGCACCGGTTATGCGTGTTTTCGAGACAAATCAAGCGGGTTCGCGGGAAATGAACGTTGTCGGGACGGATCGCCGCCTCGATATCCCCCAGCCGCAGTGTGCCGTCGGGCTGGTTGGGAATCGGCCGGGGGTGGATGCCGCCCAATGCCGATATGCCGCCCGCTTCATAGATGAAAGTATGACATTGATCGCCCAGAATCACTTCGACGCCGCGTCCGCAATGCGTCAGGATGGAAGCCAGGTTGCCCATGGTCCCCGTGGGAACCAACATGGCGGCTTCCTTGCCGACACGCTCGGCAGCCATCCGTTCGAGCCGATTGACCGTGGGGTCCTCGCCGAACACATCATCGCCGAGTTCAGCCTGAAAGATGGCCTCCCGCATTTGGGGGGAAGGAAGGGTAACCGTATCACTGCGGAGGTCGATTGTCTTCATACGTGCTTCGAGCCAAAGAAATCCACGGGCTGACTTCTCCGTTCACCGAGGCACAGGATAGTGCAATGGTGCTCGTCCGTCAACGGCCCGACCCGCCATTTCCCGCTTGTCCCGCACCGGTCCATGAATTTTCCTGTTGGTGCCTCAGGACGAAGAGCATATCATAGAGCGGCATGATGGTCATAGAACTGCTTTACATAGCCGGCGGCTTGCTATTTTTGATCTCGGCGATCGCACATCTCGCTGTGCGAATCCGTCTGCGTCCCGGAGATGCTTCGGATCTGGATGATTACTACTATGAGTTTGAAGACCAGCATCCGGAATACGCAAGGTACACCCGTTGGCTGCGAATCACCGTCGGGGGCGCAGCGCTGGGTGTCCTGCTGTTGTTTCTGGGCATCGCACTCTGACCCATCCCCGCTCTCTGTGCGGCGATGCGGTACCGGCCACCCGTCCATCGGTGCCCGAGATTGTTTCCCTACCCATTTTTGTGAGTCGCGCTCTCGGAAAGGGCCGCCCTAATGCTGAAAGTCCCCGGAATCTCCACAAGCCCCCGATTGAAGGGCAACAGCGACCTGCTTCTTCGACAGGCCCTCTCCGGAGCCGAGCAGGCAGGCTCTCAGGTAGAATACCTGCGGCTTTGCGACTACAAGATTGACGGCTGTCATGAATGCTACGCCTGCGCCACGACGGGCCAATGCCAGGTGAAGGATGACTACCAGCCGATTCTCGACAAGATGCTCCAGACCGACCGGATTATCTTTGCCACGCCGGTATTCTTCATGACAGTATCGGCGCAGGCAAAACTGCTGATCGACAGAGGACAATGCCTCTGGGTACGACATAACAGGCTCAAGCAGCCGCTCTTCAAGCCGAAGCGCGACCGCCGGGGGATGATCATCGCCGTCGGCGGCTCACCCAACAAGCAGCAGTTCGACTGCGTCGAGCGACCCATTCAATCCTGTTTCGAATATCTTGAAGTGGATTGCGTCAGCACTCTGTTCATCAACCGGGTCGACGAGAAGGGCGCGATTCTACAGCATCCTGACGCCCTCGAACGGGCTTTCCGGCTCGGCGGTGAACTGGCAAGCAGCCGCGAGCCTGTGCCCGAGGAGCCCGCCCGTGCCGAGCTGTTCTGAGCCGGCGCACGAAGCAACCTTCTCTTGACATGCCTCGGAATGAGCATTCTCACGATATGCGAAAGGCTGACGACCTCCTCCAGTCGTCAGCCTCGTGCTTTTTCATTGCCCCGTGTGCGCGCCTGCACGGGCATTCGCGATATTGCGAAAGATCCCAGGAGGCGGCGCGAATTATTCGAACGCGATGCCCAAACCGATACTTGCATCATCCAGAGTGCTGCGCCGGTCCACCCTGACCACGCGTCCTCTTTTGATGCGGGCATACTGGCCTTTTTCACGAGCGAGTACGTCGGTTCGCGGGAAGTTGAGCTCGACCAGGCTGCCCTCCCGGGCAGGCGTTGTGATCGGTACGGTGATAAAGGCGCCTCCCTTGCTGATATTGGCACTGCGGCCGTTGAAGAAACGGTTGGCTTCGGGCAGCCACACGCTGACCGGCCATGACAGGCTCGTCCTGCCTTCTCGTCGCTGTTCCACCAAAGTTTCCATAACCTGGACCTCCTTTCTGCCAGCTTACTTCAACGAACCGATTATCGGCATTGTCAATATAGGTAGTTTATGGAATATGACGAAGATACTAATAAGTAGGACAACTTTTTCTAAGCCACCTTGCGGCTGCGCCCAAGCACCTGTTTTTATCGGGCACAGCAGCTATCCGACGCGCGTGCTTGCAGGCTGCTACCGTTTGGTGTATGGTTAGGGCAATGACAGCAGAAGTAATAAGAATCAGCGGCCGCCAGGGCGACTTGGATCGCATCAAGAAAGCGGCCGAGATCGTGGAGGCCGGTGGATTGGTCGCCTTCCCCACGGAGACCGTTTACGGTCTCGCCTGCCGCGTGGAGAAGGACTCGCTGTCGCGCCTCGACGAGATCAAGGGCCGGGATATAAAGAAGCATTACACCCTCCATATAGGCCAGATCGAGGAGTATCGTAAGTACGTTCCGCGCGTCGGCGTTCGGGCCGAGAAGCTGATCCGTCAGGCCTGGCCGGGACCGTTGACGCTGGTCTTCGAGCTCGGCGCGGCGGACATGGAACAACAGAAGACCCGAATCGACGCCCAGACGCTGGAGACCCTCTACAAAAACAACTCCATCGGGATTCGTTGCCCGGATCATCCGGTGGCATCCTTGTTATTGCGGTTAGTGAGCCATCCGGTCGTCGCCCCCAGTGCCAATCACGCGGGCAAGCCCCCTGCCACCGACGCCGACCAGGTGCTCGCCGACTTGGGGGACGAAGTGGATATGGTCCTCGACGGCGGGCCTTGCCGGCATAAGAAGAGCAGCACCGTGGCCGCGGTGAGCAAGCACGGCGCCCAGGTGCTGCGGGAAGGTGTTTATTCGCAGCCGGAACTGCAGAAGATGTCCGAGGTGACGTTCCTGCTTGTCTGCACGGGCAATACCTGCCGCAGTCCCATGGCCGAAGGCTTTTTCCGCAAATACCTGGCGGAAAAAGTAGGATGCGGCGTTGACGAACTCGAGGGAATGGGCTATAAGGTGCATTCTGCGGGTACGATGAACATGGCCGGTGTTCCGGCCAGTGCCGAAGCCGTCACGGCTTGTGCACTCAAGGGCGTTGACATAGCCGGTCACGCGAGCCAGCACCTGACCCGCTCGCTGATAGATGCCAGTGATTTCATTTTTTGTATGACGGCGTCCCATTGTGAGCAGGTTCTCTTTCTTTCGCCCGATGCGGAGAGGAAGTGCTCCTTACTGGCGAAGGACGGGGACATTCCGGACCCGGTCAGCCAGCCACAGGAGTGTTTCAACACCTGTGCGGACATTATCGAAGCTGCCGTGAAGGCAAGGATTAGTGAGTTCGTGCTATGAGAGTAATCGTGGGAAGCGACCATCGGGGTTTCGGCGCCAAACAGTTGGTCAAAGCGATCGTCGGCCAGATGGGACATGAGTGTCTCGACGTCGGCACCGACAATGCCACCCCGGTTGACTACCCAGACCTAGCCTACGTGGCCGCCAAGTCCGTGTCGGAAAAGCGTGCCGACAGGGCGATCCTCATTTGCGCGACGGGTTTGGGCATGAGCATCGCCGCCAACAAGGTCCGGGGAGTCCGGGCCGCACTGTGCCACGATGAGCTCAGCGCCCAGATTGCCCGCGACCACAATGACACGAATATCCTCTGCCTCTCCGGCGATCAGCTTGGGGAAGTGCTTCTGCGAAAGATCGTAGAGGCCTGGATGACGACGGAATTCAGCGGCGGCCGGCATCAGCGACGTGTAAACAAGATCACCGCCATCGAGGAGGGGCGGGACCCTCGCGAAGTCACGAACGGGTAGACGGGCCCGGGGTGACCCTCATCGTGTCTTGCTCTGTCGGCCGGATCGACAGCATGCTCCGGCCGCTCCCATCGAAGCCCTGTGGACTTATTCGAGTTTCTGTTGCACTTGCTGGAGCACCGAACGGATGGTTTTGATCTGCTCCTGCAACTCGATCATCTGCTGACTTTGGACCTTCAGCTTATCATGGAGTTGGTCGACCTTCACTTCGGCTGCCTGGGCCTCGTCACGAGCCGCGTTCCTCGCCTTGGTCAGGTCCGCGACTTGTTTCTCCAACAAGCCGCGAGCATCAATCAAGCTCCCCACCATGGTCTGAAGATCATCTCGCGACTTCGTCAGTTCGCTCACCCTTGTTTCAAGCTTGCTCTGCGATGTCGTGAGCTCCTGGACTTGTTTCCGCGCATCCGCCAGCGAGGACTCGGCCTCGTTCAGCGACTTCTCCAGTCTCTTCGCATCACCTTGAAGCTGGTTTTTCTGTTGCTCAGTCTCCGCAAGAGTCATCCTGAGCTGCCGGACCTCGGCGCTGGGTTCAGCACCTGCACCGGTTGCGCGGCTGCAACCGCCGAGGGCCAACAGACCTGTCGCGGTAAGCATCCACGTGGCGACCCACCTTCGTTGCATCATCCCGCTGCTCCTTTTCCCTTTAGATCCGTCACGCTCAGGCCGCTGACGACCTGCCAATCCTCAGGAGCCGTCCCAGCCAGCCGGCGGACATTTCATTCTACTCTCTTGCCTTCAGGCAGGACCATCCCCGAGGCTACACCTTCGCCGTGGAGGAACTCCTTCGCGACTTCGCCGGCCCGCCGGTAGTCGTTATGCGTACGCCGATACCGCCTTTTCTCCGCGCTCGGACGGCGCTATCGGTTCCGATAGAGCGCCATTTGCGGTATCGGCTCTCCAGCAGATCGTCGATCTTCGTGCGTCTCAGCTCGGCGAGCGTCTGGGCAATGTACGACTCGACGCTGTAGACCGTATCATGTACATTGCGGTGGGCGCCGCCGACGGGCTCCGGAATGATGGCATCCACCAGTCCGAGCTTGTGGAGATCTTTACTGGTCAGCTTCAATGCCTGGGCCGCATCCGGTGCCTGCGACCCGTCCCGCCAAAGGATGGCGGCACAACCTTCGGGCGATATCACCGAGTAGTAGGCGTATTCCAGCATGGCAAGCCGGTCCCCTACCGCTATGCCCAAGGCGCCTCCGGACCCGCCCTCCCCAATGCAAATACAAACAATCGGCACCCGCAGGCGCGACATCTCGGTCAGATTGACGGCGATCGCCTGGGCCTGGCCCCGCTCCTCCGCTCCGATCCCCGGGTAGGCACCGGGCGTATCGATCAGGGTCACAATCGGCAGGCCGAATTTCTCGGCGAATTTCATCTTCGCCAGAGCTTTTCGATAGCCCTCCGGGTTGGCGCACCCGAAGTTGCACGTGATCTTCTCTTTGGTGGTTTTGCCCTTGTTCTGGCCCACGATGAGCACCCGGTTCCTGGCAATCTGGCCGATCCCCGTGACGATAGCATGGTCATCGCCGAAGCAGCGGTCCCCATGCAGCTCGTGGAAATCCTTGACCATCAGGTCCAGGTAATCGGTAAGAATCGGCCTGTGCGGGTGCCTCGCCACCTGGACCGTCTGCCAGGCGGTAAGAGTCGAGTAGATGCGCTTCAGCTCGGCGATTCTCTCCTTCTCGAGCCGCCGGATTTCGACCGAATAATCGATCCCCTTCTTCGTGCCGAGCTTACGCAACTCTTCGATCTGCTGCTCCAGCTCGGCCACCTTCTGCTCGAAGTCCAGATAGCCGCCTGCTCTGCCGCCTTCGGACGCCATATTATTACTCAGCTCATCTCCCCGAGTGGGTATGCTTTCAGTCCACGTGCATGCTACCATGCACACAAAAAACTGGCCGCCCAACGGCGGCACTCACAGTCAGATCGCCATATCCCTTGGCTTTTCTTTGACGTCGCAATCTTAGCACTTCCACACGCCAAGGGGAAGAAAAAAATTGACAGCCACACGAGCTGACTATACTCTTAGGTATCGCCCGTTTTATGCCTTTCTCTTATAAGGTCCTGTTTGTGAAGAGCTTACGTCAGGTTTGTGTCATAGGGTTGGGGCTTTTAGGCGGTTCCGTGTCGCTGGCCGTACGTCAGCACATCCCCGGCACCAAGGTGGTCGGTTACAGCCATCGCGCGGCCACGAGGCGGAAGGCAAAAGCTCTCGGGACCGCCACCGAGATTGCCGCCGACTTGGAAGCGGCCGCCTCGGCTGCCGACCTGGTCATCCTGGCGACCCCCATCTTCACCTTTGAGCCGTATTTCACGGAGCTGTCGAGAATTATCCCTCACGGCTGCGTGGTCACCGATGTCGGCTCGACTAAGGTGCTCCCTCACCTTTGGGCACAGAACAGGCTGAACACACGTGCCCGCTACGTCGGCTCCCATCCCATCGCGGGCTCCGAGCAACGAGGGGTGGAATTCGCCAGAGATGATCTTTTTGACCAGGTGCAGTGTATTCTGACGATTACGCCGGCCACGGACCGCAGCGCGGTCAAGATGCTCAAGAGCTTCTGGTCGGCTCTTGGCTGCTCGGTGCAGACCATGAGTCCGGCCGAGCATGACCGTATTTTCGCCAATATCAGTCATTTGCCTCACGTGATGGCTGCCGGGCTGGTTAATGCCAGCGATGATGCCGATATGCGATTTGCGGGCAAGGGCTTCCTCGACAGCACGAGAATCGCCTCGGGTCCGCCCACGGTCTGGACCGATGTTCTGCTGGCGAATCGCGAGAATATCGCCAACGGCATCGACCGGGCGATGGCTCAATTGTCGAGGCTACAGGCCGCCGTCAGGAATGGTAGTCGAGAGGAGATCGAGCAACTACTGGAAAGCGCCCGAAAGAAACGAGCCGCGTTGGTCAAGTACAAGATCCGAAAGAAGGAGCTGCCCTCGTGAGACAGTGGCGTTTTGAGATTTTCAATCAGCCCGGCCTGCCCGACGTGCAGGGTAACCGTGTGCTGACGGACATTCGGGAGTTGGGAATCACTACGGTTGAGGCGGTCCAATCGGCAAAGGTCTATCTGATCGAGGCCGATTTCGACGCGAGCTTCGCCGAGCGAGTGGCGCGCGAGCTCCTGGCCGATCCGGTCTGCGAGCAGTATTACATCGGGCGAAGTGCCGCACCGCCGGGGCTGGCGAAAGCCACGCTGCTGGAGGTGCATCTCAAGAGCGGCGTCACCGATCCCGTGGCCGAATCGGTGATGGCGGCGATTACGGATATGGGCGTTGTGCCCGCCGGCGTGCGGACGGCTCGAAAGTACGTCCTTCTCGGCGACCTCAAATCCAGCCAGATCGATGCCATCGCCCGAAAGATTCTCGCCAACGATGTCATCGAGGACGTGG
>Ga0315291_10007483_pt1 | contig 13491 bp, 9 predicted proteins | sample YL17G12_20_MG_FD_203070 | JGI IMG/M metagenome (GOLD analysis project Ga0315291, IMG submission 203070) | Sediment microbial communities from Yellowstone Lake, YNP, Wyoming, USA - YL17G12_20 | ecosystem: Environmental > Aquatic > Freshwater > Lake > Sediment | place: USA: Wyoming | collected...
CATCCCTCATTTCTGTCCAGACGTCACGCATGACGCATTGCTTTTCGCGACTGCATACCGCCGGGTCATCAACGCACTCGGCAGGCGCTAGCGAACCTTCGAGTGCCGCGTGTATCTGGCTCAACCGTATCTCAGCAGGAGGATGGGATAACGTATACCCACCGTGCCGTCCGCGTAATCCTCTCACAAGCCCTGCTGCTTTCAGAGACGATGCCAGATGCTCGAGATATTTCTCGGAAACTTCCTGTCGTTCAGCGACCTCACGCAACCGAACTTGCCCTCGACCGTAGTTTAGCGCAAGGTCGAGCATAAGTCTAACGCCGTATCGCATCTTGGTCGAAAGTCTCATGCCATAATCCTATTTTTCATATGTTTCCTATCATTCTAGTATGAATATATCACGAAATTAGGATTTTGTCAAGCACTTTTTTGTCATCGGCGGAGACTATTGCTCGCGGCAGTGGTGCCGGCATTTCGTCCATAGGTTCAGCAACGTGAAGGAAGGCTCCCTCGTAAAACCGTAAAGAAAGCGCTTGACAACTGAATATTTATTCAGTATAATATAGATAGTCAGGATGGGCTGTTGAAAGAAGTACCATCGGCATTCTTTCTGTCACGCTGAACGCAGAGGCTCTCGCTGACCGTGTCATTCTGACCGAGGCGAAGAATCTGAGACCCTTCGTTGCGTTCAGGCTGACACTTCGACGGAGCTCTTTCAACAGCTTCGCGGTAGCAGCGATCTAGGTCACAAAGCGGCATTTTCGGAGGGCGGAACATGAAGATGGCAGACCTCGTCCAATACGGTATTCCTGGGGAGCTGATACAAAAATGGGCATCGTGTGAAAGCGACAGTCTCCTACCGCTTCAGGAGATAGCGGTGAAAAAGTACGGTCTGTTTTCAGGGAGCAGCATGGTGATCCAAGCGCCAACGAGTTCCGGGAAAACCTTTATAGGCGAGATGGCGGCGGTACGTGCTGCGTTAAACCGGAAAAAGGCGGTATATCTCGTGCCGCTTAAAGCTCTAGCGGAAGAGAAATACCGCGATTTCACCGAGAAATATGGCTCGTACGGGATACGGGTTATCGTCTCATCGCGAGATTTTCGCGAGTTTGATGCAGACCTCGAAAAGGGCGACTTTTCCATTGCGATAGTCGTCTACGAAAAGATGGCGCAACTGTTCGCTCGAAGACCGGAACGGTTCGAGGAGGTTACCCTCGTGATCGTTGACGAACTGGAGATGCTTGCGGACGAAAAACGAGGTCAAACGCTGGAACTGCTGTTGACCCAGATATTGATGCGGGAGAAACGACCGCAACTCATAGGTCTATCAGCAACGCTCGGTGATGGCGAAGAGGTAGCAGGATGGTTAGGGGCGAAATTTGTTGCATGGCACAAACGACCTGTCGAACTGCGGCAAGGCGTTCTGTATAGTGGTAGGTTCAAGTACAGAACGTATAACGATCGGGAGGAAGGGCACGAAAAGATGGTTCGGTCCGATGACGGAACGACAGGGGCCGATCTGCGAGCGAACGTTATTTCGCTGGTCGAACGAGACGAACAGAGTCTCGTGTTCGTAAAAGGCAAAGAGGAATCGCGCCGGGTTGCGCTCGATTTTGCTGGCTCACTGCCGGACACGGCAGCACGAGGAGCTATAGAGAAGCTCAGCTCGATGGAACCGACACGGTCGAGACAACTGCTCATGGAATGTCTTGAACACGGTGTCGCGTTTCACAATGCAGACCTGTCCGCAGCAGAACGGAGGGCGATAGAGAGCTCTTTCAAACAGGGCGAGATCAAGGTTATCGTTGCGACAACAACGCTCGCGATGGGGATGAACCTACCGGCGAAAAACGTCCTCATAGAACCAGACAGGTGGAAATACGACGACCGGTTCGGAACGCCGTGGATAAGCTCGATCAGCCAGGCGGAATATGAGAACATGGCAGGTCGAGCCGGACGGCTGACGCTTGAACCCGAGTTTGGGCGGGCAATCCTTGTCGCAGCGACACCGTACGAACGAGAGGTTCTCTGGCGACGGTACGTCGAAGGCGAATGCAGACCGCTCGAGCCGCAACTCGCTAACGGCAAGCTCGAAGACCATATCCTGAAACTGGTAGCTTCTGGAATGGCTTCGACCGGTACGGAAGCGGTAAACGTTCTCCGGTCAACCTTGACGGGACGTCGCATCTGGATGAAGAAGCTCGGCGAAGAGGAGTTTTGTCGGAACGTGCATGTCGCGATTGAAACGCTCATCCGTGAAGGCGCGCTAGAACGAGATGAGCATGAGCACCTGGCTGCCAGCCCGTTCGGTCGTGCTGTAACGACCTGCGGTATCTGCATGGAGACCGGACGAGCTATCGAACACTGGATCGCGAAGTCGAAAGACCGATACTGGGAAGAGGTAGACCTGATTCTAGCGTTAGCTCTGACACGAGATGGACGAATGCCGCATGTCAGTATGTCTTCACACGAATACGAATGTGCAGGATACCTCGACAGGTTACGGAGCGAACGGCGCACGAGCGATTGGACAAGCGATGTTCCTATCAACAGACTGCTCAATGTCTCATCGCTGCCTCTGTTCGACGAGATGAAAGCAATAAAGGTGGCGCTGTTCCTGAAACGGTGGATAGAGCTCGTCCCTGTCCGTGAGATCGAAGAGGAGTGCTCGACGATGGCAGGACAGATCGTATCAGCCGCAGAACAATTGAGCTGGCTGGTGGATTCCGCAATCGAGATCGCGAAAACAGCCGGTCATACGGAACAGCTCTGCGATCAGATGGGCGAACTGTCCGACAGGCTCACGTTCGGCGTATCGTCAGAAGCGCTCGAACTTGCCAGGCTCCGGATTGACGGGCTTGACAGGCGCGGGATTGGGGGTCTCGTCGCTGCCCGATGCGTCACGCCGGAGTCCATAGCAGAAGCGCCTCTTGAGAAGCTTGCGCTTATCGTTGGAGAACGTGCTGCACAGATTTTGGAGCACAAGGTTCCGAAACAGTCCCTTAACGTGCCACAGAACGGACCTCGCGCATTCGATCTGCTCATTGACGACCGCCGTCCCGGCATCGTCACCATAGCGGGACAAGAGATCCGGCTTCCGGAACGACCCTACAGGTTGATCCGGCTGCTCGCTGAACGACCGCAGGAATGTTTCACATACGACGAGATATATTCCGAGTTGTGGGGTCCGGACATATTTGTCGAAAACAACCAGATGCACCAGCACAAAAGCGAGATTCTCCGACGAACCCGCTCGTGTCTGCCGGAAAACTACGAGCTGATTCAGACGATCCCGAAACGTGGCTTCATGCTGAACGTTCCACCAGAATTGGTGCGCATCATCAGGACAACCTCCGTAAAGACGGCAGTCGGTTCACTCGTTTGACACGACGGAACGCTGTTTGATAGTGTCAATCGAGACGTGGGAGGGCGGGGCTTGTCCCAGGTGGACTTCTATATATGTGCAGCAACTAAACCGGACACGGTCCGGGAATCCGGAGGTAACCATGAATTTCAACGTTCTCTTGACAGTGTTTGTAAGTATATTCCTCGCTGAGCTTGGCGATAAGACTCAGATCGCAACGCTCTGTCTCGCTTGTGACAAGGACATGAACAAGGTTGCGGTCTTCGTCGCGTCATCGAGTGCGCTGGTACTCGCATGTCTGCTCGCGGTTCTTATTGGGTCGCAGATCAGCCACTGGGTCTCACCACGCATAATCAAGACAGCGGCAGGGTTGGGTTTCTTGGCGATTGGAGCCTGGATACTGTTTACGGCGCGAAGCTGACCGGAAAAGCTCACCAACATGAAACGGTGTTATAAGTGCGGAACTCAATGGCGCGAGGAGAAACGTGCGTCCCCCATAGACGTCTGCGACAAATGCAACGCGTACATACAATGCTGTTTAAACTGCACGTTCTACGACGAACACACCCACAACCACTGCAAGATCCCCACAACTGAATGGGTCGGCGACGTCGAAAAAGGAAACTATTGCGACGAGTTCACCTTTGCCGACAGACCAGCCGATGTCTCACGTGATCAGGATCGAGAAAAGGCACGTAAAACGTGGGAAGAGCTCTGGCGGGATCCGGCCCCATGAACTGAACGATATGTGAGGGACATCTCGCCCGTACTCTCTTCACGTAGGGCAGCCCATTACGGACGCCCGTTCGGCGCAGCAACCACCGGTCCCCTCACCGCTGTAATGCGCGCCGTTCCTCGTCCACGAGCTGGCTCCGCAGGAGTTTTGCAGCGTCAACATGCTGGTCTTGAGCAACCCGTGTCGCGAGCGCACGTAGCTGCTGCTTACTGCTGTTTTGCATCAGTTCTCGTGCCTGATCCTTTACCGCGACAGACCGTAGATCACGGACCTCGTTCACCAGTTCGTCCATAAGACGCGCTATCTTAATCTCTATCTGTTTCGAAGCGCGCGCCGCCTCTGCATGTTCGCCCTCGAATTCTTCGCTCACCTTGGCGTAGGTGTTCCGCGCCTGTCTGTACAGCGCGACTGCGTCCGCAAACTTGCGTTGCGCCTCTGCCCGCGCGGCAGATTCTGTTGCCTGTTTCGCGTCCGCAACCATTTTTCTCGTGCTCTCGAGCCGTTCCGCCTGTTCCGAGAGAAGCTGCCCAGCCTCGAGCTTCTTCTCCCGAGCGTCTGCGCGCGACATGTCGTTTTTCAGCACCTCGTCGAACGCGCGCACGGCTTCCTCATACTGTTTCTTCTCTAAGAGCGCGAGACCGGAAGTGAAGAAGTAGTCGCTGATCCGTTGGCGCACATCCGCCCGCCGGGGCGCTTTTGCGAGCACATCCCGATACAGCGAAACAGCACGATCGTACCGACCAGCGTCATAATAGGCGTCTCCGAGCTTTTTCACCGTTTCAGGATCGAGAAGCCCTTCATTCTCCAGAGAGGCGTAAGCGCTGGCAGCTCTTGCGTCGTCATTTCGTCGCAAGTAGAAACCGAGCGAGTCCACGTAGTAATCCCGAAAGGAAAGCGGCTGTATAAGAGGACGTGCAGCCAACTGCTCCTGCCCGAACACCGTGCAGAGCATATCTGCAACCGAGTCCACAGCGTTCGTGAAATAGACGTTCAAGGACCGTTTTGCGTATCCGCTGAACCCTACCCCGCTGCTGTAGTCAGAACTTATCAAGTTCTCAGCATCCTTGAGATAGCTGCGGCGCTGGTCGAAATATGCGCGAGCATCAACCACGTACCGACGTTTGGAAGCAACGTATGGTATCTCGGTATGGGAAGCTTCGGCATCGGCATCGTACCGCTCTCTTAGTTTGGGTTTCTGTGGTGAGCCGGGCACTGCAAAGAACGGTTGATTCAATGTCGCTACGAATTGACTCAAGAGACCCATCCTGTACGCAAAATACGGGGAGACTCCCCGCGTCTTCGCGGCTCGAAGCAGGTCTATCTCGGAAGATACCGTTAGGGTAGGATCCTCGAACTTGTACTGCGGGAACCGTTTGACCAACTCCTCTTCCGATATGGTAGCGCCTTCGAGCACCTCATTCTCGTACTGGCGCAATTCGGCTCCAACGCTAGACGGCACCACGCGCATTGCCGTGCGAGTAATCCCGCGCGTGGCATACGGTCCCCACGCGTTGGCAGCGGTAACCGGAAACAGAACAACCAGCCCAGACAAAACCACAACGTTCCACAATAGTCTCTTCATACGCATAGCACGTGACCCCTACAATCCTACTGAACTCTTCAACTGTTGCGCCAATACCCCAACAGTCTCCCGCTCCTGAGCATCTGGTGCGTACTGGGCGTACTTCTCGAGCTCCCGAGATGCCTCACCGAAATCTTTCTGGCTAGCGTAAAGAATCGCTAAAAACAGGTGGGGCGTAGCGGCCTCCGGGTTCAGTTTAGTGGCTTCCCGATATTCGCGAATAGCGTCTGCACCCTTCTCCTGTTTGCTATACAGGTAACCGAGTCCGACATGAGCCATATAGTTCTTCGGGTCGGTCTGGAGAGCTTGTCGGTACTTCTCTTCGGCACGCGTAACGTCACCTTGCTCCGTTAAGATGCGTCCTGCTTCCGCATACGCGCTCGCCATTTCCGACGTCGTTCCCGCACTTATTTTCTCGAGTTCGTACAGAGCCTCCTGTAACCTGCCTTCGATCCCGTAGGTGAGCCCCAGCGTCAAATGTGCTGCCGAATATGCCGGCTGAATACGTAACGCGTCGTTGAGTTCTCGTATCGCATCCTCATACTGACCCTTCAGCGCGTACGCTACCCCCATATGATACCGGACATCCGCTTCATATTTCTTGTCGGCGGCACCAGCATCCTTCAGCAGTGCGAGCGCTTTGTCCGTAACGCCCTGTGCGCTGTAAGATATTCCCGCGAACATCTGGGTCTCGGCACTCGCTGGTGCCAGTCTGAGAGCGTCTTCGAGCTGCGCGACTGCCTCCGCGTACTTGCCCGCGCCGACATACGCCACGCCAAGCGACCGACGATACTCCGAATTCGTAGGCTCGAGAGCGACCGCCCTGGCAAGTTCTGCCAGCCCCTGGTCCCGCCTCTCGGTGATCGTGTATGCAAGCCCAAGGAGAAGATGCGCAAGACCGTTCTCAGGATTCATCCCGATCGCTTTCTCGAGCGCAGTCGTTTCCGAGAGCGTATCGCCGCTGAGCGCGTACGCTACGCCGAGCAACAACTGCGCACGGGCATTTTCCGGCTCGAGTTTCATAACCAGGGCAAACCGTTCCGAAGCGGTTTTATAGTTCTGCAGCTGGAGTTCGACAAGCCCCGACTCAAAACACAACCGCGGATTGCGGTCATTTCGCCGCAACGCTTTCTCATAGTTTTCTGCCGCTTCTTTCAACCGCCCTTGATCCAAAAAGCGGCGCGCCTCCGCTGCGTAATCGTGCTGAAAATACCAGAGCGCAGCGAAGACACCTCCAGCGACCAGTACCAGCACCACTATTGCAGCCAGCAAAACCCCTCGATGCCGTCTTGGGACCTTTGCCCTTCTCGTAACCACTCGTCCACCGGTAAGCACGTTCGTCCCGCACTGAACGCAGATCACGTCGCCCGGTTTCAATTCAGCACCGCAGTTTGGACACTTGTCCTCGCCTGGTGCCATGCTTGGTGCAGCATCAAGAGCATGACCGCATTGGGGACACGTTCCGCTAGCCTCGCCAACCTCTCGACCACAATGTGGACATTTTCGTTGCTCGTTCAATGGCATTCACCTCTTTCTGTGCGCCCTGTTCAGACGCAACGCCCCCGATGCCCTAACCGGATGCTGACGCAAACAGATCAGCAAGATCGCCGGTCCGGGCACCAAACGCCACCGTTACCATAAGCCCTTTCTTGACCACTGCGATACTCTTTCCCGTCTTATCCTTCGCATCAAACTGAGTTTCGGTTCGATTCTGAAGTTCGCCTTTACCGCCGAATAGGTTCGCTGCCTTCCCGAAAGCTGCGTCGCGCTCATCCTGGGTGTCATATCTCGCGACAAGCACGGTACACGTGGTTCCCGAAATCTGATACGTCGCTACTGCTGCGCCCCTGCCCGCCGCGAGACCAAACGGCTCGTCGTCCCCGACGTAATAGATCTGGTTCAAGGCAATCTTGCCTCGCAGAAACATCTCTGAACCTTCAACTTTGTTCCGCGCCGGAAGCAGCGCCATGATTTGAGGCACGGCACCACGTTCACCACCGATCTTCGTTTCAATGTCCCGGGCTGCTCCGAGCATAGGTTCACGTCCCCCCGCCTTAGTCGCAATAACCCGGACATAATAGTTCCGCTGCCAGAAAGTCACCGTGTTGCCCTGCTCCTGTCCCGCAGCACCCAGAGCTATACTTGTTCCTCGTGACGATCTGTTCATCGAGAATATGCCGAACGCAGCCGCATCATCCGTCATTTCGTATAACTCGACCTGCAACGAGCTTTCCCCCTTATCGTACCCCTGAGAAGCGGCGGCTTTAAACCCATACTCGAAAAATATCTCCGCTCCACCGTCAATGAAATCATAGAGGGCTTGCCCATCATAGACTTCAGGTGCATCCTCCGGTGTCCATCCTTTCAGAACAGATCCGGATGGGAGCAACGCGGTGATACCATGAGGCGCGCTGCTGCTCGTGCATCCGGGCACCGCGGATACACACGCGCAAAAAACCGCCAGCACCAGCAAGAGCATGTTTAGAGTTTGGCTCCGCACTTCGAACACGTCTCCGCATCAAGCGAGTTGTACGAACCGCATCGGGGGCATCTCGCACGCGATAGGGATGGTATGGCGAGCACGCTCACGAGAACAATAATGAAAAGCAAGACACCGGCGTAAACAGCTTTGTCCACAGGCATCTGCCCTCGAAAAACCACATTCGTCACGCCTCATGTACCCTTATTTTACTTCAAGACGCTCAATATTACAATGCCTTTTTACCGGTCTTCGGCTTTCACTCCGCGCCACATGAAATCGATCCACAGATTGCACAGATCTCGCAAATCAACGAGGACGCCGCGAAAGCACGATCCGCGGTTTACATAAGTCGGCAGCGGAGAACTGGATGAGACCTCACATCCGTCGCATCTCGGGTTTAGAGATGAGCTTCGTTGAAAAGCGGGGCGTTAACGCGAACGCGATCTGGAAGCTCCGTCGGTTTTCAACGCGTTTCGAAGCACCTGGTCAATGTTTGTCACAAACTTAAACGAGAGCTCTTTCTTGACCCGTTGCGGGATCTCGTCCGTGTCCCTCTTGTTTCGTGCGGGCAAGATTACCGTCCGTATCCCTGCACGATGCGCCGCAAGCACCTTCTCCTTAACGCCGCCAATCGGAAGCACTTTCCCGCGAAGCGTTATTTCACCGGTCATCCCGACATCGTTACGGACGGGCTGACCTGTAAGCAGTGAGACGAGCGATGTGACGATGGCGATACCGGCAGATGGCCCATCCTTGGGTATCCCACCTGCAGGCACATGAATGTGCAGGTCGCGTTTCTTATAGAAATCTTCGGGTATCCCGAGCTTCCTTGCGCGAGACCGGATCAGGGTCAGTGCGGCATGAGCGGACTCTTTCATGACATCTCCCAATTGTCCCGTGAGCGCGAGCGCACCTCTGCCAGGCATCTGAGATGATTCAATGAACAGTATCTCGCCTCCGTTACGTGTCCATGCTAGCGCCGTAGCGACGCCGGGCTCGGCAGTCCGTTCAGCGACCTCTGAGAAGAACCGCGGCGGACCCAGGAGCGAATCAAGCGTTCGTGCAGTAACCGTTCTCCGTTTTTTCGATCCCCGAGCAACATCCGTCGCGACTTTGCGGCAGATGTTCGCTATCTCGCGTTCGAGGTTTCTGAGACCGGCTTCACGGGTGTATTCCCGAATGATCCGGACGAGCGCCCGGTTCTCGAATACGAGGTTCTTCTTGGTTAGCCCGTGTTCGGCAAGCTGTCTCGGAACGAGATATTTCTTGGCTATCTCGAGCTTTTCCTCTTCGATATATCCGGGTAACTCAAGTACCTCCATCCTGTCTCGAAGGGCGTCAGGCACCGGATCCATAATGTTGGCTGTGCATATGAACATGACCCTCGAAAGGTCGAACGGCACCTCAACGTAGTGGTCCGAGAAAGCGAAATTCTGCTCCGGGTCGAGCACCTCGAGCAACGCGGAGGAGGGGTCGCCGCGGAAATCCGTTCCTATCTTATCAACCTCGTCCAGCATGAACACCGGATTGTTCGACCCAGCCCGTTTTATCCCCTGAATGATCCGTCCGGGTAGCGCTCCGACATACGTCCTTCTATGTCCCCGAATCTCAGCCTCGTCCCGTATGCCGCCGAGCGAGATGCGGACAAAGTTCCTTCCGAGCGTTCGCGCGATAGACTTCCCGAGCGACGTTTTTCCGACGCCAGGCGGGCCGACAAAACAGAGTATAGGTCCCTTGGTATCCTTTTTCAGCTTGCGTACCGCCAGGAACTCTATAACGCGCTCTTTAACCTTCTCAAGGTCATAATGATCCTCGTCGAGCCTCTTCCGCGCAGCATCTACATCTAGGCTATCCTCCGTCCTCACGGACCACGGCAACGATATGAGCCAATCAATGTACGTCCTTGAAACCGTGTACTCAGGCGCTCCCGGAGGCATTTTCTCCAGTCTGTCAAGCTCGTGCTCTGCGGCTTTCAGGGTCGCTTCGGGCATCTTTGCGGCAGTGATCTTGTCTTTCAACTCCTTGATCTCGATGGTCCTCTGGTCGCCCTCTCCAAGCTCCTGCTGAATGGCTCGCAGTTGCTGTCGCAAGAACATCTCCCGCTGCATCTTACCCATCTCGGACTGCATCTGTTGCTGGATCTTGTTCTGCAACTCTGCCAGCTCAAGCTCCCGGTTGAGCATCATATTGACTCGCGTGAGTCGTTCGCGGACCGACGCCGTCGCAAGGATGTGTACCTTTTCTGAAACGGGAACCGACAGGTTTGCCGCGATAAAATCCGCCAGCTTGCCCGGTTCACGAATGTTTATCAGCGTGATGATGAGTTCCTCTCCCATGGTGGGCGAGAAAGAGACCATCTTCTGGAACATCGCGGAAGCGTTTTTCACGAGCGCTTCAACCTCTTTGCTCTCTTCAACGATGTTGCCGATCACTTCAACTTTCGCTTTGAGGTACGGCTTCTCAGAGAGTCCCTCGACGACCCGGAACCGTTGTACCCCCTGAACGATCAGGCTCGCGCTACCGTCAGGCAGCTTTAACATCTTCAGCACCCGCGAACCGACACCGACCTCGTAAAGGTCGCCGAACGATGCCTGTTCGGTCTCGGGACTTTTTTGTGTGATCAACCCGATAGGCTGTTGTCCTACGACCGCTTCATTAATGGCGTTAAGAGACTGTTCCCGGCTAACCATCAAAGGCGCTACCATGCCCGGAAACACCACCATATCCCGCAACGCCACGATCGCCAGTATGTCCGGAAGAATCTCTTGTGCTTGCTGGATTGCCGGCGCTTCGGCTTTCTGTTCGATACGCCTCTCGCCCATAGTCGTCTACCCTTTTATCTCGACACAAACGGTTTGTGCACTTGTTCGAACGCTTTTGGGCACCCTGATTGTCAGAAAACCGTTTCCGTACACCGCCTCGACCTTGGTAACATCTATCTCACGCGGCAGCGATATTCGTTGCTCGAAAGGACCATACTCTATCTCCATCCGGCTGACAGCGGTCTTTTGAAACATTGGTTGTTCGCGACGAACGCCCCGGATGCTAAGCACGTTATTCTCAATGTTGATGGTAATGTCTTCCCGTTGCGTTCCGGCAATGTCCATTCGGACAACAATATCCGGGTGTGTCTCAAACACGTCCGTTGGCGGACACCAAACGCTTGGCTGGAGAAACGCGGGTCCACCCGGAACCACGCACCGCCTCATGATCCGAGACATTTCTTCTTTCAACGCCCCCAAGATGTCCTGAAAGATTTCGTCATCCGGGCTCATACCTTGCTCTCCTTCGAGCATGAACACCGCCAAAAGGGTTCATGCCACTGTTCACTTTGACTAGTCCCGACTTCGGTTTTACTATAGCCAGCTCTGCGGAAAATGTCAATTGCGCGAACGCTGTATCTGGGTTCGGACTCCACCGTTGATGCGCGATCTGGAGGCGTGCTCATTCAAACACGACGTGAACCTTGATCACGCCGGATCGCTTCTCATGTACTGCTTTTATCCCGTCCTCGACGAGCTGTTCGATCCGGATCTGGTGCGTGACAATGGGGTCAACGTCTATATCGTTCAGCAGGTTCAAAGCAGCTTCGTTCGTGTACGGATTCGTGAACGCGCCAAGTATCGTCAACTCGCGCCGGTAAATATCAAACGGACGAACCTTGATGCGGGCATCCTCTGGGGATACGCCGAATATGAGTACCGTGCCGGTGTTCTGGACAAGGTCAACCAGTGATGAGACGACTTCCGGCAAACCTGAAGCGTCTATAGCGATGTCTGCCCCAAACCCACCGGTTCGGTCCATAACTGCTTCCTTGAGCTGAGTCTCTTTGGGGCTTAACGCGAGGTTCGCGCCAAGTCGGAGTGCGATCTCGCGTTTCGTCTTGTCCGGTTCACTCACGATAACCTGACCGGCACCTAACCGTTTCAACAGGTGGACAAACAGCAACCCAATTGAACCAGCGCCGCAAACGACGACCGAACTGCCCGGTTCCATCTTGGTCCTCTCAATTCCGTGTAAGACGCAAGCAACCGGCTCGAAAAGCGCTCCTTTCGTGAACGAGAGCGATTCCGGCATCACATATGCCGCTTGACGCGGTATGCGCGCGAACTCAGCGAACCCGCCATCTCTGGTGAGCCCTATCCCCTGCCAATTGACACAGAAATGCTTCTTGCCCGTTCTGCAATAGTGACATCGTGAACAGAACAGGTTCGGTTCGACCACGACCTTGTCTCCGGCGGAAATGTCCGCTACCGCCGAGCCAACCTTCTCCACCGTCCCGGAAAACTCGTGACCCGCGATCACAGGGAACTTTGCCAACGGAACTTCGCCCTCATATATGTGTATGTCAGTCCCGCATACGCCGCACGCTGCAACGCGGACCAGAAGCTCATCGTCTGCAATCTTCGGTACGGGATAGTCGTCTATCCGCACATCACGTCTACCAAGAAATTTCGCCGCTAACATCGTTGTCCACCTTCGCTCATATCCTCATCGTGCGAAAAGGATAAAGTCCCACATATCGTACGAGTCAATGTACCATGGCGTAATATCGCTGTCAACGAGTTGACTTTGCCAGATCGGTCTGATATACTTGATTCGCAAATGGTGGGGGCGTAGTTCAGCTGGTTTAGAACGCCGGCCTGTCACGCCGGAGGTCGCGAGTTCGAATCTCGTCGCTCCCGCCATTCTGTTTTGGGCTGCGGGGTCAAACGCGGCGGCTACCCGGCGTCCGACCGGGGTTCATTGCGGAGTTACCACGACGCATCAACAGAGTCTTCCCTTCAACCAGGCTTCCATGGATCTCACCGTCGTTGTACCTGCATATAACGAAGAGGAAAACGTCGAGAAAGCGGTCAACGATATCGAATCAGTGTTCGTAGAACTCGGCGTTTCAGGCGAAATCGTGCTCGTGGACGACGGAAGCACCGATTCGACCCGCGAAGTGGCTGAGACTCTGGCGAAAACCCATCCTGCCCTACGCGTCGTTTCGCATCCACGCAATTTCGGTCGAGGTCGAGCATTAAGAACCGGATTTGCGCGCGCGCGCGGTTCGATAGTCGTAACAATAGACGCCGACCTGAGTTATAGCGCTGAGCATATCGGGTCAATATACCGGCTCATGGCATCCGATCCGAGCGTTGACGTCGTGCTCGGCAGTCCGTATATGAGCGGCGGTCAAGCGGTTGGAATACCGTTGTCCCGGCTCCTCATGAGCAGGCTGGGCAACATCGTCCTCGCAAAAGCGTTGGGTGACAACCTCAAAACCGTCACATCAATCCTGCGCGGGTACAGAAAACAGGTGCTCGATTCGCTCGACCTTCAAT
>Ga0315291_10007488_pt1 | contig 13485 bp, 10 predicted proteins | sample YL17G12_20_MG_FD_203070 | JGI IMG/M metagenome (GOLD analysis project Ga0315291, IMG submission 203070) | Sediment microbial communities from Yellowstone Lake, YNP, Wyoming, USA - YL17G12_20 | ecosystem: Environmental > Aquatic > Freshwater > Lake > Sediment | place: USA: Wyoming | collected...
GGTCTAAAACTCGATGGGTGACTGGTGCGGATCAGAGAGTTACCGCTAACCAAAGAAAGAGAAAATAGCTGGTGCGGAGAAGGGAACAGGCAAGGCCAGCTGGCGACGGGATGTCACCCTGCAAAAAAACTCATTTTTTGCTATAGAGAAGTGTTTCTTCTTGACAGGTGCCCTTTAATGGGTGACCCCCATTTCCGTAAATGACATTTGAAGATGTGACACTCTTTCTTCCCCCTGTCAAAATAAGGAAAGCTGTCCTTTATTTTAAAATCAGACATCAAATCATGTTCCTTCGCTTTTATGGTTTCGGTAGTTCCTTCCAGAGACGGACTAGAAATCGCTCCCCATCCTCTATCAATTCGGGCTCGGTTCCGTTGTGAACAAGCATTCCACGGATGATCTTGCGGGGTATACCCATGCCCATGTGTTCGAGGTAGCCGTAGTCCCGCATTACATCCTTCAGGAGCTGGTTCCTAGCGTTCCGACAACCCGTCCGCATGCGCTCAGATGTGATCCCGTTTGGCAGGTGGCCTGGAGAAATGACCTCAAGTCGATCCTCGTAAATGCTGAGTTCGATGTCTGTCCCTGAAAGCAAATAATCCCTGTGCACGAGCGCGTTGACGATTGCCTCCCGAACGGCCTCCTCCGGATAAGCCCATTGTTCTTGCCGCCTGGCTCCCTCTTGCAGATGCGCCGTCACTCCCGTGTTCCGTCGCACGAAGGCGACCGCCTGCTCCACGAGCCCCGCCTCCACCAGCGAGCCATCAGCGGCACGTAGCGCCACCATCGGACCCCGCAGTGTTTGGCGCTCCCGCGCCTCATAGTCCTTCTCGAGGCCGGGATAGGCCGCCGCGTCGATTCCCGCCTGCGGCAGGAAGCGATTGGGGTTCTTCCCAAACAGCAGAAGGCCGGCAACCGTCGCCGGATACTTTTCGGAGTCGTCCAGAATCTCCGTGTTCACGAGAAGGGATTCCCACTCTGCCTCCACCCCCTCGTCCCACTTTCGTTCCCTAGCTTCGACGATCTCTCTCCATCGCTCCCGATCATCTCGCCTAGCTTCAGCCTCAATCCTTTCCCTCCATTCAGCGAGTGGCTGATCGGGAGGAACCTGTTGAGATCGGAGGCGTTCGAAGTAGTCTCTTAACCGATGGCGATCCAAGTCCTTGATCGATGAGCCCGAAACGGGCCGAATCTCAATTCGAAACGCGCCTCGCTGCTGGAACAGCCGTTCGAGTTCTTCGGAACTGGCTTCTCGACTCAAGCTCCCGACTCGGATGTAATAAGTTCGGTGCTGATCGTGCCAGACATGGTGCGCAGCCCAGCCCCGCTCGACCTGCACTATGGCAACGTCTCGTCCCGGCTCTATCTCACGGATGACTTCGAAGTAAGGTACTAGCTCCGGTCGCACCTTGTCTCTGCAGGCTTGCATTACCCACTCTTCGAGCCTCTGGTAGGTGCGTAGAGCACCCTCTTCTCCCTCATCTGCAAGCTCCCTGGGATCAACCCTAGTCAGGCCGACGACAGTTCCACCATCTTCCACGCCCAGCAGCACGCGGCCGCCCTGCAGGTTCGCGAAAGCAACCAGCTCCTTGGCAAGGGCGCGGTTGTCGATGGTATCCCGTTTAAACTCAATGCCAGAGTTCTCGCCATTTCGAATAAGTTCGATCAGCCCCGTCTTCGTCATGAATGATCCTTAGAAGCCATACTTCAATCGGCGCGTCTCGAATGCTTCCTTGCCGCCTTCGAGAAGTTCTTCGACAAGCTCTGCCACTGGCCGAGCGTCAATCGACCCCATGTGTTCGAGCGGCATCTCAGCCTTTCCCTCGCCAGCTTCGCCTGCTGCCCTAAGACCGACAATCAGTTCTGCATCGCCAAGGACAGGGATGTTCGCATTGTGCGTAGCGAATAGGAACTGACGACGGCGTTTCTCCTCGCGCATCTTGGGTACTACCCCTTCTGTGATGAAGCGGTTATCGAGGTCGTCTTCCGGCTGATCTACCACGAGGGGCGCCTCGCCCTCGAGTAGGAGCAGCAACAACACCGCTGTTGCCTTCTGCCCCGTGGAGAGATCCGCCAGGGCCTGCCAGGCAATCGGCTGACCCTCCCCGGCTATATTGAGCTCAATGCGAGTTGTCGGAGGAAGGTCCAATTCCTCCATCGCCATAAATATCCCAGATGGAGCTTGAGCAAGGCGTTCAGCCTGAGCCGGTGGAATCGCGAAGTTTTGCGCGAGGGCATCACGCCCCGCACGACAGGCGTCGGCAAACTCCTTGAGTGATAACGAATCTCGCTTTTTGAGTGCATCAACAGCTTCACCGAGACGCCCGCCAACTTGCTCCCGGAGGAGTTGGAACAGTGGTTCTCTGTTCCCCGCAGAGGTCACCTGAACTCGAACCCGGTCAGCGAGGGCCTTGTTCACCTTTTTCGCCGCCCGATCAAGCTGCCGATACGCTGCGGTCTTAAGATCTTCCCACTCGGCCAGGAAGTTACGGCGCTGGTCTTCGAGTTCCTTCAGGTCACGCTGAAGCGTCCCCTGCCTCTCCTTGAGCGGACGGAGCTCCTCAATCTGATGCCGGAGCCGTATAAACTCTTCGCCGTCGATCTTAGATTTCTGAAGTTCGCGGAGAATCTTTTCATAGGCGGCTTGAACACCCTTCTTCCGGTCATCCCATCGCTGGCGGACTGTGGCAAGTCCCTTATCAGCTTCCTCAAGAGCTTTAGCCATTTGATTAATAGCAACCCTAATATCCCGATCAAGCCGCTCGAGAACTGTATCCGCCTCTGTAAGGATCTCTTTTCCTGGCAACCCTTCCAGCGCCTTCACCGATAAAAACGCGTGATCGATCGGTACGGCCCGGCGAAGCTGGTCTAGGATCTCACGGAAGGGAGCAGCACGTTCCCCTGCCGTGCGTAGGATTCTCTCTTCGCGGACTAAGAGACTCTGTTCCTTGAGTTTCTCCTCAATGCCCGCTTCTTGAAAGCGCTTGAGAGTTTCCTCCAGGGCGGGGAGGGATGCCAAACGCTCATCAATCTGGCGTAACTCCTTCTTTGCCTCAAGAATACGGACTCGGGATCGTTCCAGTTCTCGCGTAAGATCAATCTTGCGCTGTGATAGGCTGGGATCGTGGTCCACGAAACGCTCTAGAAGGCGTGTAAGCTTCTCGGGGCTCTTCGTAAGTTCTGAGATTTCGTGCTGCCCGTACACCTCGGCCTGCGGAAAGATGTCCGCTGGAGTTAGGGTAATCACTTTCCCGGTGTTATCCCTCACCACCGGTGGATTGGGAACCGTTCTTTCAATCAGATACTCGCGCTTTGCCGGCCGGTGAGAACGGACAAGAAGGGAAACCTTTGTGCCACTGCGAAGGACCTGTCGGATAATCCCGTCGTGGGCCTTGCGAGCCTCCTCACCGAGTGGCTCCAAACCCAACACATACCGCACGCTCTCGACCACTGTTGATTTGCCTGTGCCCCGCCCGCCGATGAGGACGTTCAGGTTTTCATTGAAGTGGATGGCGCCCCCATCGAGAAACCCACTTTGCCAGGCCATGGCAACAAACTCGGTATGATCCTCTGGTGCCGGGGCATTTGCAAGTCGGATGCGGGAGACAGGATCGAGGAATGCCTGACGTAGACCCTCGACGGTGACCTCGGACATTTTGATCCAACAGGTCGCCGATGGGTCCGATAGCTCCTCTGGTTGCGTAACGTCCTTCGCGTTCACGACTGCCATAGCAAGATTCGGGGCGGCAGTAGGAACCCGTTTGTACTCCGGGTTCTGATTGCGCAAAATGGGTCGTTTGTCGTCCGGCACATCATCAATAGCCCCTGGAATTTGAACGGCCAACAGATTCTTGTCTTTCCATGCATTTATCCTGGACTGACCGTGAAGAACGCTAAGAAGGCCTTTCTCTTGCGTGACGTGTGCCGCGATGGTCACACCGCCCTGTTCCCTCACGCAGGACAGAATCTCAGCTATTGATTTGTTCGAAAGTTTAGCGGAGGGGTCCAGGTCCCGAATACCGAACTCTCCAAGATAACGGCCAAGTTGGTTCGCAGGCGTCTCAGGCGGGTAAATACACAAAATGTGTACGCCTTCGGCTGAGGAAATTTCAAATCCAGGGAACACATAGATGTCATTCTTCTTCGCCTCGTCACGGATATGGTCGATCGAACCAGCATGGTTGTGGTCTGTGATAGCAATGACGCGAATGTCCAACTCGATGCACTTTGCGACAAGGCTGCTAATGTAGCCATTGTCATCCATCCCATGGTTCCGTCCACGGTAAGTTCCTGCGTAATGAGTGGGATTTACCTGGATGGCACACTTATAGAAACACGCACCACCTGGCAGCCTCATTGCTTTTGAAATTGGTTCAGGCCAGTTCATAACCGCCCCCCTCTCCCGAACGATAGCCCCGCCCGCGGTTGATGGATTTCTTCTTTCACGGTGGGCATCTGAAAATCACTCATTAGACAACACCTCTAAAATTAGATCGTCTCAAGAAATTCTTTATCTGCTTCTCCTAGTTCAGTGATACCTTCGATATCAAGGGAGATCTGCTTGGCTTTGTTCCTGAGAGCCACCCGGCCCAGCACAATCTCTCGTGTTTCCCTTGCAATCTTCTCCCGAAGTCCCCTGTCTTTTGGAATAGGCAAAATCACTTCGAAGATACGCTTTCCCAAAGTGTCGATAACATCGCGAGTAAATTGTTTGGCGCGCATCTGCCGCTTGACGATGGGACAGTTCAACAGGGATAACAAAAGATATGGATTAAGCTGGTCTTTCTTCTTTACCCGTATTTTATAAAGTCCACCACAGTACAGAATACGGGTATCATGCTCGGTCAGGATGCAAGATGTCCCGACGAGGTAGGTACCGTCGCGTACGACAAATAGGTCCTCGGCACGCACGTCCAACTTGTCTTTAAACTGATCATAAAGGTCTTCGCTGACGCTCTGTTTTGGGTCAGTCTTGAGTTCCCAGTTCGAGAGGTCGGAGGTACGGATGAACGGCACCGGACCCGTCCCGTAGGCCATCTTGCCGACCTCGATACCTGTATCAAATGCAAGAACGCCTTTCTTCACTAGGTCATCAAGCTGTACCAGATCGTGAGTTCTAGACAGGTGCCGCAACTGTTCAGCGATTTCTGGGTCGTAATATTTCGGGATAAAGATATTGTACCGAATTTGGCTGTCCGGCAGCATGTAACCAAGTCGGCCGGGCTTCGTCTTTTCCGGACTATCCTTAAGTGTCCCATACCGTCCCGCTACAGTGGGAACATCATCGAGAAGGATCTCCGATCCTGAGGAATCCTTTCGAATTGTGGGGTTGCCGCGAGAATCGTGACCGCACCACTTAACATCTGCCATGAAGATCACGTAGGCCTCACCTTCCTTCGGGACTGTCTTCTCAATAAAGACCACGCAAACTTTGGCATGGGTGCCGCCCTTACCACTGGTCTTAAATAGAGCTTCAGGCATCGAGACAATGCCAAGAATTTTGGTCCGCTCGCGGAGAAACGTCACGACATATTCGTACGTGGGCATTCCAAACACAGCCTCGGGCAAGACAATCCCGAGACGTCCGCCAGGCTCAAGAAATTGCAGGCAGCGCTCCAGGAAGATGATTTGAGGCGGCTGGTCCTCGTGGAGCGTGTTTGTCTTTTCAACCTTGCCGGTCTTCTTGTCCTTTTTCCATTTGTATCCCAGTTCGTACTGCGCCAGCACGCGCTCCCCCTTGATCGGAATTTTCGTTCCGAAGGGAGGATTGGTTAGCACTACATTGAAAGAACCGATCTCGATGCTGTCTCGTGTAGCATGGTGCCAGTCCTTAGGAGGAAGCAGGCTATTCTCACAGAAGACCCCGCCACGACCGTCACCGATGATCGCCATGTAGGCTTTGGTAACCTTTGCCAGAAAAGAGTCTTTGTCAATGCCTCGAAAACACTTACTCGCAATATCGCGCTTCTTCCGATCGAGCTGCACAGCGCTCCAAGCCTTCGCCTTGGCCTGGGCCTCCATTTTCTTCCAGAGGTGCTCCAGTGCCATGATCAGGAAGCCACCGGAACCGCACGCGGGGTCAAGGATCATACCTCCCGGCTCTGGGTCCAAGATATCGATCATCATCCGAACGACATTCCGAGGAGTAAAGAACTGGCCCTCCCCACCGCGCAGGGCGGGGCCGATGAAGACCTCAAAAGCATCACCGACCGCGTCCCGGGGCGCTTCTGTAATGCAATAGTTCTCTAGCTCGCCAACAACGTATACGAGGCTCTCGGCGTCTATCGTGATGGCGTCGGTCTTATCGAAGACATCGTTGAAATCCCCCTTTACCTTGTCATCAAAGAGGGCCAGTATCCGCTTCCTGACCTCACGTGGTGGCTCGTCAATCCCGGAACGGAAAGTGACGACATCATCGGCTCCGGTATTGATCTCGTCATAAATCTTACAGAAGAGGAGATTGATAATCTGTTGTGCCAAGGCCTCGTCGCGCGTGATGCCCGTGACGTTGCCGGCGAGGTGGTTACGAAGATCACGGAAGACGGCCTTTAGGTCTGAAGGAACTTTAAGGTCTTTCCTCTTGAAAAGGCCGATGTCCTCGATACGCTGGCCGTGGCGTGGTATGCTGGGAAGATCTTGGTAGGTGCGCCGCCCATCCTTGTGGTAGACCTTTCTTAGATATGCGTGCTCAAGACCGTTGAACCAGACCCCAATCTCTGCTGCTGACATGTCCAGGTAGAGTTTGAGCTGCGCAAGGCCATCCTTTCGGTTTTTCTTTTTGCACTCAACAACCATGAACAGATCATCTTCGACCCGGCGGCTGTTTTTGAAAACGGCAATATCCACGGGGTAAGATTTTTCCTCGTCCGATGGGCGCTTGCGGACACGGTATTGGGGCCGAGTCTGAATATGCGATTTCGGGTAGTCATAATCTTCAATCAGGCGTCGTGAAAAAATCTGGACAGCGTCGAGCTCTTCGGGGCTAGCCTTTACCCAGTGACCGGAGACAAAGTCCCTGATCTGCCCTTCTCGCTTTTCGGTCTCTTCCGCCTTCTCGAATTTCTTGACCATGGTCACGAAGTGTCCCTCGAATCAAAGTCCTTATCGTATTGTTCGATTATCCCGGTGTCAGCGAAGCTGAACTTCTCATTATCTCCAATAATGATGTGGTCATGAACCTTCATGCCCATGAGCCGGCATGCAAAAACAAGATCCCGCGTAATCTTTTTGTCATCCTCGCTGGGCTGTGCGGCTCCGGATGGATGATTGTGAACAAACACGAGCGCAGCGGCGGAATGTCGAAGGGCAACCTTGACCACCTCTCGCGGATAAATTCGAGCGGTCGTCAGCGTTCCCTTTGCGATTTCCTCGATTCTCAAGACATGGTTTTGCCCATTCAGGAGAAGGACCTTGAAGGCCTCTTGGTCCAAGTCGCGCATTTCTTGATAGAGAAGCTTAAGAATATCGCCCGAAGACTCCACATAGGGACGATTCTGAAACCCTTCAGCAAGGTAACGTTTACTCAACTCGATCACTGCCTTAAATTGAGCGATCTTGGCCCGACCTACACCGAGCACACTTTCCAATTCCTCTAGGGGTGCTACGTATAGTTCTCGTAAAGAGCCAAATCGAGAAAGAAGCTCCTGAGCCAAGCCAATGGCAGTCTTACCCTTTACACCTACTCGAAGAAAGATAGCGAGAAGTTCAGCGTTCGAAACGGATTCCGGTCCCTTAAGAAGTAATTTCTCCCGTGGGCGTTCTTCAACAGGCCAGTTTGCTATGGCTTGAGGATATTTCTTTCTCCTTATGTTTTCAGATAGGCTCATCTTTTCGCTTGCTTCCGTGGTCGTTGGGCCTTTGCCCATTCTTCAATCTCTTCCCTGTTAAACCGCCATTGGTTGCCGATCTTCGACACAGGGATTTTCCCTTGTTGCGCCCACTTGTAGATAAGGTCCTTGCTGATCTGAAGGTATGCAGCAACCTCTTTTACCTTCATCCACCTGTTTTCCAACACCAGTCCTCCCAGATTTCCAGGGATTCAGAAGAATTCAAATAAGATCATAGGGAATCTTGAATAAAATGTCAAATGTTTTATCAGCGAAGAGAGGGTGATAAGGGTCATATTCTTCATTTGTCAATATATCGGTGAAGATAAATTTTATGGAATTGCATAAAAAGCACACTTTGTGTTACTCCGCAACATCAGTAGAATACTTTAACATCGCCGCTATATACGGATATCCTTGTTCGACAAGCTTTTTATCCCGGCAAGAACCACAGCCACGTCTATTAACCCTATTTCACGAAGCCTTTTTCGTGTCTGCAATCGCCACAGCAGGCTGCATGGCAATGGAAGCCCCCGGCCCCCCAGCCTTTTTTAGCATCACTATTCAAATTCTCCTCGACAAAGTAATAGATGGTTTATGCCATAACCTTGAAAATTCGGTTCTAGTAACAGATATTTCAGGGTAAATAATGGCCGTCATAGAACGCACTCGCGAACTTGATATTCTTCAAGGATTAGTCAGACGTCATCTTGTCGTAGGGATTACGGGGGCTCGTCAGGTAGGGAAAACCACGTTAGCGTATGCTCTGGCTAAGCGGATAAATATACCGGTTTCATTCTATGACCTGGAAAACCCAGAGGATATGGCACGGCTCAGCGATCCAATGCGTGCCCTCAAAAGGCTCAAAGGTCTTGTGGTTATTGATGAGATCCAACGCTACCCGAATCTTTTCCCAGTACTTCGGATCCTGGTAGACAGGCACAATCACCCGGCTCGGTTCCTTGTCCTTGGGAGTGCTTCACCAGAGTTGCTTCGCCAAGGCTCAGAAACTCTCGCTGGCCGGATATATTATTACCAACTTGGTGGATTTGCGTTGGATGAGATCGGTGTGGAACAGCACACTCGCTTATGGCTACGGGGGGGATTTCCCCGGTCATATTTAGCTCGCACTGGTGCGAAGAGTGAAGAATGGCGCCGGGGATTTGTACGTACCTTTCTTGAGAGGGATTTACCGCAGTTGGGTATAACCATTCGCTCGTCTACATTACATCGGTTCTGGACGATGCTTGCTTATTACCATGGTCAGATATGGAATGCTTCTGAGTTTGGACGATCTTTTGGCGTTGCTGACACTACGATCCGAAACTATCTCGATATCCTGACATCAGCACTTGTAATTCGTCAATTGCAGCCATGGTATGAGAACATTTCTAAACGTCAGGTGAAGGCTTCCAAGATATATCTGTCTGACTCGGGAATTCTTCACAGCCTTCTCAATCTCAGGTCACTCAAGGACTTGGAAGGCCATCCTAAAGTTGGAGCCTCATGGGAGGGATTCGCACTCGAACAGGTCACAAGACAATTGGGTGCTCGGCCAGAGGAGTGCTTTTTCTGGGCAACCCATAGCGGTGCTGAGCTTGACCTTCTTGTGGTGCGTGGTAAAAAGCGCCTGGGGTTTGAGTTTAAACGAACCGCTTCCCCCCGGGTCACCCCATCGATGCGCAGTGCTTTAGATGATTTAAACCCCCAACGCATCGACATTATCCATGCGGGAGAGCATACGTTCGACATTGAAAAGAAAGTGCGGGCAGTCGCATTAACCCGAATCCTGAATGATGTGCAGCCTCTTAAATAAAAATAAATTAATGGGAGTTCAGATAGTCACCGGTTCAAAACCGGCCGTCCCGACCATTAAAAATAAAAAGAGCAGGTAGGTATTTTGCACCTAGCGCCCTTTTTTCAATTATTCACTCAGGTTGCTTTTACTGTTTTTTTATCCTAATAGAATTTCCTTCTTATATCAATCCTTATTGTAGTTCACTGTGAAAATTAGAAATGCAATTATACAAGCCCCAATGCCTCCTGATTGCTGAAAGCTGCCGCTCCGTGGCACCCGATTATGCGCATCGTTACTAATGATACTTCGTTGAAGTGAGTAAAGAAACTACTGTAGCAGTTCGATGCCTTTCTGCAGAGCCTCTTCAAACAGGTCAACTGCAAGGTCTATCTCTTCATAGGTTATGTAAAATGACGGGGCTAAGGTGAATACATTTTTGTAGTAACCGCCGACATCAAGAATCAGCCCTCTCTTTTTGCCCCCGGCGCTCAGATTTCCGCTTAACCCGATATTGGTTACGGCATCGGTGAGCTTTTTGTGTGGGGTGTAGCCATCTTCCTGGCATATCTCAACCCGTATCGCAAGTCCAAGTCCATCAACATCTCCCATCTGGGGATAGTGCTTCTGGAGCTCTCGCAGGCGCGCTACAAAATATGCACCTTTTTGGGGAATGTGGGTGGCAAAATCGGATTCCTCGATAAGTTTCATTGTTTCCAGACCTACTGCGGTGCCAAGGGGGTTTGAGGAAAAGGTCGAGTGGGTTGAGCCGGGAGGAAAAACATCGGGAGCAATGAGCTTCTCGCGCGCCCATATTCCTGAAAGCGGATTGAGGCCGTTGGTGAGCGCTTTCCCAAAGGTGATTATATCCGGTGCAATGCCGAAGTGCTCAATTGCCCAGAATTTCCCTGTCCTGAAGAACCCCATCTGGATTTCATCATCGACCATAAGAATATTATATCGGTCAAGGATGTTTTTTAATCCGCAGAAGTAGTCGGTAGGGGGCGAGATGTAACCGCATGTTCCCTGCATGGCCTCTATATAAAAGGCAGCGAATTCACAGTTGCCTGTCTTGGTATTCAGCACCGTATGATATTCGGTCTCAAAGAGTTTTTCAAACTGCCGCAGGCAGTACAGATTGCAGTCTTGTTTTGTGCGCTCATAGGGACACCTGAAACAATACGGATATGGAATAAAGCACGCCCGGTCAGCAAAATGGCCGAACTTTTCTCTGTATCTGTAGCTTGAGGTAATGGCAGAGGCGCCGAGAGTTCTGCCGTGGTAACTGCCCATAAAGGCAAATACAGGATTCTTCCCCGTGTGGTTTCGCACAACCTTCATGGAATCCTCAACCGCGGCGGATCCCCCAACATTGAAGTGAATCCTTCCCCTTATGCCAAAAGTCTCCTCCATTTTTTGCGCAAGCTTTGCGGCGAGCTGTATCTTTTCCTCATGGAGATACTGGCAGGCAAGCTGGGGCAGTGTATCAATCTGCCTTTTCAGTGCGTTATTTAATCTCTGATTTTTGTAGCCAAAGCTCGCAGCCGAATACCACATCTGCAGGTCAAAATATTCGGTGCCCTCACGGTCATAAAGACAGTTCCCCTCAGCAGCAGTGAAGATATTTAACTTTTCGGCATAGTGGACGGTATCACCCCAGGAGCAATACCTGGCTTCCAGCTCCAGGAGGTCTGCTTCCTCAGGCCGAGACAATTGTGCGCATGACCTTTGGGTGTGACTCATTGCGGTACTCCTTCAAATAGTTATAGATATCCTCGAAATTATTAAATGACAGGCACTGTCTCTGTGTTTCTCGAAAGTGCTTGAGCAGGGTGCTTTTGGCAAATACAATGTCGGCGTAATGGGCAGGGCACACGTCTGAAAGCCCGTCCCCAATGTAGATAATCTTTTTTTCGCGATGGGCCTCGTTGGTCAGGTTGCTGGTTTTGCAATGGGCGCAGTGTGAACACAGACTGTTGGTATAGGGAAATGAAGGTATGAGCCGATCCTTATAGAACTTAAGGATGTTGGAATATATCCTGAGACCGCTGATGCCGTTATTTTTCAGGATAAATCTGATCAGAAAAGAAAAGCTGTCACTTACTATAGCAGGACTGACCCCCATTTTTTTAAACAGGGAAAGTAGTTTCGTGAAGTATGGATCCACTGGTACCGTAGACAGATACGCCGAGAGGGCCTTTTTTGTTGCCCGGACTGAACGGAGCTGGCCCTCCAGGCATTCCTTAGAGCCTATGCGTCCTTTGATCCAGGCCTCCTCAAAGATCATCCAGTCTCGGTTAATCGAAAATCGCTCGATGACGCTGTCAAGCACGTCAAAAGGGGTAATGGTGTTATCAAAATCAAAGTAGACCATGTAGTTTGTGATATCCAGGTCTGCCTCGGATGGGATGGGTGACAGGGCAGGGGGTTTTTTAGGTGTCGAGGGTATAACATTCAGATATCGGGCAGTCATGGTTTTTATCCTTGCAAGAGTGTTCATTTTCTTTTTCAATGGTGCATGCAATGCGTCTATAAAAATCATGCATCTTGCGCGCAACGGTGTCACGCTCCTGGTCAGCAGTGATAACATGATAAGAATCATTGAGCAGCACCAGCTCTTTTGTTTCTGAATTAATTCTGTCGAAGATAAAGGTAGAGTTCTTGATGCTGGTCATATCGTCATCTTTTGCCTGGATGATCTGTACCGGTATGCGTATGGAAGGCAGCACCTTGGTGAGATATTTCACCAGCAGGCTGAGCTGGTGGAGGAGTGTCATCGGAAAATAGGGGTAGCCGTATTGCTCCACCGCCTGCGGATCGTTCAGCCGCGCCTTGCCGAATTGTTTATGCACGCGCTTTTGTAGCGCTTCATTCTTAAACCCATAGGGGGGCTCTTCCTTAAAATAAGCGAAATGTTTCAGGGGTGTTGCATAGAACAGCGGCAGGAGAAAGGTGGCATACCAGGGTACGTTCCATCCATCGTAGAAGAGGGTCGGCGACAGGCAGGTGATACCGGAAATATTTCCGTTGAATTCTTCCCCGAGCAGCAGCGCAAGAAGTGCACCCATGGAGAGACCGGAGGTAAATACCGGGCCGGTACTTTTATCGCGTATGTGCAAAAAAGCCTCACGAACGGATTGATAGCAATCCTGCCAGGTCGTTTTTTTTAGCGTGTCTATCGGCGCACCGTGGTTCGCAAGCCTTGGACACACTACCGTATAGCCCATTCGCTTGTTAAAGAAGTTTGCCAGAAACCGCATCTCATTGGGTGTTCCGGTAAGACCGTGTATCAAGAAAATAGTACTCTCATTATGACCTTCGAGAAAAAAACCATTTTTCAAGAAGGAGCTGCCGCCTGGGTTTTGTTTCTGTAAGTTTTTTAAGTTTAAGGAAAATTTTAGTGACATACTTTTTTCTAATAGAAAAAGAAACTTATTTTATAAAAGTGGTTTGATGATTTACCTTATCAGATTCCTTTCAAGGCCTTAGTTGGGAGTAAGAAGAGAAGAAGGTAAATGCAGAAAGGTTAATCGGTTTGAGCCCTGAATCATAGGTCTTCTATACTATACTATATTCACCCTTTGAGCAACCCTAAAATACCCCCGCAGAAGTAATTTAAGTAACTCAACGGAACATGGTCTTTTTTATTCTTTTTAGCACATGGAAGAGGACATTTAATACAATAGAGTAATTTAACAAAATAAAAATGAAAAGAAAGTTAAAATTACATTAAAAATTTTGAAACACTTTAGATCTTTGAAAAATTAAGCGGCAGATTTGCAATAATTTTGTACGGGTATTTTTGAAGCGATAGCATTTTGTGCAGCCGCAAAGATAGTTTCTATAGGATTATCACCTTGGAGT
>Ga0315291_10007489_pt1 | contig 13485 bp, 13 predicted proteins | sample YL17G12_20_MG_FD_203070 | JGI IMG/M metagenome (GOLD analysis project Ga0315291, IMG submission 203070) | Sediment microbial communities from Yellowstone Lake, YNP, Wyoming, USA - YL17G12_20 | ecosystem: Environmental > Aquatic > Freshwater > Lake > Sediment | place: USA: Wyoming | collected...
AAGAAAGTCAACGGCATCCTTATCGGCGGTGCGATGGCCTATACCTTCTTCAAGGCACAGGGTAAATCCATCGGCAACAGCTTGTGCGAAAACGATTTTGTCGATAAGGCAAAGGAACTTATGGGCAAGGCCAGGGAAATGAACTGCGAAATAATTTTGCCCGTTGATACTGTTATCGCACAGGAATTGAAGGAAGGCGCAAAGAACAAGGTCGTCGAAGGCAATATCGACGACGGCTGGCAGGGTTTCGATATCGGCCCGAAAACAAGAAAACTTTTCGCCGACAAAATCAAAACCGCAAAGACAATCATCTGGAACGGCCCGATGGGCGTTTTTGAGATGCCGCCATTCGACGAAGGCACAAAGGCGGTAGCTACTGCTGTTGCAGAGGCCACCGACAAAGGCGCCCGTAGCGTCATCGGCGGCGGCGACAGCGCCAGCGCCATTAAGAAGCTTGGCCTTAATAAGCGGGTGAGCCATGTTTCAACCGGCGGCGGTGCCTCGCTCGAATTTTTCGAAGGCAAACCATTCAAGGCTATCGAAATTCTCGACGAAAAATAGCGTATAGAAAAAATTGCCGATTTACGATTATTATAAATCAATGAGACTACCAAAAGCAGGGACAATTGAAGTAGCACCATCCATACTGAGCGCCGATTTTGCCTGGCTGGCGGATGAAATTAAACAAATTGAGTCGGCTGGTGTAAAAATAGTGCATCTTGACATTATGGACGGCCATTTTGTGCCTAATATTACCATCGGCCCGCCTGTTGTTGCCAAACTCCGCAAATGCAGCTTGCTGGTCTTTGATTGCCACCTGATGATAACCGACCCTGATAAATATGCTCAGCCGTTTGTCGATGCAGGGGCTAATCATATAACCTTTCACATTGAGGTAACTAAAAAACCTGAGCAGCTTATCGAGAAGCTGCATAAGCTCGGCGTTACCGCAGGTGTATGTTTGAATCCTGAAACGCCTGTCGAAGCAATTGAAAATATTGCGCCATTTTGCGATATGGTTTTGGTGATGACGGTACATCCGGGTTTCGGGGCACAGAAATTTATGCCTGAGCCGGCGAAAAAAATCGCCGCAATCAGGAAAATTGTCGGCCCCGATATCAGGATAGAGGTTGACGGCGGCATAGACCCAAAGACCGCACCGATAGTCGTTTCTTACGGAGCTGACACCCTCGTTGCCGGCAACTCAATATTTGCACAACACGACCGGCTTGCTGCAATAAATGCTATTTTGTCGGCGGCAAGGTAATTTTTACTGTAAAATTGGCAATTTTTCGTAAAATTTCAGGCAGCTTTTTGGTAGAATCCTATGATTATGACCAAAAAACCTAAATCGAGCTGGAATGGTTTCTCATTGAAGCCGCGTAAAGAGATGCCCGCAGGACTGTGGATTCGATGTCCCGACTGCGAGCAGATGTTTTTCAAAACCGCGGTCGAACAGAATCTTAACGTCTGCCCGAAATGCAACTACCATTTTCGCATCGATGCCGTAACCCGAATCAAATACTTGGCCGACGAAGGTTCTTTCCAGCAGATTTTAAGCGACCTGACGACCAACGACCCGCTGGATTTTAAGTTCAGAGAGACTACCTACAAGCAGCGAGTAAAGGCCGACGAGAAAAAAAGCGGCTCTACCGAGGCCATGCTTATCGGCAAGGCCTTTGTCAAAGGCCGCGGAGTGGTACTGGCCGTCATGGAGCCCAATTTCCTGATGGGCTCGATGGGGGCTGTTGTCGGCGAAAAATTCTGTGCCGCCGTCGATAAGGCCATCGAGGAGAAGATACCGCTTGTCGCAATTTGCTGTTCCGGCGGAGCGAGAATGCACGAGGGCGTCGTTTCGCTTGGCCAGATGGCAAAAACCTCTGCCGCCGTCGCCATGCTTGACAAGGCAGGCGGGCTTTTCATTTCCGTTTTAACCGACCCCACCACAGGCGGCGTAACTGCCAGCTTTGCTATGCTCGGCGACTGCCTGATAGCCGAGCCTAAAGCGCTCATCGGCTTTGCCGGTCCGCGAACAATCGCCGAGACAATAAAGGTCGAACTGCCTGAAGGATTTCAGACCGCCGAATTTATGCTCGAGCATGGCTTTATCGATATGATTGTCCACCGCAAAGACCTGCGAAGCGAAATCGCCCGCATCATCGACTATTGCCAGAAATAATTCCCAGGGCTTAGTGTTTATCCTAACAATCCTTGTAACTGCCGCCAGATGTTATCCAATGTTATCAGAAGTCATCCAAACGCATTCAGAAGCACTCCAAAGGTACTCCAACGATACTCCAAAGTATGTCCAAAGTACGTCAGAAGACACCAGAGTTGAGACTACATATTTGTCATAAGTTCCTTTCATATCCACACTTAAAGTTAAAAGTTAAAAATTAAAAGGGCAAAATTTCAGTGAAAAATTTGAAAATTGAAAAACAAGCCGGCGCAGACGAATACCGCATAGACACATTCAATTGTCAAAGAACGGTCTTACGAAAGGGCAAGCACTAAGCTCGAATTCCGACTCGCCGTGCTGCGCTCGTCGCAGCAGGAACAAATTCGAATCAGAAAACTCCTAAATCCTAAACAATATCAGAAGGACTAAAAAAACAGTCTCTCCATATATGGGGTGAACTTGCGCGTTTGGTACGAAAAAAGCAGGCCACAAGGGCACAGAGAATACAGAGATAAGTGATAAGTCGTTGTTGGGTAAAGAGTAAAGAAAAGTTAAAAAAAAATGGAAATTTCAAATTTCATCTTTTCGCATACCTGCGCATTTGGCCGATTTGCCTTGACTTTACTTGCCGACGGCATTATTAATTAAGTTCCCGAACCCGTCACGCTTTTGCTCTTTGGCCTCGGCGTGGTGGTGTTGAGAAGGATATTTTTAAGTAAAAGGCAGGTGAAATATGAAAGCGAGTTCTTTTACAGGCAAAGTAAAACAAGAATGGGTAAAAGCGGGGAAACCAAACTGGACTTCAAAGGAGTTACTTGCAATGTGTCTGCTTATTGATTTGGGATTTAGTATTGAGGGACTTAATCCTGCACAGAAATTCCGTCAAGCCATAGAGGTCAAAGACCTTAGTTATTTAATGAGGTGGTCTGAAGGTTTGAAGTTTTCTTCGTGGAAACATTAAAATCGGATTAAAATTGGAATGAAATAGGAGATATTGTTATGCCTCTTATTAAATGTAAAGAGTGTGGTAGAGATATGAGTTCATCAGCCAACCGCTGTCCCAATTGCAATCGTTACCACTGGACACTTGGCAGAAAACTGATACTCGTAGTACCGTTTCTCATGCTACTGTTCTGGATATTCTTTTTTGTTTATGCTGTTTGTGCTGGATAAGTAAAAAAGACGGTTTAAATAGGAATGAAAAACGTCAGAAGCATACTCTACTGGTTAGCAAAGTTTCTGGGCGATATCAACGCTATCAGAAAAGACAAGGTCGGCAAGCGGATTGCACGCAGAGCAGCAGGCAAAGTGACCGGACATGGATTGAGGAAACTTTTCAAATGAAATGGTCAACTTGTTATCCATATACACTAAACAATGTTCGAATTTATGCACCGACCAGCAGAGGCATATATCGCCTTCTGATAAAAAACAGAATCTTTTATATTGGTCAATCCGAAAATCTTCAAAACCGACTTCTGGAACATCGACAAGCTCGTGAAGGAAATCGTCGTCTTAAGAAATATTTACAAAACTATTCTTGTTTTTTTCGCTTTACTGAACTCGACACTGCATCAGACTTGTCGCAAACTGAGAGAGACCAAATTCTCAAATACAAACCCTTCTGCAATGTAGCCCTGCACCCGCCTGTCGTTGGAAGATGGCGAAAGCCCTTGCCAAACTGCTGATGGGGAAAACAGGGGGACAGTTACCTAATATTACTGGATATATTAGGTCTTATTATTTACATCCCCTAATTACACCCACCTGTTATTTTTAGATATCATGGGTTTTTTTCCGCAAACTCAAAATCTGCGTTAATCAGCGTCAAAAAAAGTCTATCGGTCTTGAGTCCTCGGTCTTATTTCTTTCTACGAACTGCCGTCTATCTTTCAGATTAACAATAACCAAAACTCACCTTTTTGTCAATCTTTACCCTGTGATAAATTAATCTTAATTGTTTCCTATTTTTTATTTTTTCAGCCGGTCCGTAAGGACAGCCGCATTTCTTTTTGTGGCCGTATGCAAAGAAAAAATGCCGTGAAAATTTATTTTCTAAAGGCATTTTCTTCTGAGTATCCTTGGCTGAAAAAACCTGCGTCATCCTGCGAAAGCTCCGGTGTCGTTTCCGGATGTCTGCTTCCCCATGTCTTTTGGGAAATCAGCGTCAAAAATTTCTTCGTGCCAATTCATGAAAATTCGTGGCAAAATATCTTGGTTTTTCCGTGAAATCTGGGAAATCTGCGGCCAAAATTTTTTCATGCCTTCGGGCCTTGGTGGTGAGTTTTTTTTGTACCAAACGCGCAAGTTCACCCCATATATGGAGAGACTGTTTTTTCCCGTGGCACTGGCTTGGAGCCAGTGAAAACACGGCCAAGATGGCCGTGCCACTCGCTTGAAGAATAAAAAATCTGTGAAAATCTGTGTTAATCTGTGGCTCAATTTTTCTTTAAGTCTTTTATATGAATGAACTTAAAACAAAATCGATACCTGCTCATTGGCTTCATCTGACATACTTTGGCATATCATTGGAGTACTTTTGGAGTACATCTGGAGTGCTTCTGAATGCATTTGGATGACTTCTGATGACATTGGATAACATCTAAGAACTTAAAATCGAAGATCCGCCTTCGGCGGACTCAAAACTCTTTTGACGTACACCCCGCTATGTGCCGATTCAACAGGCAAAAAATCGTAAACAATTTAAAAATACAGCGGCGGCACCAACCCAACTGATGCCGCCGCTTATTCGCACACCCTAAACTAACATTTATGAAGAGAAGGAGAATTACTTATTTTCTATAATTACTTACGCTGAGGCCTTGAGCCAGTTCGGCGAATTCCAAAAAATTTTAAAAATATACGAAAATTCAGGGATTTAAACAAGGTCAATTTTTTTGCTGTAATTTGTTGATTTACAACATATTACGGTGTATTCTGATATGCAGTTTTTGAATTGAAAAGAGGTTAAAAATGGAATACTCAATCGGCAAAACAGGGCGAATAATAGCGGCAAGATTATTTGAGGGCGAAGACCTCTACGAGGCCATCGAAACTCTTGCCAAAAAGGAAAATATCAAATCCGCTGCTGTCCTTATTACAGGGGGGTTTAGAAAGGCCAGCGTTGTTGTCGGGCCGAAGGAGGAAAAACCAAAAATCGTCGGCAATTTCAGAGACTTTGCCGGCCCGGGCGAGGTGCTCGGTGTTGGGACAATCTACTGCGACAGTGAAGGCCCGAAACTGCATATCCATACCGCTATCGGCAAAGGCGACGAGACGGTTGTCGGTTGTCCGCGCGGCGGAGCAAAGATATTTCTGGTACTCGAAGTTACGATTATCGAAATTGACGGAATCGAAGCAGGCAGAAAATTCGACAAGAATACAGGGCTGAATCTTCTGAGGTTTAAATAAATCGGCTGCCGATTTTTATTCAATTCTTTGCCGAGTGAGACCGGCTCGCTGGGCCGAAATACATAAAAGAAATGAGAATTAAAATAGCCCCCGTCACAAATAAAACCGCCCTTCGCCGCGGCTCGCTGCAGCGATTAAGCCAATCCGGCACTGGAAATGCCGTTGTCTTATCATTCGCATCTGTGGTAAGCGCTTCTTTGGCGGCAGCCAGTTGCTCAGCGGTTGCCTTTGGGTGGACCGTGTTCGGCTCGTTGGCTTCGATACCGAGCGTAACAGGGACAACGCGGTCAATAAAATTCGGGTCTTTTTTGAACTGCTCAAGCAGCACCTCATAGTCAGCTTTTAAGGATTTGAGCCTTTCGGTCGATTCCTGGGCAGAATTCAAGGCCTGTTTATTATGGTAGTACCGCAGCAGTTCGTCGCAGAGAATGGAAACGCTCATCGCCGCAGCGCCTATGCTGAAGAAAACGATAAAAACAAACATTCGCAGGGTGCTCTGCATCGGCATTACCCTAAATAACAGAATTACTCGCCGCGATGACGACGCCCGCCGTGCCAGCGACACGTCGCGGCAGGTCGCGTCGCAGCGGGCCGGTTTACACTTTAGCTACAAAAAATACGGCAGGTGCGATTATCTTCACTCCGTTGAAAATGTCACACCTGCCGATTTGAATTCCATTTTATTTTTTACTTAAACATAAAGCCAGCATATCTGGCAGCCGAGCCGAGGTCTTCGCTGATTCTAAGCAGCTGATTGTACTTGCAGATCCTGTCGGTTCTGCAGACCGAACCCGTTTTAATCTGCCCGACGCCCGCAGCAACGGCCAAATCGGCAATTATGGTATCTTCGGTCTCGCCGCTTCTGTGGCTGATAACAGCGGTCCAGCCGGCCCGCTTCGCCATATTAATCGCCTCGAACGTCTCCGTAAGAGTACCAATCTGATTGAGCTTAATCAATATTGAATTTGCACTATTTTGCTCAATGCCTTTTTCAAGGCGTTTAGTGTTTGTCACGAACAAATCATCGCCGACTAATTGAATGCGGCCGCCGAGTGTCTTTGTTAATTTTGCCCAGCCGGCCCAGTCGTCTTCGGCAAGGCCGTCCTCGATGGAAATAATCGGATACTTATCAGCCCATTTTTGCCAGTGCTTAATCATTTCGTCGCTGGAAACTTTTTTCTTCGGGGCCGACTTGAAGAAGCTGTAGGTCTTGGTCTTCTCGTCGAACATTTCAGTTGAGGCGGGGTCGAGTGCTATCGCAATATCCTCCCCGGGCTTGTAGCCGGCTTTTTTGATAGCGTCCATAATTACTTCCAGTGCCTCTTCGTTGTTTTTCAAACTTGGTGCAAAGCCGCCCTCATCGCCGACTGAGGTGGAATAGCCCTTTGAGGCCAATACCTTCTTTAGCGTATGGAAAGTCTCGGCTCCCATCCGCAGCGCCTCTGGGAAGCTTTCGGCACCTTTTGGCATAATCATAAATTCCTGGAAGTCAACGTTGTTGTCGGCATGCTTTCCGCCGTTGAGGATATTCATCATCGGGACAGGCAGTATATTTGCGTTGCAGCCGCCGAGATAGCGGTACAGAGGCAGACCGGCAGAATCCGCCGCTGCCTTTGCAACAGCCATGGACACGCCCAGTATCGCATTTGCGCCGAGCTTTCCCTTATTGGTCGTGCCGTCCAGCTCAATCATCAACTGGTCGACATCTTCCTGTGCAGTTGCATCCATTCCGGCAACTTCAGCAGCGATAATGTCGTTTACATTTTTTACCGCACTTTCGACGCCCTTGCCCATATAGCGTTTTGCCTTTGTATCGCGAAGCTCGACTGCCTCATGAGCGCCTGTGCTTGCGCCGGAAGGCACAGCCGCTCTGCCGAACGAGCCGTCATCGAGCAGCACATCGACTTCAATGGTCGGGTTGCCGCGTGAATCCAATATTTCTCTTGCTTTTACATCCACAATCATCGTAAACATCCAAATTTCCCTTTCTTTTCAATGATATTTCGACCCGCATTTTATGCGGGTGTTTTCTGTGAATTACGATTTGTAAAAGCTTACACATTTTCCTCCCTGCCGTCAAGACCCGATTAAAAGAAACTCTTATAACCAATTGCTTATCTGCGTGGGACGTTTGAAGGATTCAATCAACCTCAAGATGATGCCGACGAGACCCATGATCCAGCCGACCGGATAGGGCAGTATGGTGAGCGTCCACCACATGGATCGCCCCGTGTTTCCTCCAAAGCCGCCGATCGAACTGACCCCGAACATCACGCCAACGCCGATCGCTATCAGAATGAAGGCCCACAACAGGAGCATCCGGTGTCGGCTCTTGCCGAGGAATGCGCTGACGCGAGGGGAATGATGGAAGCACACAGTTTGGCGCTAATTCGAGAGCTACTGTTTTGCCAGCATCGCCTTCAGTGCCCGATAGTCCGTCTTGCCGGTACCAAGGGTAGGAATAGCCTCAAGCCGTATCACCGTGCGGATATTATGGAGGCCGGACAGTCCCGACTCGCGGATATAACGGTTGACCGTTTCGCGGTCGATGTCGCGGATGGTAAAAAGCACAAGCTCACAAGTTTCGCCGCCTCTGGCCTCGATGGCCAGCACCGGCCCTTCATCCTTTTCGCTCACAAGATATTTTTCAAGAACCGCTTCAATGGCCGGCAGTGAGATCATCTCGCCGCCGAGTTTCACAAATCGTTTGAGCCGCCCCTTGAAGGTTAAAACTCCTTGCTCATCAACGCTGACAAGATCGCCCGTGCGATACCACATCTTGCCCTGAACCTCAACAAAAGGCGATGCGCCGCTGTAATTGAGATAGCCGCCGAAAACGCTTGACCCGCGGACAAGCAGCATTCCGGTCGCAGGCGATTGCATAGCCTGGCCGCTGTCGGGGTCGATAAGCAGATATTCAAGCGACGGCAGCACCTTGCCGATAGTGAAAGGACGCGGATCGTTCTCGTTATTGAGTGAGATAATGGGCGAACATTCCGTAACGCCATAGCCTTCAAGAACAACCGCATTGGCACACGTTTTTTTTAGGGCGGCGTAAATTTTTTCTGAACATTTTTCCGCCCCGGTAACCGCAAGCCGCAGTGACGAAAGCTGCTGCTTCGTTGATGCCCGCATGATCCCACCCAAAAATGTCGGCGTACCAATGAGCATGGTTACGCCATACGCCTCGATGAGCCGCCCGATAAGACCGGCCTCCATCGGATTGGGATGATACACAGTCGGCACCGCTCCACAGGCCGGCACCATCATTGTGCCGGTAAGGCCGAACGAATGGAACGGCGGCAGAAAACCGATCAGCCGGTCATCTTCGCGTATCGCTATCACACGCAGCACATCTTGCAGATTAGTCAGGATGTTGGTGTGTGTTAGCGGAACGGCCTTTGGGGCGGTTTCCGAGCCGCTGGTAAAAAGAATGGCCGCGGTTTTTGAGACTTTTGCTTTATATAACGGTCGCCAGTTAAAATGTCCGCCGAACCACGCGCGGAATTTTGCCGCCTTCGATATCGACCGCCCCAGCGATTCAAGAAAGGCAAATCGCTCATGTATCGCGGAAAAGTCGGTACCTTGCAAAGCCAGTTTTTTTACAAGCATCTCGGCCGTCAGCACGTGCCGCACGCCAGCCGAATTGAGCGATTCGACAACGTTCTTTTGCCCAAGTGTCCAGTTGACCATCACGGGTGTCTTGCCCGCAAACAGCGTCGCCAGATACGTAATCTCCGCCCCCATCGACGGCGGCAGCATAATGCCAACACAATCGCCGTCGAGCTTTTCAATAAGAGGTTTTAACGCAAGGCACGCAGTGATGATATCACGAAAAGATTTTGCCCCGCTGGCCTGGTCGGCGATGACGACCTTTGACGGATTCCTCGCCGCCTGCCACAGGAACACCTCGGTTATGGTATTTCCCGGGGGCATAACGACTTTTTGGTTGCCCGTGTTTTCAAACCAGCGTTTCGAGATAGGCTTTAGCTCCACTGGCTTTGAATAGACAAACTGTCCGCATGCGGCCAGCATCGCATCGCCCACCGTCTGCATCGCGTCGGAGTCGACCTGCGGAAAACCAAATTCCTTTTCAAGCCACAGCAGCACATCCGTCCGCGCAAGGCTGTCAAGGCCGAGGTCGCGTGCAAGATGATCGCTGTCCTTTGGATTTGCAACGCCCGAAAGTTTAGTGATATACTCAAGCACCATCTGTCGCGTCGCGGCAGGTACGGCTGTCTCATCGCCCGCCAGTTTCGGCAGGGAAGGCTCAGGCATTACCCGTGCGATGCCTCGCTCCCATATCGTATAAGGCACATACTTCGCCTGCGGCGCATTTTCATTATAGTACGCTTCGAGTAAACGATTGAGCGTATTGCGGTCTGCGGTGCGGGGTAAATTTGAAGGTTCATAAAATTCAATCGTAATCTCGCGGCGCGGGGCAAAAAATATCCCGCTCGCAAGAATCTGGAAAAATCCTTTGCCCACCACCTTTCCCACATTGGGCACGTGCCCCGATGCCCAGCCAAAGCTGCTGCCCCACAAGCCTCGCGTGCGTATCAATACCACCCGTACATCGGGATGCTGCCGTATAATGCTTTCTACAGAACTATTGCCGCCCAGGCTCTCCAAAGAACTGCGATAGACATGTCCGGCAGGCCAGAGCAGAAGATTTTCGCCTGCTTTCAGCCCCATAGCGCTTTCATCAATCGCATTTTCTATTTCAGTCTTTGCGCTCGAGCCGTATGTCGCCATCGCGCCAATAGCTCGCACGCCAAGCCGCTTTGCAAACCAGCGGATCACCAGCCTGTCAATCTGATCTCGGTCGCCGATGGCATGCGGGCGAAATATATGATGCAGATAGGTAAACAAAATCACTGGGTCAATAAGTGCGGGATGATTGGGCAAAAATAAAATGCCGCCGATCCCTTTGGCCGCGATTTTATCCATTCCGATAAGCCGCACGCGATACCTCAGCGACAGCAGCCATTTGACTATCGTTCGAAGTAAAAGGTCAATCATCGGTTGTTCTCTTTCGCAGAAAAATAAAAAGAAGTATCGCCACCGCCATTGCCATCACACCCATAATTGCGAAATCGCTGGTTGGCGTAATCGTCATCGCGTTAAAAAGATTCAGCGTTGGTCCAGAAAGTAACATACCGCTAAAGGCCGCAAAATTCGCCGCCGCAATAGTCGCCCCCTTGCGGTCAGCCGCAGGCCGAACCTGAATAAAACTTTCCAAAGGAATCACAAACACACCGCCCGCAATTCCCAAAAAGGCAAGTACGGCAAGCAGACAAGCCAATTTTGCGGATTCAGCAAAATACGGTACCGCCCCCACTGCCATCATACAGATGGCCATCACCGCTGCCGCCGGCGCAAGCAGGCGATACCATTTGACCTTTTTGGCAAGATATACACTCAGCAGCCCACCTGCTGCGATGCCAAACATTTCCGCGACGGAAAGTGCACTGGTCATTGAATTGCTCAGTCCAAACTGCGAAATCCCCAACTCGTTGATCGCCAGCAAATTGAGTAAGCCGATGGACCAGAAAAAAGCATTGGCCACTATCGAAATCGCAAGCAGCGAATCGAGCCGCGTTGCATACAGAACCTTAATGGTTTCAAACGGCTGCCACGGAAATTTTGCCTTTGGCGATGCCGCAGGAAATTTGGCCACGCCAAAACTCATCAGTACGCCGCACACAGATATGCCGATTACGACCCCTGCGACCGCAGCGTGATTAATCGGCCATTGGCCGACAACTCCCTGCAAATCCAGCACAAAACCCGCCGCGGCAGTTCCCGCAAGTATCGCGGTCATGCTTATCATACGTATGATGGCATTGGCGGTAATGACATACTCCGCCGGATACAGTTCAGGGATCGAACCGTTGAGTGCCGGGCCGAACATCGTCGCCTGCGTTCCTTCAATCCCAAGCATCACAAGTATCAAAATCCAGTTGCCGTAAAGAACACCGAGCGCACCAAATATCATAGCCGCAAGTTCGAGGACCTTTGCCGCGATAACAACCGAGCGTTTTGAAAATCTATCCGCGCACCAGCCCGCCTGAGCCGCAAACACAATAAACGGCAGGGTAAATATAATCGTCGCATAACCCTGCATCTCCGATCTTCCCATCGCAACGGCCATCAGCAAAGCGGTCTGCCTAAAAAAACTATCGTTAAACACGCCGACAAAATACGTTCCCGCCATCGCCGCAAATTTAGCGCGGCCTTTGCGTATGCGCTCTTTAAGCGACAGTTCGCCGCTACTCTTGCAGGTATTTGCTGATATACTCATAAACTTTGCTTCTTATTGCCTCCGATTCGTTGAGCAATTCATGGTCGCCGCCTTTGATCATCGTTACATCCACCTTGGCAAATTTACCACGAATAAACCCGATATTGTATCGCCAGTCAACCGTCATGTCACGGCTGCCCTGAATAATTTTAACCTGCCGAGGCAGCGATGGATACTGTGCTGCACGCTTGTCCCAGCGATGCATCGCCCTAAGCCACTTCACCGATACAGTCCTTGCCTGCAGCGGGTCTTTGAACAGAATAAATAACAGGTACTGCCAGTCCGATGAATTCTTTACAAAAATCCGAGGCACCGCCCCGCACGGGCCAAACATCCACCGCACCGCCTGTACCGGCCGCCAAAATCCGCACCGCACCAGTGGCGAGACAAGGACAATCTTATCAAACAAATCATCACCATTTGTGAAGAGATTCTCCATCACCGCCGATGCGCCGGTACTATGTGCGACAATATGATACGGGCCGTGCATCTGAGTTCGGACAATCTGCATAAAATCATTTAATGCTCTGCCATATTCCGAAAAATCCTCAATCGCCGCCCGTTTGCCCTCCGAAAGACCGTGACCGGGCAGGTCATAAACGGCAACCGCAAAACCTGTCTCTGTCAGATATTTGATAAGTTTAGCGAGCAAGCCGCAATGATTTAAATAGCCGTGCAGAATAACGACTGTCGCCTTGTAATCGACAGGTTTAAAAATATGGCCTGCCAATTCAAAACCGTTTGACTTAAACAGCACAAATTCGTGCCTGACAGCGGCAATTTTCAGGCCGTAAAACTCCAGATAGCTTTCGACTGATTCAAAACAACTGCGGTTAAGCATCTTTGGCCTTGCTTTTCATTTCAAATACACGGACGATTACATAGGCCACAAGCGCAAAAATAAAGAAAACCAAAAGCATCCATGCAATGCCCTGAAGTGTCCCGATTGTCGCTCGATAAGCCTCAAATACCCAGCGTTCCGTAGTCAACTGGACAATCTCGGCGTCTTTATAACTTTGTGATTTGGTAATATATTTTTCGAGGTCCCAAATCCTCACGCCGCTGGAAATACCGGTTACATATATCGCGAACTTAAGATATTTCGACCAGGCTTTGCTTATCTGGTCTGAGATGATGCGGTCGAGAATTTTATCCAGCGGCCGGCTGAAAAACAAAACCACAATCGTCGAGACGACAAATGAAATAATAAAAGTCGCGGCTAAAAGTGTAATAAACATATTATTTATCTCCTTTCAAAAATTCGTTAATATTATAAATTTTTGTTTACTCCAGGTCGCTTATTTTTTTACTTTTTCAAGTTTTCAACTTACTTGAGCCGTTTCGCAAGGCGTTCGATGGCCAACCGGTCGCAGTCCTCGATGCTTTTCGGTGCAATCCGCTGGAAATCTTCGTGTGTGTTGTTCTGGAAATCAACAAGCACCCAGTCGCCTGATTTCTCGCAGACCACAAAGTGCACCGCACCAACCGGTCCGCCGGCAGGATTAACATAATACTCCGCCAACATCGCGTAATTGGAATCGGCCGGATTTGCACGCAGATAGTCGCGAACCGCCCGCGCCAAATCCCATAG
>Ga0315291_10007490_pt1 | contig 13481 bp, 10 predicted proteins | sample YL17G12_20_MG_FD_203070 | JGI IMG/M metagenome (GOLD analysis project Ga0315291, IMG submission 203070) | Sediment microbial communities from Yellowstone Lake, YNP, Wyoming, USA - YL17G12_20 | ecosystem: Environmental > Aquatic > Freshwater > Lake > Sediment | place: USA: Wyoming | collected...
CCACTGCTTGACGTAAGGCAAGCAGTGTTGAGGGGTTCCGCCCCGCACTGCTTCTGCGAAGCAGTGGCACACTGTGATCCAACGTGGGGTGTTGGTGAGAAATGCGGGGTAGGATCAAGGAAGGTCCAGTGGCACCGGCGTCTCGCCGGTGTGACGCAACTCGCGACAGCGCTTTCTCTTTTGCCACACCGGCGAGACGCCGGTGCCACTGAGGTGACGCCAAGTTCGTCTTTAATTCAACGGCATTGCGGTTAGGCCGCTTCGGCCGTGCCGTGGTCTTCGTAATCGTCGTCTTCATCTGCCTCGTCGTCGTCCGCCTCTTCCCACTCCTGCTCGTCTTCCTCGTCTTCCGCTGCCGGGACTTCGTCGATCGGCAGATCGTCCCCCGCTTGTGCGACCAACTTCACCGGCGAGTGATCGGCCTTTTTCTCGTGCCTGGCTTTCTTCTGGGTGGGCTGCTCGAAGGTGACTGGGGCGTGGTCCGCCTCGGCGCAGTCGGGCAGTTGGCTGACGGGGACCTTCAGCGCCCTAAACAGCTTGAAGATGTGCTCGTGACAGGTGAAGACCAGGACCTGGTGCCCGGCAGCGGCAAAATCGCGCAGCACGGCCGCCGCGGCCTTGGCCCGGGCGGCATCAAAATTCACCAGCACGTCGTCCAGCACCAGCGGCAGCGGGGCACCTCGCCGGGCATAGCAGGCGGCCAACGCCAGGCGGAGACTGAGGAAAAGCTGCTCCCGAGCCCCGCGGCTGAGCACCTCCACGGGAAGCGCATTCCCCTCGGCGTCATCCACCCGCAGCACGTCCTCGCCCAACGGCGTCCAGACCCGCCGGTAGCGGCCCTGCGTCAGCCGGCTGAGGTACACGGAGGCCTCTTGCAGCGTTTCGGGCTGGCGCTGCTGTTCATAGGTGGTGCGGATCACGTCCAGCACCCGGTTGGTGACGGCCAGCACCTGCCAGCGTGCGACGGCCTCTTCGAGGCGTTTCTCGACGGTGGCCAACTCCAGCCGCTTGCCGGCCATCTCCTGGTCATCGGCCAGCGTGTTGAGTTGCTCGGCAAGCCGGCCGCGCTGTTCGTGGCGCTGCTGGAGTTCCTTGTCGGTCGCCGCCAGGCGTTCGCGCAATGGATCGCGGCGTGCCTCCAGCGGCGTGGTTGCCTCGTCTTCGAGCTGGCGGCGGACGGCGTCCTCGGGGCAGGTGCCGCCCAGCGCCGAGGTGATCTCGTGCGTGAGGGCCTCCCGCTCCTGCCGGAGGACTTCGCCCCGGGCGGCCTGTACGGCGCGCTGGCGGAATTGCTGCTCGTCTGCGGCGTTGGCGTCGCGCAGCAGCTCGCGCCGGCGGTGCTTCAGGCGGCTGACGGCCTCTTCGTGCTTCGCCCGTTGCCGTCGCAGGTGGCGGGCCTGCCCGACAAGTTCCCGGCGGCGCGCCAGGCAGGTTTCCTGCTGCTGGAGCAATTCGCCCAACTGGCGGAGCTGCTCGACGGGATCACCGCCGCCACCCGACCAACCTACGGTCGGTGCCCGGTGCCCGGCCACTTCGCTGTCGGCGACCAGTTGCGTGATGCGGTCTCGCAGCGCGTCGAGTTCCCGGCGCCGTCGCCCCAACTCCTCCCGGCGATCCTCCCAGCGGCGGTGCATCTGGCCCAGGTGGTCGCACCGCCGGATCAGCCCGCGGACCTGTTTCGGCGTTAGGCTCTCGGGCAGTCCGGCGGCGGAGAGCGACTGGCGCCAACGGCGGCGGGCGGTGCCGAGTTCCTCTTTGGCCTGGGCGACCCGCCCGGCGGCTGCCTGGGCCTCCTGCCGGGCCCCTATGCGTTGCGCGTCCAGCGGCACAAGCTCTTCCAGGGCCGCCAAGTCTTTCTCCGCCGTCTGCAGGCGGCTGGCGATCGGGCCGCCCCCGCGGGGTAACCGCTCGTCCAAGGCGTCGCGCTCCTCCTTGGCCTGCTGGGTTTGGAGCTGCAGCATGTTGATCTGTTTCTGGCAGCTTTCCAGTTGCCGGCTGTTGGACCGTTCGAGCAGCACCTTCCCCACGCCCGCCGCACCGCTTCCGGTCAATCCCAGCAGGGCCATGGCCCAGCCCACCGAGCCGGTGATCGAGGTCGGCATGAACAGGCCGGCCATCACCAGCACCACGCCCACCACGAACACCGCCCCCAGCACCAGCAGCACCCAGACCGGCAGCAGTTGCCGGTCCAACAGGCGGCGGCTCTGCGCTTCCAGCTCGGTCTGGTAGAGGGCCATCTGATCGAGCCGCTCGTCGATCTGCACCCGGCGGCGCAACTGCGAGACCAGATTGCCGGTCTCGTCCAGGGCGGCGGCCAGATCGCTCTGGCCCCGTTGCGAGAGGGCGGCGGCAATCTGCCCGGAGAGCGTCTCGGCATTCTGTCGGGCAGCAGCGGCTTGCTGCTCCGCCTCGCCGATCCGCCGGCGGCACCGTTTGATCAGCCGGGCGGGCGGCCGCAGCCGAGAAAGCGATTGCGCCGAGACGGCCGCCAGCGTCTCCGGTCCCGCCCGGTCTCCCAGTCCCAATTCCTGCCGCTCGGCGGCCAGGCTGGACTCAAGCTGGGCGATCTCCGCCTCGAGTTCGCCGATCTGGTTCTGCAGTGTGGCGATCCAGGGTCGTTGTTCCTGCAGGGTCTCGATCCGCGCGGCCTGGCGCCAGAGGGCCTCGTTGACAACCAGACCGGCGGCCTCCCCGCGGAGCTGCTCCCGCTGCCGCTCCGCATGATCGGCGAGTTGCCGATGTTTTTGCAGGCGGGAGTTCAGCGCATCCAGCCGATCGACGGCCCCGGGCGGGATGGTGGCCGACGGGCCCAAGGCCGCCAACTCGTCGTCCAGGGCCGCCCGCCGTGCCCAGCGGTCGCGCAGGGTGATGGCCAGCTCGACCACCCGCGTCTGGTGGTCCACCTGGCCCTTTTCTTCCTCCAGGCGGGTCACTTCCCGCTGCAGTTGGTTTCGCTCGGCGGCCAGGCGTCCGTAGCGATGGGTCAACTTGCCGAGTTCTTCGATTTCCAGGCGGAGCTTCTCGCGGCGGTCGAGCAACTGGACCACCTGCGAAGGCCCCCCGCCGGCATCGAGGATGCGGTTTCGCGAGGTCTGAAGCTCCCGCATCACGTCGACCAGCGAGACGCGGTCCAGCCCGGCGGTCAGCCTGTAGAGCAGATCGGCGGCCTCGGTGTCGCCGAGTGTGCTGAGCTGCTGCATCTCCCGCAGCCCGACGGCGAACACGTTGTTGTAGACGGCCTCGTCGACGTCGGAGAGTAGAGTTTTGACCAGGTGTTCGCCCTGCAGGGTCCCGTCTGCGGCGATCAGGGCGAGTTGCCCCTGCTGGCCGGCCGGGCCGTTGCCGTCGTCGTGGCGCCTGAGCTGGAACCGACCGCTGGCTGCGCCCAGATCGATCGATCCGCCGGGGCGTCCGCCGCGGAGGGGCGGAAAATATCTCCGCCGGGCGGGCGAAAAGCCGTACAGCGCCGAGCGGATGAACTGCAACAGCGTCGTCTTGCCGGCCTCGTTCGGCCCATAAAGGACGTTCAACCCGTCGCCCAGCCCCTCCAGCTTCAGCCCGGTCCAAACGCCGTAACCGTCGATCTCCAAGCCAGTGATTTTCACGATTGGGATTCCTCCCCGCTTAACAAGTCGACGCCCAGCCAGGCCGCCTCGCGGAGCACGCGCTGGCGGGTTGCCTGGTCGGCGACCGTCACGGCCGGTCCGGGCACCGACGCGAAGCGTTGGTCGTAACCGGCGAGGTGCTCCTCGGCCACGTACGACTCCAGGCCGAGCGGCTCGGCCGCGCTGATCTGCAGTTGGCGAATGGCACGGAGGAAATCGCCGCGGATGGTCTCCTGCTCGTACCACTCCGGCGGCAGCGAGGCCGACAACTCGACGTCCAACGACAGGCTCCACGCGGCCGGCGGCCCGAAACCGTACTCTCTGCGGAGCCAGCCGAGTAATTCGGCCGCCAGCGTGCCGCGGCGCAACTGCCCCATCAACGGCCCGCTGCCGGCGACCGTCCAAGAGACCAGCAGGTCCAGGGCCGGGGTGGTCTCGACCAGGGTCTGCATCCGTTGGCGGAGCAGGGTCTTCAGGCCGTCGCCGGTGGTGGCCTCGTCGATCACCACCCGCTGGCCGAGCCAACGCGTCACGTCGGTCGGCACCAGGCTGGTCCGCGCCTGCCCCTGTTGGTCGACCTGCACCAGCGTGCAGCCGTGGGCACCCTCCTCCTCAGGCCGCCGCCCCTGGGGGCTGCCCGGATAGTGGGCGACCTGCGGCGAACTCAGCAGCGTGCTGCGGTCGTGGCGGCCGCCCAGGGCCCAGTAGTGGATCCCCCGGGCCTGGAGCGACGCGGCCTCCGCGGCCCCGTGAACCACGGCGATGGAGAAGAGGCCGCCCGGGTCGGGGTCAAAATCGCTCGCGCGAACCTTCCGCCGCCGGGTACCGCGCGGTGGGGGGTATGTGCGAGAGCCATACCCCTCCGCCGCCGGGTGGCGACTGGTCCCGATCAGGCGTGCCAACGGCGTCGCGTCCCGCCGGTGCACGAACTCTTCCAGGCGGCCCGAGGGGAACAGATGGACGTTTTCCGGCAGGGCGATGGCCGAGGGCCAGGCCTCGGGCGGATCGACCCGCCCACCGGCCCAATAGACCGCGATCCCCCGCTCGGCCAGCCGGCCGAACTGCTCGGCTAGGAACAGGGGCCCCCGGGGCCCGGTGTGCTGTGGCTCCAGCAGGTCGCCGGAGAGGACCAGAAACTCGGCCTCTTCGGCCAGGACCGCGTCGAAGACCCGCTGGGCGGCCCAGTAGGGGGCCCCGAGAAACAGCTCCCTCAGGTGGTCGGGCACCTCGGCCACACCCCGGGGCGGCTGCTCCAGGTGGAAATCGCCGGAATGGACGAAGCGGAAAGGCCAGATCGACATGAACGCCTCCGTGCGCACAGACTCCCGTTGCCCGCCCCCGCGGCCGCCCAGCCGCCAGTAGGCGGGATACAACCAACCGCGTAGTCTACCCGGGTTGGCAGAACCGTTCTACGCCGGTTCTGCGAGGTCTGGGGAGACCGCTGAAAGAGTGGGATGAATGGGCGGGCTAGGAAGTGATTTGCGGTATCGATGTTTTCTACGACCTGCAGCCAGGTCTCAAGCCGATCAGTCCGCGTCTGGGCGGTCCGCAGGGCTTCAGCCGTCCACGGCCTCTCGTGGTTTGGGATGCTGCCGCTCGGCAAACCGTCGGCGTCCCTCGGCCTTGATGGCTTCGATGTCGAGTGGGGCTGCGTCACCCCGCTCCAATTGCTCGAGTCCAATGGCGATCTGCCTGCGAAGCTCCTCCAGCCGTGTTTGACGATCCTGCTTCTGGTGGAGCAAGAGACGCAGACCCTCGCGGATCACCTCACTGGCCGAGTGGTACATGCCGCTTTCGACCTGCTCCTTGACGAACCCGGCCAACTCCGGGGTCAGAGATATGTTCATCAGAGTACCTTCTCAAGAAAACCACCCGAGTGTAAGTGGCAAGCCGACAGCACTATCCTATCTGGAATAACAAGAATTGTCAATTTTAGTTATTCCGATGCGACGGTATCCCCACCGATCAGACAGGCAGACAACAGATTGCGGCATGGTAAGCGTCCGGTCGCATGAGAGGTGTCCGGCATGAACAGCACCGCGTAGCGGTCCGGGTGCGACCTTGCCTGGCCGGCACTCCGTCCGCCTGCTATCTTCAGGGGGGAGGGCGCGATGTACCATTACCCACAGCGCACCGCTGGACGACGGGGTCTCGCTCTTGTCGTGCTGTTCCTCACGGAGTCGGCGCTGGTCGACTTGATCACGCCATCGGTGTTCGCCAAGAGCAGACAGCCGGAGCTACCTATGCTCTTTCTCGGTGCGGTGGCCGGACAGGCAGGTCTGTTGGCCATTTACGCCGTCCTCGGTCCTCAGCGACTGCTCGTGCGCTGGCCAGCGAGCCTGCTGGGGACGGGGTTGCTTTGGGGGGTCTTTCTCTTGGGGATGGCGATCGTCCACATAGATGGTCTTGCTAAAGCCGCCAGAGGGACGCTGATGGTGCCCCTGCTTTTGCTGGCCCTCCAGTCTCCTTTGTGGATTCTGAAGATGAGGACCGGTTGGCGGATCGTCCTTGCCGGCAGGCAAGGCCCCGCATCGCCAGCGGAATGGCGACAGTTCCGTTTGCAGCACATGTTGGGGGCAACCACTGTCGTCGCGGCGGCATTTGGGCTGGCCAGTCTCGGCCTGCCTCGTGCGGATCAGGCTAACACGAGTGCGGATACCTCCCTGTGGTTGGGTCTGATGCTGGCCTGTTTGGTACTTTACGTCCTCAGCGGGCTGTCGATTTTGCCCTGTCTTTGGGCCGCATTTGTACCTCGCAAGAAGGCAACGGCTGCGGCGGCAATCGCAATCTACGCAGTGCTGATGAGTGTTTTCGCCGTGGTTGTCATTTCTGCAGCGGGAGGCCCCAGCCCGCCCATCGAGGGCTTGAGGATCTTCGTACCGTTCCTCGCCGGCCTAGTGGCTGTCATGCTCGGCTGCCTCCACCTCGCCCGGTGGTGCGGTTACATCTTGCTCCGACCTCGGCGGGTGCGGCTGCCTGGAACGCCGCGAGATTCGTCGCCCTTCGCCGAGACGGGCGATCTCTTGCCGCCGCCGTCGCCATAATGTGGAGTGGCACGTACCGATTGCGGGCAGCGAGACCTGCTAATCCTCGAGCTGCCTGCGGAGCTGCTCCAGACGCACCGGCGTGTCCGGATCTTCTTTCAGCTCGCAGAGAGGGAGCAGTTGTTCGTTGATATAGGCCCAGTCCAGATTGGCCGTCTGGCAGATCAGGACGCCCTCGATGGCGTTCCAATCCCTGGGCCGGCCAGCGAACGCCTTGAGCACGACGAGGTCTTCGGCGGAACAGGTAATGAGAGAAACCCCCGGTGCAAAGGCGAACGCCGAGGCACGGTCGATCATGCGTTGCTCGAAGGGGATTCCCGCCAGGCCAATGTCGATCGGCCGCCCATTGGAGGCACTGACCAGCACGACCCGATTCTGCAGCGCGAACTGAGCGGCGTCGGGGATGCGGCCGCGGAACTCCGTCAGAATCTGTTGAACGTAGCCCTGTTCATTGCCAAAGCCGGTCCACAGGCTGATATCCACGTCCTGCGTCGCCTGCGGCTCCCCCCAGCGGACGACGGCCAGGCCGCCGATGATGCAGAACCGCCAGTTACGCCGGATGAAGGACTGCTGGACCTCCAGGGCGGCATCGAACAGCTCGTTCATCGCCGGGCTTTCTGGAACAGACGTTGTTGTTCGACCAGGCCGCTGCTGGTGCGTGCCTTGGCAAACCGGCAGCCGATCTGCAACACGGTGTCGATTGCCTGGATCCGCTGTTGGTAGGTCATCTCGCGGAGTTCCCGGCGGCGGATGGCCTCCAACTCGGGCCCCACCCTGATCCAATTCTCCACCCAGGCCCTGGTCTGGCACTGGTCCTGATCGTGCATCGTCCACCTATCCAGTGTCGCCGATTACCAGCTACCGTAGCATACGGCCAAACGCCAAGACCGGCAATTCCCCGCAGATCGTCGGGCGGCGTGCCACTAGCGTGACGCCAGTGCCACCCCCCGCCGGCCTTGACGCCGCTGCACGCGGCACCCTATACTTACATGGTCTACTCCGATGGGGGGCGACCTTGGCGGGTCAACGGTCTGCACTTCCCCGTCACCAAAGTCGACAAGGACTATCGTATATGAAAGGCCAGCGACGACACGAGCTGGAAAAAAACGAGTTGGCCGATTGGCTGGCCAAGACGTTCGCGGTGATCAAGCCCTACCAAAACGCCATCCTGGGCGTGGTGCTCTTGGTGGTCGTGGCCACCGTGGGATACTCGTGGTGGGCCCGGCAGTCGGCCGGCGGTCGGGCCGCGGGCTGGGACGCTTTTCACGAGGCGTTCGGGCGACTCTCCCAGGGTGAAGCGAGCGCCGCCGACTTCGACACCATCGCCGATCGACACCCGGATACCGACGTGGCCCTCTGGGCCCGCGTCTTGGCCGGCGATCTGCACCTGGCCGTCGGCTGCAACATGCTGTTTGTCAACAAGGGCGTCGCCAACCAGGAATTGCGCGACGCGGAAGACGACTACCTGAAAGTCCTGGGCGCCAAGCGGAGCGGCTCCGAGTTCCGCCAACGGGCCACCTTCGGCCTGGCACGTGCCCGCGAGTCGCAGGGCAACCTGCAAAAGGCCATGGAGCACTACGAGGAAGTCCGCACGGATTGGCCTGACGGGGCATACGCCGAGGCCGCCGCCGCCCGGCTGGAGGACCTCAAGAGGTCGGATACCCGGCTGCTGTACGATCGCTTCGCCAAGTTTGACCCCAAGCCGGCCCCCTTGCTGGGGCCGGACATTCCCGGCAAGGGTCCTTCCTTCGACCCCAACACCCTCCGCGAGGATGAACCGCTGTTTAAGCCCATCATGGACCTGCAGGAGAAGGGTACAGGAGACGCCAAACCGCCAGACACGTCCAAGACACCCCCCAAGCCGGCCGATACCCAACCCAACAGCGCCGACACGCCGCCCGCTGAAAAGAAACCAGCCGGCGCGGAACCCAGCGACAGCGGCGCGTCCGACGCGGGGGCAACCAACGCGAAAGCACCTGATGGGGACAAGGCCGCCCCAGGCAAGCCCGATGCGGAGAAGGCCGCTGCGGGGAAGACGGACCAGGACAAGGTCGATTTGGGAAAGACCGACACCGGCCAACCCGCTCCGCCCGGTCCTGCGGTACCCGCGCCCGAAAAGAACGACTAGCCGAAGTGCCGGCTACGCCCGGGGTCCTGAGGCTGATAAACAGGATTTCGTGATCCGGGGATTCCCACAGTGTTTATTGCGTCTCAGAAAAGTAAAGTCGTGCCCGTTTAGCGGCCGACGGCACGTCGGCCCGAGCGTTCGCCGCCGTTCCGGCGGCGGCTAAACGACATTACTTTTCTGAGGGTCAATAGCCCCGGCGGCCATACTGGAGGCTCTCGCCGGGTAGCCGCGGCGGCTAAACAGTTCATTCCCGGAATCGTGCAACTCTGTTTATCATAGGCGTCCGGTGGCTAGCCGAGCTGGCCCGGCATGCCCCTTCCTGCTCGCCCGACGCGAGATTCCCCCTGCACTATGTCACCCCAGCAGCTTTCGTCCCAGCCGGTCGAGTTAGTCGTCGACGCACAGGAGTCAGGCCACCGGCTCGACGCCTTCCTGGCGTGTCACTTCATCGACTACAGCCGCGTACATCTTCGCCGGGTGATTACGGCCGGCGGGGTCAAAGTCGACGGCCGCGGCGGGAAGCCCTCCTATCGGCTAAAGCCCGGACAGCGGGTGGCCATCGTCCTGCCGGAGATCCCCCGCCAGGCCCCACGCCCGGAAAACATCCCCCTGGATGTCCTCTACCACGACGACCACCTGGTGGTGGTCAACAAGCCGCCGGGGATGGTGGTGCACCCGGCCCGGGGGCACTGGTCGGGCACGCTGGTCAGTGCCTTGCAGTATCACTTCGGGCCGGGCTTAAGCGGCAGCGGCGGCCCCACCCGGCCGGGCATCGTCCACCGGCTCGACCGCGACACCAGCGGCGCGATCCTGGTCGCCCGCAGCGACCAGGCCCACGCCAAACTGGCTGCCCAGTTCGCCGCCCGATCGATCGAGAAGGAATACTTGGCCTTGGTGGTCGGCTGTCCGGATTGCGATCGGGACTATATCGATCGGGCGATCGGGGTCCATCCGCAGCAGCGGGAGAAGATGGCCATTCGCGGCGACGAGTCGGCCGGGGCACCCACGAAGCGTGGGTCCCGACCGACGGTTGGTCGCCCTGCGGAGACCTTTTACGAGGTGCTGGAGCGGTTCGACGGCTTTGCCGCCCTGAAGCTGCTGCCCAAGACGGGCCGCACGCACCAGCTCCGGGTACACTTAGGCCACATCGGCTGCCCGGTGCTCTGCGATCGCCAGTACGGCGGCCGCGGTCGGATCACCCGCGGCGAGATCCGCCGCGACCCGGACGACACGCTGGTGCTGCTCGCGCGCCAGGCGCTGCACGCCCGGCGACTGAAATTCATCCACCCTGCGACCGGCCGGCCGCTGGAGGTCGAGGCCCCGCTGCCGGCCGACATCTCGGCAGTGCTAGGCGAGTTGCGGGAGTTTCGCGGCACGTAGAACGCCCGCCCACAGTGCGTGCGGGATCCCGGGATGCAATCGAGCAGCCTTTCGGCCCGCCACTTGTTACGATGCCTGGAATGCCTCATACTGAGGCCCGGGCAAGTCGTACTCATCACGCTCCGCGTGATGGGGCGCCAGGAAGCGGAGGAGACCGCTGGCTTTGCGCTCATCACGCGAAGCGTGGCGAACTTGGGCTCATCACGCGGAGCGTGATGAGTACTGTCCGGAACTTATCCTTCGGTCGGTTCTTACGTCCCGGCTTCTTACCAGGGAGAACAGCAATGAGATCACTCTGGGCAAACAACAGGTTTCTCGTCGTGCTGCTGGCCGTGGTCGTGGCACTGGGTGGCATCGGCCGTGTGACAGCGGCCGAGAAGCAACAGCTCTACGTGGGCTGGGCCCGGGCCGACATCACCCCACCCCAGCCGGTCAACCTGAGGGGACAGTTGTACAAGCGGACGTCGAAGGACGTCCACGACCCACTGACCGCCACCGTGCTGGCCTTGGAGACCCGCGGCGAGAGCGGACAGAAGGAGCAGGCCGTCATGGTCTCCTGCGATCTGGTGGGCACGTCGAAGCCGATCCAGGACCGGCTGAGAGAACTGGTCGCCGCCAAGCTGCCCGATCTCGACCGCCGCAAGCTGTTCCTCAACGGCACCCACACCCACACCGCGCCTTGGGTCGAAGATACCGAGTGGGACAAGGACAACGGCCCGGGCGTGATGAGCGGCTCGCAGTACGGCGATTTCTTCCTGCCGCGGGTTGCCGAGGCCGTGGTCAAGGCCTGGAACGGCCGCCGGCCCGGCGGCATGAGTTGGGCGCTGGGCCAGGCCGTGGTGGGATACAATCGCCGGGCCCACTACTTCGACGGCCACACCGACATGTACGGCAACACCAACCGGGAGGACTTCGACTGCATCGAGGGCTACCAGGATCCCGGGCTGGAGATGCTCTTCTTCTGGGACCGCAGCGGGCGGCTTACGGGCATGGTGATCAACGTGGCCTGCCCCTCCCAGGAAACCGAAGGGTGGGACCGGGTCTCCGCGGATTTCTGGCACGACGTGAGAGCAGAAATCGCCACGCGGCGCTCGCCGGGGGTCTACGTCTTGCCGCAATGCGGGGCGGCCGGCGATCAATCGCCGCACCTGCTCTACCGGAAACAGGCCGAGGAAGAGATGCTCAAGAGAAAGGGGATTACCCGCCGCCAGGAAATCGCCCGGCGGATCGCCGACGCGGTAGACCAGGTGCTGCCTCTGGCGGAGAAGTCGATCGATCGCGAGCCGGTTTTCCGGCATACGGTGGACGAGATCAACCTGCCCGTCAAAGAGAAGGACGCCCAGGCGTATCGCCTGGAGCTGCACGTGATTCGTCTGGGTGACGTGGCGATCACCACTAGCCCATTTGAGCTGTATCTCGACTACGGGTTGCGGATGAAGGCCCGCAGCCGGGCGCTGCTGACCATGACGGTGCAGCTCTCGTGCCAGGACGGGGGCTATTTGCCGACCTCCAAGGCCGTGGCCGGCAAGGGCTACAGCGCGGTCGACTACGAGGTCGGCCCCGAGGGCGGCCAGGTGCTGGTGGGCGAAACCGTCCGCCGCATCAACGCCATGTGGGAAAAGCCGGCTCCGTAGTCCAAACTCAAGTATTGTTCAACGCGCCGCGCCGGGACCATTGACGTGAACAAAAGTATCACAGTACCGTTTAGCGGGCGGGCTTGCTTCAGTACCGTTCATTGGGCGGCATTTCAAGGAGGATCAAGTGGCACCGGCGTCTCGCCGGTGTGACACAAGGAAAGACGCCGCCATCAGTTCCGCCACCGGCGAGACGCCGGTGCCACTTCGCCTTGGGGGATTAAGCGATGAACAAGATCCTCACACGACGCCGATTTCTCAAGCGGGGTGGGGCCCTGCTGGGGGCGATCGGCCTTCCCTACGCGATTCCCTCGTCGCCTCTGGGCCTGGACGGCACGGTCGCGCCGAGCAATCGGATTGTCATCGGCTGCATCGGGATGGGCATCCGGGGCACGGAACTGATGAGGGGGCTGCTGGGACATAAAGACGCACGCGTGGTTGCCGTTTGCGACGTCTACCAGCCTCAGCGCCAGAAGGCGAAGGGCATCGTGGACCGGCACTACGGCGACGACGGTTGCGCGGCCTACAACGACTTCCGCGAGCTTTGCGGGCGCAACGACATCGACGCGGTGAGCATCGCCTCGCCCGATAATTGGCACGTCCTGCACTCGCTGGAGGCCGCCCGAGCGGGCAAGGACCTCTACACGGAGAAGGCCCTGGGCTTAAGCGTGGCGGAAGACAAGGCCCTACGTGCGGCGTGTCGGCGCTACGGCACGGTCTTCCAGTGGGGCACGCAGCAGCGCTCCGAAGGCAATTTCCGCTTCGCCTGCGAACTGGTCCGCAACGGCCGGATCGGCAAGCTGCAGACGATTCTGGTGGGCGTGCCCCACGACTTCGCCTTCCCGAATCAGCCCGTCCAGCCGGTGCCCGAGGGCCTGGACTACGAAATGTGGCTGGGCCCCGCCCCGTGGGCGCCCTATACGTATCAGCGCTGCCGGCCGTGGAACGAGAAGGAAAGCTGGGCCATCTGGTATCACATCTCCGACTATTGCCTGGGCGGCATCGGCGGATACTGGGGCATCCACCACGTGGACATCGCCCAGTGGGGGCACGGCACGGAGTACACCGGCCCCGTGGAAGTCGAGGGCACGGCCACCTTCCCCGAGGAGGGGTTGGCCGACTGCGCCGTGAGTTGGAACGTCCGCGTGAAGTATGCCGACGGCGTGACGATGATCTACACCGACAACCAGCAAAACAAGCAGGGCGTCGTGTTTCAGGGGAGCGAGGGCTGGGTCTTCGTCGAGCGCGGTCAGATCGACGCCAGTCCGAAATCGCTCCTGACCTCGAAGATCGGCCCGAACGAAACCCACTTAATCGAGAGCCCGGGGCACCAGCGCAACTTCCTCGATTGCATCAAGACCAGGGAGAGGCCGATTGCCGACATTGATACTGCCGTCCGCAGCGATACGGTCTCTCATCTGGTCAACATTTGCACCCGGCTGCGGCGCGGAGTCCGTTGGGATCCGGATCGGGAGGAGATCATCGACGACCCCGAAGCCAGTCGGATGCTGACCCGCCCCATGCGCCAGCCGTGGCGGTTGGGCGTTTAGTGCTACTGCGCAGCGTCGGCATGGTTGACCGTTTAGCCCGCATTTCTCACCACAGTGTGCCACTGCTTGACGTAAGGCAAGCAGTGACGAGGGATTCCGCCCCGCACTGCTTCTGCGAAGCAGTGGCACACTGTGATCCG
>Ga0315291_10007492_pt1 | contig 13480 bp, 14 predicted proteins | sample YL17G12_20_MG_FD_203070 | JGI IMG/M metagenome (GOLD analysis project Ga0315291, IMG submission 203070) | Sediment microbial communities from Yellowstone Lake, YNP, Wyoming, USA - YL17G12_20 | ecosystem: Environmental > Aquatic > Freshwater > Lake > Sediment | place: USA: Wyoming | collected...
AATCTACAGGCAGATAATCCATATGATCCAAAAGAAATTGACCTGAGAGTATCGTTCAGTGCTCCTTCCGGAAAAGAAGTGGAGGTAGGGGCTTTCTGGTACCAGGGTTATGACCTTCAAACCCGGCGCCTAAAAGGTGAACCTGGTTGGAAGGTAAGATTCACGCCTAATGAATCTGGGGTTTGGATGGCTGTTGCTTACGTTCCATCCCTCGGTCTGCATAGTGAACCGATCGCCTTTAATGTCATCCCTTCAAGCCGGGTTGGATTTGTTCGTATCCATCCCACCAATCCAAATTACCTGGCATTCGATAATGGTGATTTCTTTTTCCCCATCGGATTAAATATGGGTTGGTGGGGAGGTTGTTGTGATCCAATCGATCAATATGGTAAGTGGTTCGATCTCTTTACGGCAAATGGTGGCAACACCATCCGCGTCTGGATGGCTGCCTGGTCATTCAGCATTGAGTGGAAGGATACCGGGCTAGGTGATTATGAAAACAGGCTATATGAAGCCTGGCTATTGGATCAGCTGTTCCGCCTGGCTGATGAACATAGTGTGAAGATTATCCTGGTGTTGGTCAATCATGGACCTTTCAGTATAACCACGAACTCAGAATGGGAAGATAATCCATATAATGCTGCCTTAGGTGGGCCACTAACCAGCCCAGAGCAGTTTGTCAGCGACCCGGTTGCCAAAGGGTATTTTCAGCAGCGCCTGAGCTACATCATCAACCGCTGGGGATACAGCTCTGATTTGCTTGCGTGGGAATGGTTCAATGAGGTAAACCTGACCCCCATCTCAGATGAGGCGCTCATCCCCTGGCTCCAGGAAATGACGGCTTATCTGCGCCAGCGGGATGTGAATCATCACCTGACAACGAATAGTTATGCCATGCGCACTCTATCCCCGTTATGGCAATTACCCGAACTGGATATCGTCCAAAAACATGAATATTCCAGTCAGATCAATTCGAGTGACCAAGATCTGGCAGGTAGGGCGGCGCAGGATTTTCAAGCTCTGGCACAAAGCATTCCAGCAAAACCCATCCTGTTGGGCGAATTTGGCTACTCGGCCAGCAATTACGGCGATGATGTCGAAAAAACGGGGATTCATCTCCACAATGGACTCTGGTCCACCACTTTCAGTGGTTACGCGGGTAGTGGAATGTACTGGTGGTGGGATGTTTACATTGAAGCCAACAATCTCTGGTATCACTTCAATGGACTTGCGCGCTTTCTTAATGGAGTGGACCTAACGCACTACCAACCGTTATCCCCGCTGCAAATTAGCAGGTCGGGTGGTAGTTCCGGGCAGGCCGTAGGCCTCGGTCTGCGTGGCGAGGATACCCTGGTCTGGTTGCGCAGCAATGGCTACACAGTCCAGGCATCCCTCGCGGCGCGCAATGGAAAACCAGGCTCGTTCACCTATGTACCGCCTACGGTGGAGGATCTCTTTTTAACCTTGAATGAGATGGACAATGGAGAGTACACAGTCAGCTGGTATGACCCGCAGACGGCCAAATGGCTGGATATGGTAACTGTCACCACTCAAAACAACAACCTCACCATCCCCATACCACCTTTCCGCTATGATCTGGCTGCCAAGATCATTCAAAATCCATAGAATGAGAATGCATAAATTTGCGAATCTTTCAAGGAGTCTGTATTGTGAGCAACTGGATCAAATTTTTTACTACAGCGAATGTATTCGTGTACCGAATAACAAAGGGTCACCTGGGAAATCGGATGGGTGGGCAATCTGTGCTGCTGCTCCATACCCTCGGTCGCAAATCAGGTAAGAACTATACAACCTCCCTTTCTTATTATAGGGACGGTGATGCCTACCTGGTGGTGGCATCAAACTGGGGAAAGGAATATCACCCAGACTGGTTTTATAACCTTATGGTGCATCCTCGCACGAATATACAGGTAGAGGCAACCAGCATCTTGGTGGATGCTCATCAAGCTCAGGGAGCAGAATATAAGCGTTTGTGGGAGTTGGTAACCCGTCAGAATCGACAATACCTTCAATACCAAAAAGGGCTGAAGCGTAAGATCCCGATAATGATATTGACACCCATGACTCCAACTCCAGACGTTTTGTGAGCAACTTGGAGGAATATTATGGGTATAAAAAAACATTCCCTTTGGCACGACGAATTGGACGCAAATCACGGCAACATGCGGCACGGAGTGAACACGATGCGGATCTTTTTCAATAAGTTGGTGTTGATTGAAACGAGTGTGCGGCGAATTATAGCAGCTGTAGACCGCTCGCTTTTATCCCTTTCGACGAATCTATAGAAATTATTCCAATGTTACTTAAGCAATCCGCCCGTTTGGAGGCTATTCTAGAAGAACTTGATAAAGCACGGCTCAAATTCCTCCACTTGCTAGATGAAGTATCGGAGAAAGATTGGAATCGTCGATTTCCTGGCGAAGGTTGGACAATTAAACAAGAAATGGTTCATATTGTTCAAGTGCTCAACGTCATTCCTGACGGAATCCGAAGGGCTAGCACTGGACGAGTTCGTTCTTTTCTGGCTTTTGTACCAGCAGGCCTCCGTAGCTGGGTAAACGGTCATGTTGTCATTCCAATGATGGCAATAAACGCAACGCACGCATCGCTTGCCAATAATTATAATAAAGCACACACTACTTTGGTTGATCTACTAGTGACATTACCAGAAGAGGCTTGGTCCAAAGGTATGCCATATCCAAAAAAGTATCGGACAGTGGAACAAATGGCACATCGGCCAGTTGAACATTTCGAGGAGCATTTAGGTCATTTACGGAATATGCGGGGAACCAAGCATGAAAATTGTTGATCGATAGATAGGTTTTTCGACTCAATAGGAGGCTAATCTATGCAGTTTCGTGAACTGGGGCGTACTGGAATAAAGGTTTCTACCCTGGGTTTTGGCTCATGGGCGATTGGTGGCGCGTGGGGATCAGTCGATGATTCCGAGTCGCTGGCAGCATTAAACCGGGCGATTGAGCTCGGGGTCAACTTTTTTGATACAGCCGACGTCTATGGTGACGGTCGAAGTGAACGCCTGCTGGCAAAACTTCGCCAGCAGCAGCGTGAAAAGATCTATATTGCAACCAAAGCCGGGCGGAGATTGAACCCGCACCTAGCTGAAGGCTACAATCGAGCTAATCTTACTGCTTTTGTGGAGCGCAGCCTTCATAACCTGGCGACTGAAGCCATCGATTTGCTTCAGCTCCATTGCCCTCCTACTCAGGTCTACTATATGCCGGAGGTCTTTGGCGTGTTAGATGACCTGGTAAAGGCAGGTAAAATCCGCTATTATGGTGTGAGTGTGGAAAAGGTTGAAGAAGCACTCAAGGCAATCGAATATCCCAATGTACAAAGTGTGCAAATTATTTTTAACATGTTCCGCCAACGCCCCGCCGAGCTGTTATTTGAGCAGGTCAAGAAACGTAAGATAGGGATCCTGGCGCGTGTGCCGCTAGGCTCCGGGATGCTCACCGGCAAGCTGACACCCAACTCGCGATTCGATGCGGATGATCACCGGACTTATAATCGCTTCGGTGAAGCATTTGATCGCGGTGAGACTTTTTCGGGGGTGGATTACCAGGTGGGATTACAGGCGGTCGGGGAGCTTAAAGCCGTTTGCCCAGCATGGATGAGCATGGCTCAATTCGCCTTGCGTTGGATTTTGATGTTCGATGCGGTGACTTGTGCCATCCCAGGAGCCAAGCGCCCATCACAAGTGGATGAGAACTTTACCGCTGCAGACCTGGCTCCCATTTCCGATGAGACCATGACCCAGGTGCGTTCCATTTACGACTGCCACATACGCGCCCTTGTGCACCATTATTGGTAAACTTTAGCCATTGTCCTGTAGTATTTCTGATCTTTTAATGCAATTCGCGTAAAGCAAGAATTCGTACCACGCGAAACCTGGCACGAAGCAGCTGGATCATGCTGCCATTAATGGAAGAGAAGGCAAAAGGTCTTGGCATGAAAATTAAATGGTACCTGCTTAGCGCAGGCAAATTACAGGAGCAACCAGTTATCGAAGGTAATCTACAGACATCTCTCGGGGAAACGGGGGAGAGCTGGTTTGATGTTCAAGATACCGACCCCGAGGAAATACGGAAGTTCCTCACACCCCTTGACCTCCATCCATTACAACTGACACGCTGCCTGGATTCAGTCAACGACCCGGGGGTAGTCTCATACGGCAAGTCTCTCCTCATGGAGTTTCCGGCAACATTTGACCGGGAGTCTGCAGACCCGTCTTATCTCACTATCCTTCTGCAGGATCACGTGTTGGTGACAGTCCGCCACGGGGAGATGGGAGCACTTGATGATCTCGTCTCCAGCCTGAAGGGGGAGACTACGCTTCCAGTGCTTCACCTGGCACAGATTATTTATATGATCCTTGACCAGTTTGCGGATCTGAATGTCGAGGTGCAAGTTGCGATTCGCGATCAGATTCTGCTGATGTCAAACAATCTCTCCGAGAATCCTGGTAAAGTGAGCACTAACGATCTCTCGCGTCTTCGCGCGCAGGTGGAGAACCTGGTCTCCTTGGTCGAGAACCAGCTCTACTGCATTTCCGGATTGAATGCTAGCGACAATGAATTATTGCAGGATCCGCACCGGAAAGCGTACATACAAGACCTATTATCAGAAACGGAGATTATGCAAAGTGGAGTCTACCGTTTTGAGAACCGCGTGAAAGATCTCTACAACGACTATCAAGCAGTTGGGAATGAGCGTGTTGAGAAGCGCCTTCGCCTCCTAACCATTGTCTCGGCGATTACCCTACCTCTAGGTCTGCTTGCAGGCCTCCTTGGTATGAATGTCGGTGGGGTTCCAGGTACTAGGACCCCTTCCGGGTTCATCATCGTGATAATTTTAATGGTTTTGATTATCCTGGCTGAATTCTGGTATTTCACGCGGAAAGGATGGTTTGACTGATACGGCCTGATGGTGTAAAGCGCAAGATACGGGTGGTTTATCGCTGATCTGCATATATATTGCACAGGATTCGTGATCGACTACCCTGGCATTTGGCAACTCACGCCACCAGAGAATGATAAGGGACAACCTGAAATTTAAAAAAGCCAGCCACGATGGTCATGACGTGGCTGGCGGGTTAGTTATGGTACCCAAACCAAACGATTCTTAAGGCTGCGATACCTGGAAGCAAGCTACATCGTATTGAGATACTGACATGGGATTTTTTGAATTCTGCGGTTGCGTTCCTGCATAGACCGTTCCAGCTTTTCCACTCGTATTGAATGCCGAGCCAGGTGCACTGGCTGCGTGCCCCGGTGTGGAGGGTTGTTCCTGGCAGGATTGGTTCGGCTGACCAGTTGTACCTGGACTAGCTGCAAACACAGTGCTGAGGGGTAATGCCAGGACCAATAAGGCTAAAAACAGTGCCATGCCAGTTTTAAATATGCGGTGATTGTGACTAGACATCTTTAACTCCTTTTTGATGTATTGTCAATCTGATTTGATCAATCATTACAACAAGAATGGATTGACCTTTCTTCAACATACGTACATTGCAATCAGTCAGATTAATGAATAAGTATTTTCTAATATCTGATGTATGGTTATCAAATGAATTGTATAAGTGGAGAGACAAGAATTAGTAAGGGCATTTTAGAGAATATTGTGTTTATGTAACGTTGGCTATAATATAGGCTGAGGAAAACAGATTATGTTAACCAACCCCCTGATTGAAACCATGCTAAACCGGAAATCGATCCGTAAGTACGCCGATGATGTGCCATCTGAGGAGGTAGTGCAGGCAGTGGTGCTTGCCGGTCAGCGAGCCCCCTTCGCCTCTCAGCTGTGCAGCCTGCTGTTGACCCGCAAGAAGGGCGTCCCGTTTGGGGCACCGCTACTCTTTACAATCTGCGTGGATCTTCACCGCATGGAGCTGGTCATGGAAAAGCGCGGTTGGCAAAAGGTGACCAATGACCTGTCGATGCTGTTTTTTGGTATCCAGGATGCTTCATTGATGGCTGAAAACATGGTCATCGCGGCTGAGAGTTTTGGCATGGGCAGTTGTTTTTTAGGGGCAGCCCCCTATAATGCCGATAAAATCGCCAAAAAGTATAAATTACCACCCCGGGTGTTTCCCCTGGTTCAGCTTGTGATGGGTTACCCTGCCGAAAACCCTCCCACACGTCCGCGTTACCCATTAAAATTTACGCTTTTCGAAGATGAGTACCCAGAATTGAGTGATGCTGAGATTGAAGGGGCGATGAAGCAAATGGATGAAGGCTACCTGGCGCAAAATTATTATGGCAAGGGTAAGTTTAAAATCCGCCTGGAGGTTTGTCGTGAGGAAACCTTTACCTACGATACCTACAGCTGGACGGAGCACATTTCGCGCAAGTGGGGGCAATGGTATGAGTCACCGGCGGTGCTTCTGACGCAATTAACAAAGCGGGGTTTCCAGGTGGTGCTCCCTGCGGAAGATGAAAGTGAAGGGACAGGATAAAGAGTCATTCCTCATGGTGGTAAGATAAATTAAACAAAAAGTACTCCTTTAAAATCACCGGGTGTGGGAATCTATCCCACGCCCAGAGTTTCCCCCGTGTGTGTGGGATTTAATCATCACCACCAAAGTACCAAAAGGATTCTTTAAATTTTTCCATGTGACAGACCTCGCATTCCACAATGGGTCTTGAAAGACTCTGCAAGTGGATGGACTGCTCGTTAACACGCGCCGATATGGTCGGGGAGATGGCATGCGGTGAGCCATGGCAGGCAGCGCAGTCGATGCCCCAATCATCATGGGCTTTGCTGTTGCGGAAGGGGGCGTCAACGCTGACGGTTAACTTCTGAGTGGGGTTATCCAAATGGGTGATAATGGACTTGGTGAGTGCCCGGGTATGACAGCTTGAACAGGTTAGCAGATTGACCCAAAATGTGCGGCTTGGATCACTCACATATGCCACTTCACCTTGATACTTCGTACAAGTGATGCCAACCGAGGCTATTATGGGTATGGTTACCTGGGTATTAGATGGTACAGTTTCAACCAAGCTGGTTGGAGGAAGTGTGGTTATAGCTGAGACTGGAGAGGCCCTCCCTGTATAAGCAGAAATTATTAAAACGACACCCAGGATGATCAACATTTTTATTAGATTTTTATGCATGTTTGACCTCCTTAGGTATGCCTGATGAATGTCCGGATTACTCGGGTTATTGGGAGGTTGTCATCACCGGAATGTTGCAATCGGATTAGAGAGAAATGCTTCGGAGCAATTCATAGTAAATATTTTGGTTTCGTATATGGAAGTTATGCGCCCATCCATCTTTAGTGATTTTCCACAAACCAACAACCACCCATATTTTTCCAGTTCGGAATTCCATGGACATTCATCTACGGACAGATATCCCCTCCCATTTAATATTTGTGGAATATTTCTATAAATATTTTAGGTATTATTAATCTTTATAGCATTTGAATATATTTGGAAGTATTGGGATTTAGCCAATAGATTTACCAAATGGCTTGCCCCTCAAACGGAATCCTTTAATTAATCCTCAAAATCGAGGGTAGAATAACTACTTACCTGGGTATCGACTTTATGACGAAAGGTGTCCGATATGGTTGACAACCGCAAGAATCCATATCCATGGATGTTAATTGGAGGAGGTGTATTGCTTATATTGGCAGGTTTGGTCTGGGTTGTTTTGAATCAGCCACCTGCACCCATAAAGACTCCAACCCCTGACTCCGTGGAACAGGTGAAACGCGTCTTATTGGAGGATGCTAAAGCTGCTTACGACGCTGGAACGGCAGTGTTCCTCGATGTGCGTGATAGCGGTTCATATAATGTGTCGCATATCCCTGGTGCGCTGCTCATCCAGGTTAGTGATCTGACTAATCGATTGAGCGAACTGAAACCATCAAGCTGGATCATCACCTACTGTACATGAATGGCGGAAGAATCAAGCGCTCGTGCGGCGCTTATTTTAAATGAGCATGGCTTTTCTAACGTCACCCCCATCCTTGGAGGTTTCAATGCCTGGGTTCAGGCAGGTTTCCCGGTGGAGAGTGGAAAGTAAATGTAAACCATCTAAAAGAAGCTTCACTCGTTAATGAGCCCTCCATGGTAGACGAGCGAATAGACAATTTCTCCGTTAAGATCGATCCATTCCCTGCCTGTAAAATATTGAGGGTCACCTTCATTCGTGTCCGTATAAGTAAATTTACCAATGGATTGTTTAAAACCACCCAAAAATCGACCGGAATGGTACATTTTTGAGAGACTTTGCTGAATGATGGCTCCCGCCTGAGCGGAAGTGATCTTTTCTGGGCGCAGGATGCGCCCATAATAATTCATGCCCCAGACCACCTTGCTGTGAAAATATACCACCTCTTCACCGATGAAATCACTCTCTCCCAAATAGCTGTCATGGTAAGCCCAGTCATCCTTGAAGAACTGCAAATCGTGTGAGCCCAAGCGGTAAGGCAGGAGCTTCTTTCCTCCTCCTACATAGGATGCTTGTTTGGCAAGCAAGATGAAATTTAACAGATCACGGATCAACTCTGATTGCATTTGATGCTCCTGTTTGATTACTGAGTATCTATTTTACTGATTGAGGATACGAAAATTCTATCATACGCGTCGGGTATTGTGCCAAATACAGGCTTATGCTATGATTTCGATGGTGAGGTCTGAATGAGGCAAGTTAAGCGCCTTTTTTATATAGTTCTGCTCAATATCATTATTTCAGCGGTAACCGTGGTGGTCGTTCTTCAGCTATGGGAAAGTAATCATCCACCTTTAACTATGGATGGCACGCCTGTAGTAATCGTCGTCACTCCAACACAATCTGTAGTTCTACCGGTCCTGGCAAACAATTCCAGCTCGGATGAGATACCACCTGTTACTCCTGGTGTACTTATCTCAGGAACACTTCAGGCAACCCCTACTATGGAAATGCTCATCTATCAGGTAAAGGAAGGAGATACACTTGGGGCGCTGGCGGTCCAGTTTAATATAAGTCTCGCGGATATTATGACGGTTAATAATCTAACCGACCCAGATAGCTTGTATGTTGGTCAGATCATTTATATTCCCACCGCACCGCTGCCAAAAGCCACTTCCACCTCAATTCCACCAACTATTGTTGCCTCACCTACACCTCGTCCATCAGCGACTGCCACCCATGGACCTACTCCAACCAGCACGCAGACTCAGATCGGACAGGAGCCGCAGGTGGTCATCGACACCGTGATTGGGGTGGGCGTTTTGGAAAACGAACGGGTAGTGTTGCTCCGAACCGGAGATGGTGAGCTCTCGTTGGCAGGATGGCGACTTGAAGATGGGATGGGGAAGGTTTACACATTCCCCCAGCTCACGTTATACAAAGGTGGTGCAATCAACCTGAATACACGTACTGGAGAGGATACGGTGGTAGATTTGTTTTGGGGGTTGACCTCTCCGATCTGGAAATCGGGTAAAACAGTCTTTTTATATGATTCTCTGAATGGACTGCGAGCATCCTACACAATACCATAACGAATGATTATGGTCCCAGATAACCGGTAATTTTACGGGAGCGACTCATGACTGGACATAAAACGAAGTTTCTAGTTAACCCGAATGCGGATATGGGCCGCGCCTGGCGGACTGTTGCCGACCTGCGACCTCTGATAGAAGAATTTGGTGGAGCTGATTGGGCAGGGACGGTATACCCCACCCATGCTACAACCTTAGCGCGCCAGGCAGCAGAAGCTGGTTACTCCCTGGTGATTGCTGCGGGAGGCGATGGTACCGTCCACGAAGTGATCAATGGATTGATGCAAGTGCCATCAGACGCACGACCGCGTTTGGGCATTATTCCGTTGGGTTCAGGAAATGATTTCGCTCATACGGTGGGTATTAATGGCAATCCAGCTGAAGCCCTCAAACAAATATATACTGGTCAACCCAAGCGCATTGACCTGGGTGTTTTCGATATCGGTCGAGACGAGCGCGAGTATTTCGATAATACCTTTGGTATGGGTTTTGATGCTACGGTGACCATCCGCACTCACCACATCACTCAGATACACGGTTTTATGATGTATCTGGTGGCAGTTTTGCAAACTATCGTCCTTAACCACGAAGCACCCCGGATGCACATTGTGACAGATAGTGAGACTTGGGACGAGGAGACGATCATGCTGGTGGTATGCAATGGACCGCGTGAGGGTGGTGGTTTCCTGGTTGCCCCGGGTGCGGTTAATTCGGATGGGATCTTAGATTACGCCTCGATCTGCCATGTCTCACGATCGATGATGCTACGCCTGGTGCCCGAGGTGATGAAAGGCACCCACGGACGTTTTAAGCAAGTCAGGTTGGGTCAGTTACATAAGTTACAACTACATTCAGAAAGACCCTTGACCATCCATGCGGATGGTGAAATTATCTCCGGTTTTGGGACAGACGTCAGGGATGTTACGGTTGAAGTCGTTCCAGGGGCGTTGGAAATCATAACTTAACCCGTTGATCTTCGATTATGCCCGATCTAACTGAAAGCTTGCAAGGTCGCGACCTGGGGCATTTGCGGATCATCGCAGAGCTGTGGGGGATTAAGCTGGATGAGCAGGATATTCACTCAGCGATACTACGTCTCACCAAAGCGCTCCTCAATGAGTCCGCGGTAAATGAAATAGTTTCGCGCCTGGCAACAGAAGCAAGAATTGCTCTGGAAGACCTGACCCAACATAACGGTAGGCTCCCTTGGGCACAATTTACCCGAACTTACGGGGAGGTGCGTGAGATGGGGTCGGCGAAACGTGATCGCGAGCGGCCTTACGAAAATACCATATCCGCAGTTGAAGACTTGTGGTACCGAGCCTTTGTGGCTAGGGCTTTTTTTGATACCCCAGCAGGCCCTGAAGAATTCGCTTATATTCCTGACGAATTGTTAGCATTGATTCCTCAAGCTGCGGTAGCAGATACTCCCCTGATGGGGCGGCAAGCATCCGCGGTGGAATATGAGCGAGTATTTCCGGCAAATGACCGTATCCTGGATCATGCCTGCACATATTTAGCAGCTTTACGCCTGGGCAATACCTTACCGGATTCATTTCTTACTCCGACTGGAGAGGAACTAATAAGCATATTCTTGAAGTTCATATTGTCAGCTAATGGATTTCTGAATGAGGCTGGCATGCCACTTCCTGAACCCGTGCGAATATTTCTGGAAGCCAAGCGTAGTGAAGCTTTGCTGCAGCTTTTCCGTGCATGGAAGAACACTACCCAAATCAATGAGCTTCGACTATTGTCTGATTTGAATATTGAGGGCAATTGGGAGAATGATCCATTGCGTACCCGCCAGGTAATATTGGATTATCTATCCAGCTTACCTACAGAAACGTGGTGGAACTTGGGCTCATTCATTTCTGGAATAAAACAACGCAACCCAGATTTCCAACGACCGGCTGGTGATTATGATTCCTGGTTTATTCGCCTTAAAACCAGTGGGGATTATTTGCGTGGTTTTGAACATTGGGACGAGGTGGATGGCCGCTTGATTCGCTATCTTCTCACTGGTCCGCTACACTGGCTGGGGGTGTTGGACCTGGCGCGACCGGAAGCAGAGCAGGAAGTGATGGCTTTCCGCCTTTCTAGCTGGTCGAAGGCATTGTTGCAGGAAAAATCTCCCAAAGGTTTTCCACTGGAAGAGGAACCGTTGGTGGCTCGCTCCGATGCCCGGATAAGTGCCAGGCGGTTAGTCCCGCGCCGGGTACGATACCAGCTAGCCCGCTTTTGTGAATGGGTAAAGGAAACGCCGGACGAGTACCAATATCGAATTAGCTCAACCTCGCTTACTCGTGCCCGTCAGCAGGGATTAACGGTGGGTCAGCTACTTACGCTGCTCAACCGGTACGCCAAAGCAGTTCCACCCAGCCTGATAAAAGCCCTAGAGCGCTGGGATAAACAGGGCAGCGAGGTCCGGTTGGAAAAGATGGTGGTTTTGAGGGTTGCATCCGAGGATATCCTACTTGCATTGCGTAAATCACGTGCGAGCCGCTTTTTGGGAGAGTCTTTAGGCCCGTCAACCATCGCGGTTAAACCAGGGGCAATCGAAAAAGTGCTGGGTGCACTGGCAGAATTGGGTTATCTTGGGGAGATACGAGGAGATGTGGAATGACTTTATTTGTGAAGCAGATCAAAACTCACATTTTGCTCAATCAAGCGGGCAACCTCGGGTAATGCCGATTCCACCTCCGAGCTGAGAGATTCCCCCAAGTTCAGCTGACCAACTTCAATTCCAATCAGGATCAGTTTTGCGGGTAGTGCAGATGGCATGAGCTTCCGCCCAAGCGAGAGGGTTTCTGCCACTCCCCAGCCATGGGCTGATCCAGCCCCGTTGTTAAAGGCTTCAAGCTGATTTTCACTTAATATATAGACTGTTCCAGCTCTTGCACCACTATGCACTGCATCGACCAGGATGGCAACCCTGGCACCTTCTAATAAGCCGAGCAATCCAATGCCCGGTAACTCAGTCAATTCTACATGCACATTTGGGTACGCACTTCTGACCTGGTAGGTCTCCTGCCACAAGCGCACTGCTGCCAGGCCGGCTGCATCGTCCCCACGCAGACTTTGACCAATGCCAATTAGCTTGATGGTGCCAGAGGGTTCATCTCTGGCACCATCCGATGAGTTATTCATTCTCGATCGATATGCAGATTCAGGAAGTGCGTGGCGCAGGAGATGCACGGGTCATAGGAGCGCAGTAGATGCTCAAAAGACAATGATGCTTCTTCCTGGGGCTGGTTGACGACCGTGGGAGCCAACGCCCATAGATCAGCTTCCATCTGGGCAAAGTTTTGCGCCGTGGGGGGAGTGATCCTGGCAAAGCGGATCAGACCCTGCTCGTCCACGACATAGCGGTGGTAAAGCAAACCACGCGGTGCCTCCGAGACCCCATAACCCTCCCCTGGGCGAATCTTAATTTCCTTAAAGCTGGGTCCTTGAGGTCGGTAATCATTAGCAAGCTCGATTGCTAAGTCACAGGAATGCACCAGCTCAATCGCGCGGGCTATTAATCCCTTGTACGGATTGCGCAGGGGGAGCTTTAGCCCAATTTCCTTGGCTGCCTGCCGGGCAATTGGACGTAATTTCTTAAAATTAATATTCAGACGCGCCAGTGGACCTACGATATACGTGCCATTGTCTACTGTGTGGCTGTGAAGTGCATTGGAACGCTCGACGTGGGTTTCGAGATAGTGTTTTTCGAATTCTTCTGGGGGGGTCCTCTTCCCCTTGGATGAGACGATATATCCATCATAAATGGCATATTCGTCAAGGCGGCTAAGGGCGACGAATTCATAGTCCTGCTCGAAGTCGGGATAATTCAAAGTGGCAGCCCACTTCACGGTGTCAATGGATGCCTGCCGGGCCCATTCCAGCTCCGGAACTAATGCATGAATGGCATCTTCAGCTGGCCAGCGATAGAACCCACCTACACA
>Ga0315291_10007493_pt1 | contig 13478 bp, 11 predicted proteins | sample YL17G12_20_MG_FD_203070 | JGI IMG/M metagenome (GOLD analysis project Ga0315291, IMG submission 203070) | Sediment microbial communities from Yellowstone Lake, YNP, Wyoming, USA - YL17G12_20 | ecosystem: Environmental > Aquatic > Freshwater > Lake > Sediment | place: USA: Wyoming | collected...
GTGGCGATCGAGGCCGAGGCGAGGTAGGGCACCCACAGCTTCGCCGTGCGCAGGAAGTCGGGGTTGCGGAACGTGAAGGCCGGTCGCAGACGGTAGCCCTGCCCGCGCAGGGCCGGCAGCTGGAAGGTGAGCTGCAGGATCCCGCCCGCGAGCACCCCCACTCCCATGGCGAGGATGCCGAGCCTGCCGTGGAAGAACAGCAGCGAGACCACGGTGGCCGCGGTGAACAGAAGGGGGCTGAGCGCCGGCACCGTGAACCTGCCGTGCGAGTTCAGCACGGCCATGACGAGGGCGCTCAGGCTGACCAGGAGGATGTAGTTGAACATCCACCGCATGAGCCGGGCGCTGAGCTCGACCTTCTGCGGGTCTGAAAACCGCAGGAGCAGCTCGACGAAGAAATGGGGGAACGCGAGGCTCAGCCCCACCAGGGGAAGCAGCACCACCAGCAGGAACGCCGTCAGGGTCCGCACGAGAGCGCGCGCCCTGGCACCCGAAGGGTCCTCCTCGAGCGCGGTCGAGAGAACGGGGATGAACGCCGAGGAGAAAGCGCCTTCAGCGAAGAGCTTTCTGAGGTTGTTCGGTATGTTGAAGACGGCGTTCATCGCGTCCGCCGCCCCCGAGGCGCCGAAGTAGTAGCTGAAAAGGGCCTGGCGGACGTACCCGAAGATCCGCGAGCCCGCCGTGCAGAGCATGACGATGACCGTCGAGACGGTGCTCCCGCGGTCGCCGGTCCCCGAGGGCCTCGCTCCCATCACTCCTCCACGGTGAAGCCGACGCTCAGCAGCTCCCGGCCCCTGTACAGCCGGCTTACGCGGACGGTCCATTCCCCCTTGTCGGGCACGATGGAGATCTGAGAAGGCCGCCCCGATGTCGGCGCGATGCGCCGCATGAGCACTTCTCCCCCGTCTTTCAGCACGCGCAGCTCCACGGGGCCGCCGCCGGTCATCTCGCTCGCGACCACGAGCTTCAGGTTCTCGCGCGATGCGAACGGGCTCCCCTGGACGCTGGAAGCGGGCTGATCGGTGAGGGTCAGGGCGAGCTCGGGGGACCTCCATGGGATGACCCGCCGTGCTCCGAGGAAGCGCTCGCGGTAGTACGGCTCGGACAGCGAGGAGACGATGACGCCCGTCCGGGGCCCTTCCGATGCCGCGTGGAGGAACCGGTCGCCGCCCGCGTAGATCCCGACATGGGATGGATCGGCGGGAGCGCCTCGCTCCGAGGTGTCGAAGAACAGCAGGTCGGCGATGTGGATCGGGCTCTTCCCGAGCACCCCCGACCCTGAAAGAGCCTCGACGCCGCGGGGAAGGGAAAGCCCCGCCGACTCGCTGAAAACCCGATGCACGAGCCCCGAGCAATCCATGCCCTGGCGCGAGGCGCCGCCGTGCGCGTACGGCACGCCGATGTAGGCCATGGCAGCGCGAACGGCGCGCACGGGCAGGGACGCAGCCTGGGAGTCAAGGGCCGCGGGCGATAGGAGCGCCGCAGGGGCGAGGAGCGCGGCAGCAGGGAGCAGCGCGAATCTCGGGAGCCTCATCAGGAGTCCACCTCTCCTCTAGATTCGGCATGATCCGGGGAAACCTGTCCCCGGGAATACCGATCGAGAAACTCCCGTTTGAAGGCGGAGAACCGCCCCCCGGCGATCGCCTCGCGTATGGAATGCACGAGGGACTGCATGAAGGCGAGGTTGTGGGTGGTCGCGAGCACCGCGGCCTGGATCTCGCGGGCCTTGAACAGGTGCCGGAGGTACGCGCGGGAGTGCGAGCGGCAGGTCGGGCAGCGGCACTGATCGTCGATCGGCCGGTAGTCGAGGCGGTACTTCTCGTTGCGCAGCGCCAGGGGGCCGTCGGCCGTGAAGACCTGGGCATTGCGGGCCGTGCGGGTCGGGAAGACGCAGTCGAACATGTCGATTCCCGCCTCCACGGCCTCCAGGATGTAAGCGGGAGTGCCGACGCCCATCAGGTAGCGCGGCATGTCGGCCGGCAGCAGGGCGGCGCCGTGGTGGAGCATGTCCTGGAAGACGGGGAACTCCTCCCCGACGGAGAGGCCGCCGATCGCGTAGCCCGGCAGGCCGCAGGCGATCGCCAGGTCGGCGCTCTGGACGCGCAGGTCCTTGAAAAAGTTGCCCTGCACGATGCCGAAAAGCTCGCCCCGGCAGGCCGGCTCGCGCGAGGAGCAGGCCTCGCGCCATGTCCGTGCGCTCCTCTCGAGCCAGCGGGCCGTCAGCCGCAGCGCCTCTTCGGCCTCCGTGCGGGTGATCCCCGGCGCCGTGCAGACGTCCAGCGGCATCATGACGTCGCTTCCAAGCAGGCACTGGAAGGCCACGACATCCTCGGGGGTGAGCCTGTGGGAGGAGCCGTCGATGTGCGACCTGAACGCGACGCCCTGTTCCTCCACCGTGCGAAACGGGGCGAGGGAGAAGACCTGGTAGCCTCCCGAGTCCGTGAGGATGTTGTGCGGCCATCCCATGAACGCATGCAGGCCCCGGGCTCCGGCGATGACCTCGGCGCCGGGGCGCAGGTACAGGTGGTAGGAGTTGCCGAGGATGAGGTTGACCCCGATGCCCTCCAGATCGCGCGTCCCCATCGCCTTCACGGTGGCGTTGGTCCCCACGGGCATGAAGCAGGGGGTCGCGACGGTCCCGTGGCCAAGGGCGAGGGAGCCCAGCCGGGCGCCGCTTGCGGCGTCGGTCATCGAAAGCGTGAAGGGCATCAGCGCTCCAGGCGCTCGAAGGCCTGCGCCGCCGCCCCGAGGATGCCCGCGTCGTTCAGCAGCTCCGCCGTCACGACCTGGACGCCGCTCGCGATCAGGGGCCAGCAATGGTCGGCGAGGTGCCGGCGGATCGGCTCGATCACGATGTCGCCGGCCTGCGAGATCCCGCCGCCGACGATGCATGCCTCGAGGTTCAGAAGGTTCAGGATCGTGCCGAAGGCCTGCCCCAGAAACCTGCCCGCCTCTTCTATCGTGTCCCGGGCCAGGGGGTCCCCCGCCCCTGCCCGGTCGACGATGTCCTTCGGCGTGAGGGCCCGGCCGGGAAGTTCCGCGCCCCTCTTCTTCGCCTTCTCGGTGTACAGCCGAACCATGGCGGGACCCGAGGCGTACTGCTCGAGGCAGCCCCGGCTGCCGCAGTTGCACCACACGCCGTTGGGATCGACGCAGAGATGCCCGATCTCCGCGGCAAATCCGCGAGCGCCCCTGAACACCCTGCCGTCGAGGACGAACCCGCCTCCGATGCCCGTGCCGAGGGTGATGAGGAGGAAGTTGCGGTATTTCCTGCCCGCTCCGAAGAGCAGCTCGCCCGCCGCCGCGACGGTGGCGTCATTGTCGGCAAAGCCCGGGACGCCCAGAGCATCCGCGAGGAAGCCCTGGATCGAGTTGCCCCGCAGCCGGGGGATGTTCTCGCACCCGCCCACCAGGACCCCCGTCACCGTATCGGTGAATCCGGGCGTGCCGATGCCGACGGTCCTCAGGGAGCTGTCTTTCTCGATGCCTGCGGCGAGACGGCGCAGGCCGTGGACCACCGGTTCGAGAATCCCCTCGAAGGAGGCCCGCGGGTCGATCTCGATGGTCTCCCGCGCGTGGATCCCCCCCCGCCTGTCCACCAGGCCCACCTTCACCGAAGAGCCGCCGAAATCGACTCCTGCCGCCAGATCCATAGTGGTGTCTCCTCCCTACGTGCGCGCCGTACGGAATAGCATGAAACCGAGCACGAGGAAAAGGGTGAAGGGGCTCCACGCGCCGGCAAGGGGCGGGATGTAGCCGTTCTTCGAGAGAATCGCCGCGACCATCTGCGCCACGTAAAAAGTGACGGAGATGACGAGGGCGGCAAGCAGGCTCATGAGCAGGATGTTCTTGCGGAATGTGCTGCCCAGGCTGCTCGCGATGAGAGCAACGATGAGGGGTGTGCAGGCGAAGGAGAACTTGCGGTAGTAGTCCGTGAGGGCGGCGCGGAAAGGCAGCCCGGCCCGCCGGATGTTCGCCACGTACCGCAGGGACTCGCCGCGGTTCATCTGGTCGACGCTGCGCGAGAGCTTCTTGAAGGTGTCGGGCGCCTCGTCGATGAGAGGGGACTCGTAGCTCGCCCTCTTCTCCTCCCCGAGGAGCTTCGTGGCCGGGTCCCAGGTGAAGAGGCGGCAGTCGTGCAGCACCCACCGCGCCGCCGCCCAGTCGGCGTATGCGGCATCCACCCGGCTCTCGAAGCGCATGTCGGGGCCGCGCACGACCACGGTCAGCCCCGTCAGCCTTTTCTGCGCGTCGTTGTAGTAGTCGGCCTGGTAGACGACGCGCTGGTCGGGGCTGGTCACCGTGACACTGGACTGGCTGAGGGAGGTGATGAGCTTGACCGCCCGGGCGTAGGCCTCGTTCTTCTGGCGGAAGGTGGGGATGACCACCGCATCGTCGAAGAGGAACCCCGCGGCGCTCAGAGCCGCGCCGAGAAGCAGGAAGGGGGTGACCAGGGTGTACAGGCTGACGCCCGAGCCGAAAATGGCGAACAGCTCGTTGTTGGCGTAGAACAGCCCGAGGGTGTAGGCGATGGCGAACAGGAACGCGACGGGCAGCGAGAAGGCCACGCACTTCGGCAGGTACAGAAGGGCGATGCGGCCGACCTCCAGCAGCGTCACGTCGTGGGCGAAATACCGCCAGATGCTGGAGAACACGTCGATGAGCTGGAGCAGCAGGACGAAGAACAGCATCGCGACGAGGAAAAGCGGGACGAAGGTGCGCAGGAGCATGCGGTGGATGATGCTCATCGGCGTATCCTCGCGGCGAGAAAGACCGATCCGGCCGCGAACACGAGGGCGTCGGGGAACCACATCGACAGGGCGGGGGAGAGGGACATCCGCACGCCGAAGGTCATGCCGGCGTACAGCAGGCCCCAATACACGATCGAGACGAACAGACCCACGGCAAAGCCGACCGAACGGCCGCTGCGCCGCGCGCGGAGGCCCACCGGAAAGGCGAAGAACGCGAACACGATGCATCCGGCGGGGACGGAGAACTTGCGGTAGAACTCCACCAGGTAGGACTGGAGCCCCTGGTCGCTGACGTCCCTCCCCTCCTCCGCGCTCCATTCCCTCCATGCAGCCTGGAGCGTTTCGCGCCGCCGGGCGAGCTGCGAGGGGTCCCGCGCCACCTCCTGGCGCGCCGCCCGGAGCTCCGCCGACAGCCGCAGGCGCAGGCCCCGGGCCTTCTCGTTCTTGCGGGCTGCGACCGCTTCCTGTGCGGCCGACTTCTTGCGGATTTCCCTCCAGACGTCCACGGAGCTCTGGTAGGAGGGGTTCAGGCCCCCGATCGACACGCCGGCGATGTTCTTCATGAGGATCGTGTAGATCATCGTGCGCGAGAGGGTGTATTCGTAGCGGTCTCTCTCCCTCGGGTTGCTGACCTGGCTGAACACCTCATCCAGCGTGAGGGAGATCACCCCTCTCTGCTCGGTGCTCTCGCTCAGAGAAGCGCCCTTTGCGGCGATGATCCGCCTGTTGCGCTCGGGGGACCTGTCGATGATCAAAAGGTCCTTGATGGTCGCCCCCTCGATGTCCCCCGTGATGATCGTCGTCTCCTCGTACTTCTTCACGGACCGCGGCTCGAGCTCCACCGCGGGGTTCGTGTACAGGACGCGGCGGTAGATCTCCGCGAAGCGGATGTTGCCCAGCGGCATGAAGTAGTCGTTCATGACGAACGAGACCAGCGTGAAAGCGAAGCCCAGCACGAGCAGGGGGACGAGCATCTGGCGCGAGGGGACCCCGAGGGCGCCGAAAGCGAGCACTTCGTTGTCAGTGGTCAGGCGCCCCACGGCCATGAGGGCGCCCACGAGCGAGCCAAGGGGGAAGGCCAGGGCGACGACCCACGGAAGGGAGTAGATCACCAGGCGAACGACATCCCAGAAGGGGACCTTCTTCGAGAAGATGTCCTCCGCCATCACGAGGACCTGGTTCACGAAGAAGATGAAGAAGAAGAACAGGAACGCCACCGCGAAGGACAGGAGGAACTCGCGGCCAACGTAGACCCACATCCGCCTAAAACTCCGCGCCATCCGCTGCCTCGTCGTAGACGCTGACTCCCGCTCCGAGGGTCCCGAAGAACACGTAGGGCTCCCGGGCGGCGATCGCCGTGATGTCCCGGGATGCGAGCCCGTCGGAGATGCCGAAGCGCCTCCATGACCCGCGGGACTTCTCCAGAACGCTCACTCCTGCCCCGAAAGTGCCCACGTACAGCGCGCGCGGGGTCTCGCAGATCGCGAGGACCCAGTCGTCTCCGATCTCGCCGCTCGCGCGCGAGAAGCGCCGCACGGAGCTTTCCCCGGGCGTCCACAGGAAAAGGCCTTCGCCGTAGGTCCCGATCCAGACGCGCCCCTCGGCGTCGGCGAGCACGCTCGTGACATTGCGCGCGGTGAAGGACGGTGCGATCTGATCGAGACCGCGCATCGAGTGGCTCGCCGCCTCGACAACGATCAACCCGAGGTTCATCGTGCCCACGAGGAGCGTCGTCCCGCCGGGGCCCCCGGCGATGCAGGTGACGAACCTGCCCGGGCGCTCGCCGTCGCTCACCTGGTTCCACTCCTCCCCGTCGAGGCGCATCAGGCCGTCCCCGAGGGTGCCCGCGTACAGCTCTCCGGATGCCTCGGCCACCGCGAGCGCCTTCCACGCGTCGGAAAAGCCCCACCTGCCGCTCGCCTTGCCGTACCATGCCAGCCCGTCGGCCGTCCCCACCCACACGCGGCGATCGGATACTTCGATCGACCGGCAGAAGGCCGGCGACGCAAACGCGGCGCTCTGTCCGGATGAGACCGACCAGCGGGCGATCCCCCCGTTCCATGTTCCGACCCACAGGTCGTCCCCGTCCGCGCGGAGGGCCGAAACGTTGGAGTCCGCCAGGCCGAGCTCCGCCGCGGAGATGGAGTCCCAGACCAGCCGCACCCGCATGGTCCGGTACAGGGGCAGATCCGCGGGCTCGAGGCTGCCGGGCTGGATCCGGCGGAAATAGCCCCTGGCGCCGCGGGGGTCCTTCTGGTGGTACAGCGTGATCTCCGCGGCGCGCAGCAGTGCGCCCTCGCGGCGCTGCCGGTCCTCATCGCCATCGGCCCCGCCGGCCTCCGCGCTCTCGACCGCCTGGCCGTAGTACTCGAGGGCAGCGCCATAGGACCTGCGTGCGTACTCCCGCTCGGCCACGAGGAGGGCGGAGCGGAAAGCGGCGGAGGAGGCCGGCGCCTCCGTGAGAAGCCTGTGCAGGTATGAGCGGGCGAGATAGTCGTCAGCCATGGCGAGTGAGACCTCGACGCCGAGGGCGAGGGATTCGATGGTAAACGGGGATCCTGGGTATCGAGCCCGCAGCGCACGCAGGCTCTCCAGCGCGTCATTGGCTGCTCCCCTGGCAAAAGACTCCCGGGCCTCCGCAAGGAACTGCACCGCGGGGTCGGCCGCCGCGCTGATCGAGGCAAACAGAAGCGCGGCCGCCAGGACCGCGAAGGGTCTATATCCCCGTCGAGCCAAAGCCGCCGCTTCCCCTCCCCGTCCCGCTGATGGAGTCCCTGCGGGCGAAGCCGACCCGCACGACGGGGCAGATGATGATCTGAGCGATGCGGTCCCCGCTGGCGATCCGCACGCCGGCGTCGCCGAGGTTCACGAGGAGCACCTTGAGCTCTCCGCGGTAGTCGCTGTCGATGGTCCCCGGCGAGTTGAGCACGGTGAGCCCGTGCCGGGCAGCGAGGCCCGAGCGCGGCCGCACCTGAGCCTCCAGGCCCCTGGGGATGTCCAGGTACAGTCCGGTGGGCACCAGCGCCCGGCCGCCGGGCTCGATCACGATATCCCTTTCGAGCAGGGCGCGGACATCCGCTCCCGAGGCCCCCTCGGTCTGGTACTCGGGGAGGGTTTCCGCCTCTCCCGCGCAGTGGATGACCGGCTCCTCCATCTCAGCGTCTCCCTCAGCCTCTCCCGAAAGAGAACTCGAACCCCCGCAGGCCTCCCAGGCCCTTGCTGCCGAAGGCGAGGAGGTTGAAAGCCTCGGGGCGGACATAGGTCCGCACGAACCGCTCGACCTCCTCGACGCTCACCTTCTCCAGCACGGCGACCGACTCGTCGAACTCGAGCACCCTGTCCATCATCATGCGCTGCCGCACCAGGCGCTTCATGCGGTTCTCCATGTCCTCCTTGGAGAGGATCATGCTTCCGACGAGGTGGCTCTTCGCGTCAGCGACCTCCCGGGAGGAAAGCGGCTGGGCCAGCAGGCGTCCGAGCTCCCCGTCGAGCGCCCGCAGCAGCTTCGCGGCCAGTGCGGGGGTGGCGTTCGCGTAGATCGTCCACATGCCGGTGTCGGAGAAGAAGCCGCGAAAGCAGTACACCGTGTAGCACAGCGCCAGTTCCTCGCGCAGCTTCTGGAACAGGCGCGAGCTCATCGACTCGCCGAAGGCGGTGCTGAAGACCAGGGAGGTGTAGTAGTGGCTCAGGTCGCGGTCGAGGCTGTAGGAGGTGCCGGCGTAGATCTGCGCCTGCGTGAACCTGTCCCCGATCACGGCGGTGTCCTTGGTCCAGGAGGGCAACGTGCGCGAAAGCGGCACCGCGGGAGGCAGGCCGGGCGGGAAGGCCGATTCGGCCAGCTCCCTCGCCTCCGCCACGGGGAAGTTCCCCGCCACCGCCACGACCATGTTCGACGGCAGGAGCCGCTCGCGGTAGAACGCGCCGAGGCGCTCCCTGTCGATGCGCTTCACCTCGCCCACCTCGCCGGTGATCTTCCGCGACAGGGGATGGTCGCCCCACATCCGGCGAAGGAAATGCTCGTGGCCCCTCTCCTCGGGGGAATCGTCGACGGAGAGGATCTCGTTGACGATGACCGCCTTCTCCTTCTCCATCTCCGCCGGGTCCAGGAGGGAGTCGACGGTCATGTCCGAGAGCACGTCGAAGGCGAGGCGCAGATGCTCCTTCGGCAGGATGACGTAGATGCAGGTCGCCTCCTTCTCCGTGAAGGCGTTGATGATCCCGCCGACCCTGTCCACGTCCCGCGCGATCTGGAGGGCGGTGCGCTTTCCCGTGCCCTTGAACAGCATGTGCTCGAGGAAGTGGGAGAAACCCTCCTCTCCCGGGCGCTCGTCCCGGGAGCCGTGAAGGAACCAGTACCCGATGCAGAGGGTGTCGGTGCGGTCAACCGGCTCCAGGAGCAGACGCGCCCCGCTCGCCAGTCTTTCCGTGAGGATCACCCATCTCTCCGCGGAGGACGCGGGCCGCGGTCATACGAACCGTGGTCCCGGGGGCCGCTTCGGGGTCGATCGCCGTCGCGCCTCGGGCCCCTGGGGCCTCTGTCGGGTCCGTCCCGCCGGGGAGGCCGGCGCTCCGAGCGCTCGGTCAGAAGGCCGGGGTTGGCCTCCAGCGCCTCCTTGGTGGCGAGGTTGATGCGGCCCATGTGGTCAATCTCGGTGACGGTGACGGTGAGCTCGTCTCCCTCGTGCACCACGTCCTCGACCCGCTCCACCCTCTGGGCGGCCAGCTTGGAGATGTGCACGAGGCCTTCCTTGCCCGGGAGGATCTCGACGAACGCCCCGAACTCCATGATCCGCTTCACGGGACCGACGTAGCTCTTCCCGACGACGGCCTCCTCGATGAGCGCCTCCACCATCTTCTGGGCCTTCTCGGCGCCTTCCTTCAGGCGGTTGTAGATCGTGACGGTTCCGTCGTCGTCGATGTTGATCATGGAGCCGGACTTCTCGCTCATGCCCTTGATGTTCTTTCCGCCCGGTCCGATGATGAGGCCGATCTTGTCGGTCGGCACCTTGATCGAGATGACCTTGGGGGCGAAGTCGGAGATGTCGCTTCGGGGCTGGGCGATGGTCTGATTCATGACGGCGAGGATGTGCAGCCGGCCTTCGCGGGCCTGGCCGAGCGCCTTCTGGAGGATCTCGGCGCTCACTCCCTCGATCTTGATGTCCATCTGCAGGGCCGTGATCCCGTCCTCTGTGCCGGCGACCTTGAAGTCCATGTCGCCAAGGTGATCCTCTTCGCCGAGGATGTCGCTCAGCACGACGAACTTCTCCCCTTCCTTGACGAGCCCCATCGCGATGCCCGCCACCGACTTCTCGATGCGCACGCCCGCGTTCAGCAGGCTCAAGCTGCTGCCGCAGACGGAGGCCATCGAGGAGGATCCGTTGGATTCGAGGATCTCCGAGACCAGGCGGATCGTGTACGGGAAGTCCTCCTTCTTCGGCAGGACCATGCCGATCGCCCGCTCGGCCAGGCGGCCGTGGCCGATCTCGCGCCGTCCGGGGGAGCCCAGGCGGCCGGTCTCGCCGACCGAAAAGGGCGGGAAGTTGTAGTGCAGCATGAAGTTCTTGCGCGTGTCCCCGTCGATGTTGTCCATGATCTGCTCGTCGAGGGCGGTGCCCAGCGTGGTGACCACCAGCGCCTGTGTTTCACCCCGGGTGAAAAGCGCCGATCCGTGGGTGCGGGGCAGCACGTCGATCTCGCAGGTGATGGGCCGAATCTCCGTGGGGGAGCGGCCGTCGGTGCGCACGCCCTTGCCGACGATCGAGGCGCGCATGATCTCCTGCTCCATATCCTCGAACAGCGCCTTCACGGGCCGCGCGTCGGCCTCCGTCAGGCCGTCGGCGAAGTGGAGCTTCGCCTCCTCGCGCACGGCCTTCATCGCCCTGCTGCGGTTCTCCTTGCCCTTGACGAAGCAGGCCTCCCCCAGCTTCGCGTACGCCCACTCCTTCATCTCGCCGCCGAGGGTGAAGGTGGAGGGCTTCTCGACGAGGGGCAGCTTCTGCTTGCCCGCCAGACGCGCGAGCTCGACCTGGACCCGGCACAGCTCGCGGATGGTGACGTGGGCCCTCTCGATCGCTTCGATGACCAGGGATTCGGGCACCTGCCGGGCGCCCCCCTCCACCATCGTGATGCCCTTGAGCGTGCCCGCCACGACGATGTCGATGCGGCTCTCGGGCATCTGGTCGAAGGTCGGGTTGACCACGAACTCCCCGTTCACGTGGCCCATGCGCACGGCCCCGATCGGCCCCTCGAAGGGGATGTCGGAGATCGTGATCGCGGCCGAGGCCGCGTTCATGGCCAGGATGTCGGGGGGATTGACCATGTCGGTTGAAATGGCGATGGGGATGACCTGTATCTCGCGCTTGAACAGCTTCGAGAAAAGGGGCCTGATCGGCCTGTCGATGAGGCGCGAGACGAGAAGCTCCTTGTCCTTGGGCCTGCCCTCCCGCTTGATGAACCCGCCGGGGATCTTGCCCGCGGCGTAGTACTTCTCGATGTAGTCCACCGAGAGGGGGATGAAATCGAGCTCTTCCTTCTCGTTCTCGGCGCAGCAGGCCGTCGCCAGCACGGCCGAGCCGCCCAGCCGGGCGAAGACGGCCCCGTTGGCCTGCTTCGCCATCTTGCCTGTCTCGAGGACGAGCTCCTCCTCCCCGATTTTCAATGTGACGCGATGTAGCATCTGTGGTTCCTCTGTATTCCCTGCGTCCGCTTACTTGCGCAGGCTGAGCCGCTCGATGATCTCGCGGTACTTCGCAAGGTTTCTCTTGCGCAGGTACGCGAGCAGGCGGCGCCTCTGGCCGACGATCTTCAGCAGACCGCGGCGCGAGTTGTTGTCCTTGGGGTGGCGCTTGAAGTGCTCGGTGAGCTCCTCCATGCGCTTGGTGAGCAGGGCGATCTGCACTTCGGCGGCGCCCGTATCCTTTTCGTTCTTCCCGAACGTCTTGATCAGCTCTTCCTTTTTTTCCTTTGTCAGCGGCATTCCCTGAAACTCCTTTCGTTTCCTATTGTTGTTCGAACATGACCGTCGCAGTCTCTGCACCAGAAGCGCCTTCTGCGCCCGCACCGCAGGCGAGCGCCAGCGAGTCTTCTCCTACCGTCAGCTCTCCCCGGCATCGCGCCGCGCCGTCCGGGCCAGCGCACGCGACCGGGTACCGGCCCGATCGGGGCAGCACCTGGGAGACGGCCGACCTCTGGATCAGCGACACGCCCGGCCCCCCGGGGGTCACGGGAAGGTCGCGCAGGTCGAGGGAATGGTCCGCGAGCAGCATCTCCCACGCCTCGGCGAACGAGGCATCCTGGATCGATTTCCTGATGCGGGAGCTCGAGACGACACTCCCCCTGTGGAGGACCGGTCCGGTCACGCGGACCTCCGTTCCCGTTCCGCGAAGCATCTGCGCCAGGCCGCCGGCATCGGTGTCCCGGTCCCGTCCGAAACGGAAGTCGTGCCCGACCACGATCGTCCGGATGACCAGATTTTCCCTCAGCAGGCCGATAAAAGCCCTTCCCGATAGTTTACTCATTTCCTCGGAAAAGTCAACGACCGCGACAGCCCCGACTCCGAGGCTGGCGAGGCGCTCCAGCTTCTGTCGGTTGCTCAGGATGAGTCCGGGGAATGCTCCCCTGCCCAGCACGAGAGCGGGATTGCGGCTGAAGGTGATCACGACCGGGAGGGTCTCGGGCAGCCCCTCCCTGATGGCGGCGATGAGGCTGCGGTGGCCGAGATGCAGCCCGTCGAAGGCGCCGATCGTCAGTGCAACGGGCCCGTCGAGCCGGGCGCGGCGTTCGGTGAACTCCGCCCACGTGAGCACCGTCATTCGCGTCCGCTTTCCCGGAAGACCGCCGCGTACGTCCAGCCGCCCGCCCGGCGCTCAGCGACGGCGATGAGCCGGCCGGACGGCGAGAAGGCGCCGCAGGTCCCGTCCTCACCCTGCGGAACCTCGAATGCCAGATCGGTCAGGGGCGTTCCCGAGAGCGCCTTCCCGACCCATCTCTCCTCCAGGACGGCGGACCTGATCCCCGCAGCGCTGAACAGACGACGAGCAGGCAGCAGATGCAGGGCAGGATCGAAGCCGGAGGGCGCGACAGCCTGCTCGGCCAGGAATCCCCCGATGCGCGTCCTGCGCAGCCGCTTCACGTACGCGCACGTCCCGAGGCGCTCGGCGATGTCACGGGCAAGGGAGCGAATGTAGGTGCCGCGGGAGCAGGAGATGCGAAGAACAGCTTCCGCGCCCGAGAAATCCAGGAGATGGATCGAGCGGATGTTCACCGTGCGGGGCGCGAGGGTCACCTGTTCGCCCCTGCGGGCAGCCTCGTAGGCCCTTCGGCCGCCTACGTGGACCGCGGAGAAAGCGGGCGGGACCTGGCGGATCTCGCCGATGAACTGCCCCAACGCGGCCTCCAGGGGCCCCCGCTCGGGTACGGGGCCCTCGGCGATCCGCACGCCCTCGGGATCGAGTGTGTCGGTCGTCTCCCCGAAGAGGACGGCGGCGACGTATTCCTTTTCGAGGGAGGATGTGAGGCCGGCAAGACGCGTGTAGCCGCCCGCCAGCGCGACGAGGAGGCCTTCGGCAAAGGGGTCCAGCGTGCCCGCATGACCCACCTTCCGGTTGCCCAGCCTGCGCTTCACCTCTCCCAGGGCCTCGAAGGAGGTCACGCCGCGGGGCTTGTCGAGCAGGATGATGCCGTCGGTCAACTCGAGATTTCCCGGAGCTTTTTCGCGATCCGAAACAT
>Ga0315291_10007495_pt1 | contig 13476 bp, 38 predicted proteins | sample YL17G12_20_MG_FD_203070 | JGI IMG/M metagenome (GOLD analysis project Ga0315291, IMG submission 203070) | Sediment microbial communities from Yellowstone Lake, YNP, Wyoming, USA - YL17G12_20 | ecosystem: Environmental > Aquatic > Freshwater > Lake > Sediment | place: USA: Wyoming | collected...
CTTATCCCTACTGCAATGGTTAGCATTCCCATTGTTGTGGAGCGGTAACACGCCGCCTTTTGCATACTCCCTGAATGTTTTGCTCATTCGTGAAATGAGCGGGGCTATTTGGTTTTTAATGTTCAACTATTTATATTATACCAGATAATTATTTATTTGTCAAGGGTTATCGGGGGAAAAGTTCCCGGGGGAATTCTCGGGGGAAATATAGGGGGAAAAGCCCCCTTTCGGGGGCTTTCCTATTTAATTATTCTGGTATGAAGTCCAGAAGTTCTTGTATATCACCACCGTACTTTTTCAGTACTTCGGTTAGACGTGCAACCAATTTTGTTTCACTGGTAGAAAGTAGTACAACACTCTCCACATCTTCTTTGATACGGTTGATTTGTGAAATTTGTGGTACAAGTTCTGGATAGAGTTCTTCAATTACTTTTTCTTCAAACGTTTTCTTTGCAAAACCCTCCACCTCAGTTACAAAATTATTTGCATAACGATATATACCTAACCTCGGATACTCTTTTTGAACAGCATCGAAAACAAGAGTTTTTATATCTTGCTGTTCTTGGCTAAGGAAAACACGTTGCTGTTCAATTTGTTCATAGCGTGATAAAAGAGAGGGGGAAAGATTGACATTTGAAAATAATTTTCTGACAGCTTGATTTGTTACCTTATCACTATCAATCTTTTCTTGAATTGCTTGCAGTTTAGCATCCAGCAAGCGGTTGATACGATTGGTGAAAAAATCCCGTACTTCTTTAGTAAGACCCATTTTTATTTCTCCTTTTTTTGTTTTAGTTTTTAATTACTATTATATTATAACACGTTTTTATTATTTTGTCAAGGGTTTTTGAAAAGTGGTCCAATTCTTTAAGATTGTGTTCTACTTATCCCAAATAGGATAGAACATGTCCGATTTGGGACCTGGTCCGAATTTGGACATAGAAGGTCTAAATAGTCCAGTTAGTCCAATCGGTCCAATCATTTCCCCAATCGTCAAAGTAAAATTTCAATTCGTCTTTGGCAGCAGCGAAAGCTTTGAAGTGTTTGTGGTAGCGATTATTGAAGCAGTAAGGGCAACTACCGTTTGGGCGGCAGGTGCGGTCAAAACGACCTGAACGGTAATATGGTTTGCGGTATTCCTTACCGCTATTGATTGCTTTGTTGAGTGACATTTTTCTCCTTTTTTGAATTGTTCTCTGTAGCTCAGAACTCCGTTCCTGTGGGTTCTGCTTCATCCCGCTGTTAGCCTCGCAACGTATGAAGTGGGGTGGGGCGAGTTGGCGCTCTAACCTGTTTACATCCCCGACCTTGTATCTCGCTCGTTTATGGCAATGCCTGTAACGCACCGTTTGTAGCTACTGAGAAAAATTCAATTTTTACTTGCAGCTTTCTATGCAGTGTCCTTTCGAACCCTATGAAAACCACTGAAACAGTCTCCTTGGTTATCCTTAGACCCTAGCTTTCACGTCGCTAATCGCCTTTCCGTCAATGGGTTGCAATCCCTGCTGGAAGTCGGCTCTCCCGTCAATGAGCTAACATCTAAGAACTTTTATAGTATAAACGATAAGATAGTAAAAGTCAATATGACATTCGTCACTATTTTCGTATGACATATATCCGAAATAAGATTAATTGGATAGATTTTGTCGTATTTCGGACCTGGTCCGAATTCGGACAAAAACTATCTTATTAGTCCCCCTTGACGCTTTTTGGGTTCTGTGGTATAATTAGAATATGAAATATAAGTCCACTTGTCTATACAAGTTGAAAAATCGACTATACGCAATTTTGTATAGTCTTTTTCAATTTAGAACAAATGAGCTAAAATCCGCTGGTGTGGGCTGGCGGATTTTTCGCGTCTTGTCTATACAACTTGAAAATTCGACTATACGAATAGCTCAAACGTTCTAAAATAGTTTGAAAAAGGCATGCTTGTTTTTTGGGGACCCCCTAAAAGCCGAGTTTAATTCCCGGGAAAAACTCCAGCTTAATTCCCGGGAATTAATTTAAGTTTAATTTTTGTGATTTAATTACTAAGTTTAATTCCTGACCAATTTAATTCCTATGGTTTTTACCAATCTCCCCAACAAAGAGCTTTTAATTCACTTCGGGCATATTCATAATTTTCTGAAAAAATTTTGCAATATTTTATCCCGTCATCAAATAATTCTCTGCTCATAAAGCCTTTGCCAGATAAATAACGTATATTGTTTACCATTTGATATATTTCATCATTACTAATATTCCAAGCTTTTTCCCATATGTTACTTTTAAAACGCAAACGATTAATAGCTCTACCCATAAGTTCGTCTGTGGTCATTTTCCTACGATATGGATATTTATCAATTTCTTTCATAGTTTGTTTTGGTTGTTTTAGTGTTCTCATTTTACCGTCCAAGATTCGATTTTATACTAAATTCCCAACCACAAAATATACAGCGAAACCATTTTAAATTTCCCAACCAACCCATAAAACCTGCTTGACCATTACACAACGGACAATCGGGGTAAGGATTTTCATCAATATCATCATCTTCTATCATTTTATTTTCTCCTAATTTGGGGTGAATGACATCAAACCAATAATCACATTTTTACAATTTTGATAAGAACCTTTGAATTTTGTATTTTCAGGTTCAAATGCACAACCCGAAATATAATATCCATAATATACCCATTCTGGAGGTTCTGGATTTGTATCTAAAATAATACCACATGTTACTGGATTATAGACTACATAATAAGTATGTTCTTTTCCCATATTATAACCCTTCTCCATCCAACGAAATTACAGAATCGAGTGTAGCATCAAACCATTTTATCGCATCTTTAATTAAATCTTCATCGGTTACTACAATCCCGTTTCCATCTAAAAAGTCTAAAAACTCTTGGAGTGTCATAATATTATTATATCACCTTTTCTTTTATATGTCAAGTCCAATCTTTACCCCTGCAATCTTATAGGAAAATTACAGGGGGAAAGTCTAGGGGGAAAATCTATCGGGGGAAATGTTATAGACCGTTTTCTCGCAGGATTTCAGTCAAAGCAATTTGATTTACTGTGATAATTCTCCAAATTTCATCAAGATTATTCATCTTTTCTTCATTGGAGTATGAATTTGTTTTGTATATAATTTCAAATTCATCAACCATAATCAAGATTGCACGAGCACGAACCTTGATATCGTTCATTGCAATTTTTCGTTTGCTGTCAATAGCTCTCATGTTATTTTCTCCTAATTATTATAATTATAACACATTTATAATAAACTGTCAAGCGGTATTTATCTTTACCTTATTGATTTATTCCATATTCCATACAATCACAATAGATTTCTAATGCCTCACTGGATTTGAATTCGCCTTTCCAAGATGCCAATAAATCCCCTGTATATAATGTATAGCCAAAACGTGGGTAATTATTTTCTTGGAAAATAGCAATAAGAAAATTACAATTTCCAATATGTTGAACCAAATAACCATCCCAATCTCCCGCAGACGAACAAGTATTTGTCCATTCTGTTTTGATTACAGATTTATAATTTTCTAGAAAATGTAATGCTGAATACCAATTAACATGGTCAATAAAATCTTGGTCAATCAAATATTTCCGATTTGTAAGTAGATTATTTTTATTCATGCAGTGATTATACCATTGTTTTACTCGGTTGTCAAGGGAGAATTCCCAAATCTGATAATATGGATAGAAATTGTCGGATTTGGGACCAGGTCCCAAATCGGACATTTTTAATCCGATTGGGATTTTAGTTCTTTTATTCCCAAGTCTCTAAACCCAAAATTAGTAACCATATAATATTTGTGCCAATTCCATTTGTAAATAATATCTCCTACACTCATGGAAGTATGAGAAAGACCTAAACTTTTTATATACTCCCGCTGTTCTCCATGTGGAGACCAATTTTCTCCCTGCATTTCAGAATATACTTCCTCCAAACTATTTGCTTCCAGATTACGGACAGGGCAAAAATACAAAAGTAATTTATCAATAGTAAAAGGTTTAGGAATTTCCTGTCCGAATTTTCGCTGATAATAAGCAATATATTTATTCATTTTTTAATCATCCTCATAAGTAACTTCTACCAATTTATAAACATCGGTCCATCTTTCTCCGCAAATATGGCATAATACATCGTTATATGCACATACTTCATCCCAATCATGGTTAAATGCTTCAATTTGGTCACTCCCACAATAAGGACAATGGTATCCGCCGTTCTCTATATAATTTTTAATTTTTTCTGGACTTAATTTACTCATTTTTATCCTCGCTATTATGAATGTATTCCATAACAATGTTACCATCATCTTCTTCGAGATTTTCACTTACAAGGTCAATCAGGCTATCTATCACCTGCTCTGCTCTACCGCATAAATTCCAAACAGCACACATTTCAGTATTTAGAGTATAATTATGATAGTCATGGTCTTGGTCTGCAAAACCCCACAATGCGTTTACTTTGTTTTGAATAATATCAAGATGTTCGGCAATTGATACAAGCTCATTGTGTACATCTTCTACGGTAAAACTTTTTATTTTACTCATTTTCATCCTCGTCTGGTAAAACACCAGCAATATCAAGTGCATCGTATGCCAAATCATAAATAATTTTTATGCTTGCTTGTTCTCCATAACTGGAAATTTCATAAATTTCTTTAACAATTTCAAGTATTTCTATATATTTATTTATAGTGCTCATTTTTATTCTCTCCTATACAAGTATTATAACACAAAATTAGTTATATGTCAAGACAAACACCTAGAGAACGGTTACATACTCCATACAAAGTCGAAGGACTTCATCGTATGAATCCGCCGAGAAACATTTTTGAGAAAACTCATTAGCATCTTCTCTACTTACAGTTCTGATAGCTTTGCTAACTCTACCAATAATAGCGAAGGCGTTACCATCTTCGCCTGATAATTGTACTTCTATTTCGGGGTATTTGGTTTCCATTTTATTTTTCCCTTTTATAAAAATTTAGTTTTTTTCGGATTGTATTTACCGTTAGCATATTTTTCAGCTTCAATAATAGCTGATTTTTTGTTTACTAAACCCCTAGCAACTAAAACGCTATCCATTGATAAATATGTACACCAACCATCGGGCATATATGCAACAACAAAAATAATACCGTTTATATCAAACTCTTCGTCTAGGGTGTTTTCGTATTGTTTTGCGCTCATCATTTTCATAGTAATATTATAACACCTTTTCTAAATTTGTCAAGAGGGAATTTCCCAATTCGGACTGTTTATGTCAGAATTGGGACCCGGTCCGAATTCAGACCTTTTTAGTCTGAATTCGAATTTTTTCTAATTTCCAATATACACCCAAACAACGCTATCAAGAAGGTAATCACTCGGCAGCAAATATTCAATTACATCTTCCCTATTTTCAGAATCAAATTCGGAGACTTTCTTGGTATAAATACCTCCTACCTCCTCTATTGCCCCAGATGCACCGTGTATAGCAAACATTTCCATTTTCAAAACTTCTGGATTTTCATCCGCTAATTCTTTGCAACGTTTTAAAAAGTCAATTAAAATCATGGTTTTATTTCTCCTGTTAGTCAATACATATAGCTGGTTCTGGTGTACACTGTCCTAATTCAAACGCATTACAACAAGTTGAGCACATATATGTGGTATGAGTTACACCGCTTCCATCTTTCCACATTACAAAAAATGTAGCTTCACTATCACAATTATAACAATATTCAGATTCACCATATTCCACCATTTTATTTCTCCCAAGTTTTTGTTTCTGGATTATAATTTTTGGCTGGCTTGTTCTTTCCTGTTTTTGGTTGTTTATAGGTGACACCACTCTTTGAACGCTTTTTATGTTTTATTACAACCTTACGAGGTGGAGGAGGATTCAATATTGCATCGGCAACACTCGCAATAATGGGTGCTGTAATTGATAAGTTTGCTTTTTTTGGAATGCCTAAATCGGGGGATATTGCTTTACTCATTTTGTTTACTCCTCTAAGGATATTTTTTTAATTACTTCTTGCGCTTCTGTCATATCTTCAACTGGTATCAGGCAACCTTCTCCTACAACATACCAACCATCACGCAAGTGCAACGGACGTAACTTACCTTCTGTATTGATTGAAATACCATCTGAAAAATTAAGTGTTGACATTTTATCTCGCATCCTTTGGCTTTTCTTGTTGTTGTCTCATGAATAATTCTTTTACATTATCGTTTCGCTCTGATTCTTGTGAATACCAAAGAAGTGTTTCATTGTAATTTTTTTCCAATTTCTTTAGTAATTCTATATGAGCATCATGTTCTTTTTGCATTTTTTCTAGTGCTTTTAAATCTCTATTGTTATCAAATAATTCCCTCCTGATTTCATTTAAAGAACGTCCTAATTCAAAAATCGAACCACCGCAAAAGCCTAAACCGAAAACACATAATATTCCAAGTGTTACTGCAATTGTAAGCCAAACAATTTGTGTGATAGTCATTTTATTTTCTCCTATATAATTATTATAATTCAAAATCAGGTATAAAAATAGCCCAAGTTTCTACTATTTTATTATCTTCTATCTCTACATATAATGCGCTTGTTATAAAATAATCATCTTCAAGGTCTTTCAATAAACGCCTATATTCATCCTCTGGTTGGTCGCTATCACCTAATAGATAAGAGTCTGTACCATTATCATTAGTATAAATTACATATCGGTTCATTGTTTTATTTTCTCCATGAAAATATTATAACATATTACTGATTATATGTCAAGTATGTAAATTTTCCAATCGAGATTCTTTTTTGCCCATTCTTTTTCTTCGAATGTTAGACTTGTTGAACAATCAATAATATTATCAAAATCAAAGCAACTCAAATTCCAAGAAAATAAGTCTGATACATGCTCTCGGATATATTCCGCATTTTCTTTATCCATTTTATTCTCCTTCAATTAATTGTATATCTTAATAGAAGATTACCTTTAATTTGTTCATCGACAATAGTAATATTGTCTCTATCCCAATTTACCCGCTTTGTACCCCTGCTGTTTTCAAGGTATTCCATTCCAATATTTTGATAATATTCTTTATCCATCCAATAAGAACGACTAGAATCTGTCATTATATCTGTTTCTACAATTTCTCTATTTTCCGGTCTTTTAGAAGGACAATTATCTAAAGCATATTTTTCTTGTGCTGTCAATTCTCTATGTCCGGGCTGATATACCCTTATCTCTTTACCATCATATTCGGTTAATTTAGCATTAGTAAATTCTAAAAAAGAACCTTTTGTGTCATTTTTATCGGGGCTGAGATATACTCCGTTACCTTGTTTCTTAATTACATATCTTTTTATGTTTAGCCATTTATGACTAACCATTGTGGGAGATTCGACTAAAGTTATGCTATTCCCTATATTTAATTCTCTTTTTAATTCTGCAAGTGTTTTCATTTTTTATATCCTATATAATAATTATAACACATTTTTAGTAATCCGGCAAGTATGATTCTTTGGGGTCAAACCAATCTTTATATTCTTGTCCGGGTTGATAAAGACTAGCTTGCCATTGAGCCTCTTCATCGGAAATATAACCATCTACAACTAACCAATTTAAAGCATCTTTCCATGTTTTTGCTTCATAGCCTTTACGATGTATAATACCCATATCTATACAAGTATCGGGGTCATCAACATCTAAAGCATAAATACGACTACCATCCCAATACCATGTGTAGCCATCATCATCCATAACCGTATAAGAATAATTTATATTTTTCCTATTCATAATTATCCTTTCGAGTAGACCATAGACAGAATTTTCTAGCCCATGAAGTACCACGACCAATACCTGTATAGTGTAGCAATTCATCAACAAACTGGAAAAATCTATATGCGACAGGGGAAAAATCTTTATTCATAATTATATTATAACACGTTTTCTTTTATATGTCAAGAGGGAAAATAAAAATACGACAACTCCGATAAGAATTGTCGTATTCGGGACCAGGTCCCAATTTAGATATTATTGGTCTGTTTTCTCTGATTTAACCAGAACATATATGAGTATAACCATCCCGATTGTCAATAAATTAAATGCACCTAAAGCATCCATAAAGCACCTCCTCAGTTGTCTATACAATTATACCATATTTTTATAGACTTGTAAATAGTAAAACCCCACCATTTTCAGGTGGGGTATTAGCACTAATGGTATGATGTTTGTAGCCAGCCTATGCATCGCACTCACTTTACCGCTGAGATAGAGCTATGCAATGTCCGGACACTGCAATTTTTAATTAAAAGTTTGCTTCTTGTAAATGCTTTTCGGCTTCTTCCACCTCTTTCTTTGCAGCTTCATCCGCTCTCTCTCTGGCAAACTCAAGCACAGCAGCGGGAAATTCTATTCGTGCTTGTTCGATTTCGTCACTAATTAATGCACCAAATTTCTTTTCATCAAACAGAGGCAGGGGCATACTAAAATTAATATGGCGGGTCACATGAGGTGAAGACCAACTGTTTTCATTTTCATTAATTTGAACTGTAGTATTAAAATGGATATATTTCATTTTTCTCTCCTTTTTGAATGTAAATAAATTATACCATAAATCCTTTAAAAAGTCAAGGGCTTATATTCTTTTTCTGCGTTATAAGCTAGCATAGGACGCACAGTAATTACCCCAATCACATATACCAGGAGTTTACTGCGTACAAAGATATTCTTAGCACCATTAGCATAAACCTCTACGCTGGAAAGCATTGAACCAGCAGGAGCAAATTGTTCGTAGTCAATACGCTCTCCACGAGAGGGTTCACGAACTTCTATGCACTCCACAGGCTTTCCATCAATAACCACACCATCCGATAGAATACTGCGGTTGGATGCAAGCACTTCATATTTTTCATCGAGTGACATGCCCTCTTTTGTAAAACCAAATGGATGATATTCAAACATTTTAAACTCCTTTATCCTTATAATAGAATTATACCACTATTTTCTAGCTTGTCAAGGGTAATATAGTAATCTGATAATATGGATAGTTTTAGTAGGATTTGGGACCAGGTCCGAATTCGGATAAATAATACCCGAATAGCCCTCTTCGTTTTTGAGGGCTATTCACCAAAACAGATAAAAGGAGGTTTATCTTATCCGAATACTGCCAACTCTGAGGGAACGTTTACAGTCTTTTCCGCAATCAGATGCCCTTGAGCATCTTTTCGTGCATAGAAATAAGCGTTCCCCAACTTATCGCCAGCATACACGCTTTTCACAGTCGGTGATTGTAGCAAGCGTCCCGCAACCGACTTGGCATCGTGACATTTCTCGACTTTCAAAACGATGCGTCCCGTATTTGTTAGTACTGAAACTACATAATTATCTTCCATTGTTTTTTCTCCTATTTTAGAATATATTTATATTATACCACACTTATTAGATTTTGTCAAGATACATAAGCAACAATTTCATAATTTCCAGATGGCATTTTATACCAAGATAAAAAGAGAGCATATTTTCTGTTTTCGATTTTGAAGATTGTGTTGCTATTATCTCCAAGTAATAGACCATTCCAACGTGTGCCATCCTCATCTACAATTCTATTACCAAAACCCATTTCCACAATCATAAAAATAAGGGTGAGGGGAATTGAAGGAAAATAATTCTTTCCTAAAGCGTTCAATTGCTTGTTGACTTTATTCTTTTGTGTTCTTGCTGTTTGTGTATCCATATTTATATTATACCACTTTCTATACAATTGTCAAGGGTAAAATTCAATCTGATAATTTGGATAAGATTTGTGGGATTTGGGACCAGGTCCGAATTCGGACAATTATACTCCGAATAGGTCTTCTACATATTCGTCTTTATGGTCATTGCAAAGATATAAATAACCTACTGGTCCACCTTCTGCAACCCATTGCGCGGGTGTTTTACTTCCTGGTTCACAATCGTCACACAAAACACCACGACCAGTGAATACACGAACTGCTAAACCTTTTTTATTTGTTTTATGGACTGCTAATCTTTGTGCTAAAGGCAACCAATTGTCTCCGTGAAAATAATCATAACCCGCATTACCAACAGAAGAAAGATAACCGTTTTCGTATTTGCAAATATAACCAAAACAATCTTCATACATTCTGGCTTCGTATTGTCTACCTTCGTATTCCCATTCGGCAATTATCGTTCCTGTATAATTTGCATTATATTCTTTCATTTTACTAATCCTAAAAGTCCAAGTTCAAACCAAATACCAAAAAAAGCGATAACAACAACAAATACTATAAAGCATATAAGTGCCACTCTATGCTCTTCTTTTTGATATTTTATATTTGAGTTTAGAATATCTAATTCTAATTTCAAAAGTACGGGGTCATCGGTTTCTGGCAGGTCGATATATTTCATTTTTATTTTCCTTTTGCTTTTTGTCCTTTTTTGATAAGGATTTCTTGAATTAAAAATACAGCGGTTTTACCGCTTATAGCCATGCCATAACGTACTTTTTTTATTCGTCTATCTCTGCGGTCTGCTTTTTGTAGTTTCATATTTATATTATACCACTATTTATAAATTTGTCAAGGGGGAATTGTGTATCACTTTTATCATAAAGTGAGACACAATAATTTTGTGTCTCGCAAGTGAGACACTGATAATTTGGATAATATTTGTGGGATTTGGGACCCGGTCCCAATTTGGAGTATTTCTATCCAAATTGGGGGTTTGATTACTTTTTCTTTGCGGGTTGTGTACCATGCAATACTAATGCAAATGTTTTATTTTCCATGATAAAATCAAAATCATCAGCGGGGTTGTCTATACAAGATACAAGTAAACCTCTTATAATAGCCTCTGCAATATCTTTTACAATATAGGCGGTTGGTTGTAATTCTAATTTCTTATCCATTTTACCACCGAATGAATAAACTAGACGAAAATTATCTGGTTTGGGTGCATCGACATAATTCAGAATTTTAGTATAACCGAAAAAGCGTACATCTGTTCTAATTTCGGCTACTTTTACCCATGCTTGAAAATAACGTTTAGCAAAATAATCACCGCTCGAATGTATGCGTACAACCTTTACGTTTTTTGGCAATTCTGATAAAATCAATTTTACCATTTCTGCTTGTGATAACTTGCACAATACATCGTAGTTACGCCAATGCGCATTTCTAGCACTCGTGAAAGCACTTTCAATTGACGCGGCGTAACAGCGGATTTTACAATTTTCACCGTCTGTAATTCTGCCACTTTCACGATTCGAAAATGATTGACAAGTATCAGCACAAGGGCAAGTGTAGCCAGCGGGTAAATCGAAAGCTACAACCTGAGTATTTTTTAGACCAAGAGAATGCGCTAACTTGTTGATTTTACTATTGTGTGTTGCAAAATGTAATTTATTCATAATGCAATTATAACAGATTTTTCTAATTTGTCAAGAGAGAATATTATAAACCTTACATCTATTTTTAGTTGTTAGGTTTATAAGAATAAAACCTAACATCTAAAAGAGACAATTCAGACCTTTTTTGTGGGATTTGGGACCTGGTCCGAATTCCGACAATTCTTATCCGATTACTTCTTTAGTTGTCTAGACAACTAAAAAGCTCTAGGTATTCCTGCCTCCACGCAAGAAGTACCTAGAGCTTAATTCCTTGGTTTAATTCCCGAGTTTAATCCCTAGGTTAATTCCCTGTCTGCACTTTTGGGTAAATCTCCTATTTGAAAACTTCCTGGTCCATTTCCCTCATCATCCATTAAAAATACAAGGTATTTAATTTTTCCGTTTGGCATTTTAATATCAATACCATAAAATATTTCTGAACCTTCTTCAATGATAAAAGGAGTAGTAACTTTGCCGCCTACCAATTTTTTTAATTGTTTAGTATAATAATCATTCACTAACATTATAATTCTCCTTGGTAAAATCCAGACCTCCACAATAGTTTTCATCTGGTATGAAAGAATATAAACCATCATTGGTACACCAGCATAACCCACCAATAAAGTCTCCTGCCAGTTTAGCCAAATCATCTGCATCCATACTTTCTACAGCTTCCCTGATAGCCATTACAATCTGGTCATCGGTTATAATCATTTCGGTATTATCTGGCTTATAATCTGGATTTTCTACCGCATCATATTCTCTATATGGATAAAATTCTAATTCGGTCATTAGCTTGTGTTTTTCCACAAGAATTTCTTGTATTGCTTCCCGAATTTCAGATATATCTTCAATATCCCATTCAATTACTGCTCCATCTGGCGCACATTGCTCAATTAATTCAAAAATTGAACTGTCCACCCAATCTTGACGTTCTGTTTCTCTATTTGTGAATTCTTTATAATCAGCCATTTTATAACTCCTATTTGTTTATTTCACAAGCTAAACAATTTTTGAAAAATACACATTCAGGACAATTTCCATGAAAAATTAATGCCCACATTTCACGAGCATCGTCAACTGTCTCAACTTCATTGTAAATACCGCTGGCTTTGAATGTTGCTAGGCATAAAACCTCGTCTAGGCTGGTGGTATGCTCAAACAAAGAACTCTTGTTTTGTAGTGTTTGAATAAAACTTTTGCTTTCCATTTTAATTTCTCTCCTTTTAAAATATGCTTTTTATGATATCCTCCCGAGAATTTTTCGGGGGAAAAACTCTCGGGGGAATTGTCGGGGGAATATCGGGGGAAAATCTACTTTGTTACAAAGTTGTAATAAAATCTTGGAGAATGGCAGAATTCCAATAAACCCTTTGCGTTATCTGACTTGCGTATTGCCCCACAAAACGGAGCATAAAATCCTGTTATTTCAAATTCACGTTCCACCCCGTCTGTATCCCATACATTATCTTCACCGTAAGCCACGCATAATTGGTGATAACGTTGCTGTTCATCTGGTGATAACATTGCGTTTATAATATGCACCATCTGTCTACGTGCACCTTCTGTTGGGTCAACCATTTTACACTCTCCTTTTTCTTTATTATATCACAAAAGCTTTTGAAAGTCAAGCCCTAAATCATATATCCAAAATTCAGTTCGCCTTTTTCAATCATGGCTTTCAATTGTTTACCCAAAGCCACAGCTTTTTCATTGCGTGCATCGAAATATTCAGTATTACCAATACCCACAAGTATACCCAAGAAAAGACGTGCGCATGAACCTTGTAGGGTACGATGGCTGTTTTGCAACATTTCACCAATGCGTTGACCTTTGTTATATTCGTTGCAATAACAATTCATATAATCTTCGAAAAAGTCCGCAATTTGTTCCTCTGTGATGTGTTTTGCAATATAATAAACAGGCACTTCAACAGGGGTTTCAACTGTATCAATGAGTAAATTCAATTCGATATTAGCTTTACCATTTGACATTTTACACTCTCCTTTTTCTTTATTATATCACACTTTATAAATTTGTCAAGGGAAAAATTCAATCTGATAATTCAGATAAGATTTGTGGGATTTGGGACC
>Ga0315291_10007496_pt1 | contig 13474 bp, 26 predicted proteins | sample YL17G12_20_MG_FD_203070 | JGI IMG/M metagenome (GOLD analysis project Ga0315291, IMG submission 203070) | Sediment microbial communities from Yellowstone Lake, YNP, Wyoming, USA - YL17G12_20 | ecosystem: Environmental > Aquatic > Freshwater > Lake > Sediment | place: USA: Wyoming | collected...
TGTATGTTGATGACGTTCTCCGCAATGAGACTGGACATGGTAATCATTTGTTCTCCTTGGTTGTTTGCTGCGTTGGTCGCGCAATCCTTATTTGAACCTCCTTCCAAACAAATAGAGCTTCTGTTTCGAGTCAAACAAATACTGGCCCGCGATGATACCCAGTAGGAAAACGATTGTGAAAGCCATCACGAAGGTCATTTGTCCCTCCTGAATTGTTGGTCTGGCAACGACACTGGGTTTTTGCCAGGAGGATTAAGCAGTTCCTCTTCTAGGGCATACTGCTCCGATAGTGCCGCCTCTAGGGACCTACCGTGTTCCTCTGCCCTTCTGGCTGCGATGAAAAGGTCCTCGGCTAGCACTCTGGCCTCTGCTGACGTGAGCTTGGCAATATTAAACCTGTCTATCTCCAAGCTTACGAATCCGTTTGAAGAAGATACTGCTTTCACTTTTCCTCCTTTTGGTGTATAATTGTAGAGATGTTACACCTCTCCCTCTGCATTTCTCATGTGGACTTGGGACCACCAATGGTTGCATTAAGAGGGCGGCCGAAGTCGCAGAGCCGAAGGCTCTATCCGGACACCCTATTCTATGTTATGATATTACTTGGGGCAGTCTTTCTCCATCAGATACATTAGACGCAAACACAGCTTAAAAATGATGCCCCTGTGAGACACTGTGTTAGCGAAACGTATCAGTAACTTCACAATCCGCTTGCACCCATAGCGATAGGTGACGTAATGCGCACCGTTAGCTTTGCCCATGCTTGCTCCTTTGATTGTTCAGTCCTCTGTGTTTCTCATCCTGGGCTTGGAACCAGGCAATGGTCACATTACTGGGCCGCGTTGCACGGCCCTGGGATAGGGAGCATCTTGGCTGATTTGAGATGGCCTTTCCCTATAGCGTTATGTTGTTGTATGCGCTACTCCTTGACTTTGAGCGTCGCCGCATTGGCCGTGATGAAGGCCTTGATGTCTTCCACGTGAGAGACCAACGTCTCCATCTGACTGCGATAGAGAGTCACGGGGAAACGCCCGAGTCCGTAGATGCTGACCGCACCCTTGGGGCTGACCTTGAGGGTGAAGTGCTGACGTGCAGCCGCCTTCGCCTGAAGCGCCGTGTTGGTAGCGGTCAAAGCCGCAATCTGAGCCTGCAATTCCGCAACCGTCTGAGTCTTCTCTGCCATAGCCTTCTCTCCTTTGTTGGCGTCGTTAGACGCACTGTTTAATGACCAGCACCAAAACCGTTCCATTGGCCTACCTGGATGGTAAACTTCACCATCCCCGAATCTTTCGATTCCGGTTTTTTCGGCCGTTCGCAAAAAACGCGAACAAAAATTTTGACCACCTCAATCCACCAGACAACACTACTCCCTTGGTGGTTTGCATGCCTTTTCCCTCTGTGTTTACACGGGCTTGGGACCGTTAGCGTGTGGAACACGCTAGCCACATTACGGGGCCTTTTATTCTCATGCCCAGGAGGTTGGTGATTACTTGCCTCGAATCACCTCTGCCATCAAATCCCTGGCGTTCTTAATCTCCTGCTCGCCCATTTGCGTGACTGTGGCTGAGCCACTGATGCTAATGGTGTTCGTGTAAACGCCAATAGCAAGCACAAGTCCAACCAACACAACAACGGCGCCAATAAACCTCAACATGCATGCCTTCCTTTTCTCCCTCTGTGTTTACACGGGCTTGGGACCGTTAGGCGTAACACCTAGCCACATTACGCATAGCCAAGGTCGCAGGACCGTAAGTCCTACTTGGCCATGCTGTTACTACACCTCTGGCCGAACCACTATTGTCCAGAAGTATTTCTCTTTCACTTCGTGGCATACGCCGTCTTTGTATTTCATTACCACCTTGTCCAACAGGTGATGAAAGAACTTGGCATCCACTACGTTCTCTGTACCGTCCCACTCACGAATAACAAAGCGTCTCACGTGTGCCATAACCCACCTGCTTTCTCCCTCTGTGTTACATGCGGGCTTGGGACCGCCATTGGCCACATTAAGAACCTTGCTCTACGTTTAATATTCCCCAGATGCCACCAATCAGAGCATGAGAAGGTCTACTGGGGAGGAGATTCTTAAGGGTTATGCGCTTGACTCTCCTAACATCGCATAACCCACTTCGCATAACCCACTTCGCATACTTGTACCGCGCCTTGCGGATTGGACGCCCACTGTTTACATATCGCTTCCCTCCTGTGTTAGGGCCATACTTGTTGCATACGCTTCAAATTTTTTCGGTCGCACAAAACGCGAACGAAATTTTTAAGCCTCTTTACTCGATAGACACACCAGTCCATCCACAAATTTCTTTGCACGGGCTGACGCACTACACTAATATTATACACCATATGCGTGCATATGTGTGTATGTATTTGACTCCTCTGCGTTTCTCATCCTGGGCTTGGAACCAGGCAAAGGCCGCATTAGCCGGGCGGTTGTATAGGCCGCCCAGAGATATGTCTATTTCAAGACGATTTTGCCCTTGGCCGCCGTGCGAGCCATAATCTCCGCTTGCAACTCTGGCGTTACCTCTACGCCTAGCCGTGCTTTCTCGGCACGCAAGCGCATGAGCTTCTTCTTCATGACTTCGCGGCTCTCATGCTCTGCCATGGCTACGGCGACTTCAATCTCCGTCTTGGTCAAAGGCTTGCTGCTAGGCCGCATGACTAGCTCGCGCCCGTCGGCTTTCTTGACCGTCACGCTCGTAGCCTTTGCGAACGAAAGGGCCGATGACTTGGCGTTAGCCAATGCCTGAGCCTCTGCCTGCGCAATCGTCATCCTGTCTTGGCACGTCCCGTCCTTCTCGACCTTAAGCTCGTAGCCGAGCTTGGACAACAAACGCTTGCGTGTAGAGTTGAGCCGCAACACGTCGATGTCATTGGCTACCATCTCCTGTGCCAAGGCGAAGAAGCTCTCGTCGCTCGTACAGCGGTCCAAGGCCATGATAAGCTCCTTGGGCCGCACGTTGGCCGCGACCGCTTGTGCTACCGTGGCCTTGCCTTGCACGAACAACGCACACACGGCATTGTCCTTGGCCGAGCGCCAACCCTCGAAGTGCGAGCCGCCTACTCCGCGCGAGTCTACCCAGTGGTAGTCATGGGCTTCACCTGTTGCGCGAGCGTCTGCCAACTGCCTGACATAGCGTACGTCTAGCTTGCCATACATGCTGCACCTCCCAAAGTCAGACACACCAATACACCCACACCATATGTGTGTATGTGTGTGTCTATGTGTAGACGTGTGCCTATGCCTATGCGTTCGGCACACTCGCAACTGTGGGCACTTCTCATGTCATGCGGCGACCAGTCAGCCGCCTACAGTATGCCCACGACTCTGCGTTTACCGGGGCTTGTCACCCGCCCGCTCTCACGGGGCCGCATTACGCGGGGCTGTTATGCGCCAGCCCCGTGCGCTTGCCTTGCTACTTCTCGATGGGCGTGGCCACCGGAGTCGCCACCGGAGTCGCCGCGGCTGCGCCCTTGACCGCAAGTCTGCTGGCGTTAGCCTCGATGAAAGACTTGATTCCATCGACGTTGGCAATCAACCGTTCCCATTGGCCACGGTACAACGTGACCGGAAAGCGCCCAAGACCGTAGACACTGACAGCGCCCTTCTCGCTGACCTTGAGGGTGAAATGTTGGCGTGCCTCACTCTTGGCGGTAAGCTCGGCATTGGCTGCGGTCAAACGGGCAATCTCGGCCTTGAGTTGTTCGTTCGTCATGGTTCTACCGCTCCCTGTCTCTTGGCCATGGCGTAATGCCATGCCTATCGCGCTGTCTTTAGGACCGTCGCGATTGCAAAACAATGTAGTGCAATTCACGCGCCAAAAAAAAAGCGTAATTAAATCAAATAGTTGCGATTTAACGTGAAAAGTTATGCGCACCAAAAACCGTTTTAGCCTTGGCATAAAATTTCACAGCGTAAAAAACATTTCACTATGGCGAAATAGTCGCACTAAACCATTAGCTCTATGCAAATATTGCATAGTAATTACAAAAAACGCGACGCTAGCGTCGCTTTGGTATGCAATCTTTGCGTACCTTTAACAACGAACCAAGACTCTAGTGTCGCGTTTAGCTGGCATGGATATTGCCCACCCTCCCGGCCTGTTTTTGGATAAATTTATCAATAATTGTGTTTGCAAAGATATATAAAGATATGTATATACAAAGATGTGTATATAATATGTTGACAGGTTCTTCGAACCTTTTCTTTCCAGAATCCTTCCCTTCCTTTCCTTTCCTTTCTGGACTTACATATAAACCAACAAAGATAAGATATATAAAGATATAATAGTGTATCGGTTCTTCGAACCTTTTCTTTCCAGAACCTTCTCTCTCTCAACTAACTTGATTGGTATATTATTGGTTATGGACCATAGATAACTAGATGACGGCTTTTTACTTGATGATTCTTATCTGAGGATAGCTAAGCTCTACGCATATAGAGTGGCTTAACCATATGTAGTTGGGCGTTTGACCCACTACTTTTAGATTATGTGTGAGTATCAGTATATATAATCTTTTTATCTCTTTGTTCATCATCTTTCCCTTTCCCTTTATCCCTCACACTATTAATTATTATTTACCCGGCCATCTCAACATAAAAGAAAAACAAGACAATTCATCCGGCATATTACTATTGGGGTTTGGTTTGCAAACTATCCTGCCCTGTTCATAAAACACTGCCCATCCGTATTTGAGCACATATTTATAAGTGTCTTTAATTGGCGGAAACATGTGAGACCCTTTTAGTAAATTTTAGGGTTTAAAATGATAAAAAAATCCTTAATAAAATCGTATAGTTAGATAGTACAAATTTGTTAAAAAAGTACCTATATTCTTTAATAGCCGCGCGTAGTATTTTCTTTGTCATAAAACCTCCTGAATCTCTTATGAAATCATATAGATGATGCAGTTTTCTTTGGGCCCGGCCTTTAACACCGGGAAGAAAAACTTTACACCTCTTTGACAGCATTATAACGGCGCTCAAATTGTTTTGCGGAAAGCTCAAATCAACAGTTTGTGAGAAAGAAGTGTAGACCAATCTGTAATTTTGGCCCAAATAACGTATTTCGGGCACGCATTCCGCTCTTCTATTTACTATCTTTCCGCCAGATAATAAACAAATATACAGCGAATGTATGTTTTGCTCTATCATGCAACTCCCGCAAATAGCTTGCAGAAATCATTGTAGGCAATCTCCGGATAATCATTGTTGGTAAACTTTATCAGAATGCTTTCCGGACATTCTCTGGAAGATAACACTAAAATATTATATGGTGTTCTAATTAAGTAAAAAACATAAGAATATCGCTCGTGCCGCATGGACCTTATCCTTTGACAATTGACCAAGATATCAAAATACAAATCTTTCATTCTCGGCGGCATTTACAGTATACCTTTCCTGGGCCGATTACCACTTATAATTATGAATTTGTTAAGAAATCTTTCAGTTTCATTGGCCAACAGGTAAGCCTCGACACTGTGTGCGCCAATAACGGAGGCAGATAGGAAAATGTAGTTTGGGTTTTTTATCCTCTTGGACCTATTTGTATTAAGTCTTATATTTGAAAAGGCCATTTTATATATCAATTTAATTTTATTTTGCATTATTCTTCCATAATCATGAATTTGTTGATAAAATCTATAATAGAGTCTTTGGGCATGTCCATAATATAACTATATCTATACAGTATCTCGTTAATGATTATGTCGTTAGATAAAATGTTAAATTTGGCCCCGCACAACAATGATAACAAATATAATATTTTTATTTTACTATCCATGTTACTCTAATATAGTATATTTTCCTTTTCTAATGGCCACAAATCCTTTTATGCTTTTTTTATTGGTTTTTGCCCTACAGGAAACAAATCTGTGCGTTTCGTCTTCGTTTAACGAATGGTCAACAGTTGCCTGCAACAACACTATGGTTCCATAAGACTTTTTGTCTTCTAGGTTAATAAACTTTTCCCAGGCGGCAATGTACTGATCTAAACCATATTTTTGTACTTTTTGAAATATATCGTCAGAAGTTATATTTATTGAGATAGGATACCATCCTTTTTCTGCCCACATATCGTCATTAGAATATACTCCTGCTATTTCTGCTACTATTCCTTTGCTGTTTCTAACCCTTGGATTAATCTTAAGGTCGGTTTGCAGATTGGTCCACGGGCCGGGAACCACCACGTTCTTTTTTGCTTTTATTTTATTATCTTTTGCGGCCTGCAGAACCTGTTCCCTTGTTACTCTGATTTTTCTTTTTTTCTTAACCATATTTCCTTTCTTCTATTAAATATTTATTAATAAATATTAGACAATCGTGTGTTATAAGAGTTTCTGAGTGCATCGCACATATCCAATCTTGATTTTCGTATACCCACTCCTTAAAAGATTGTTTTCTCTTCAATGCCACCCAATATATATTGTACACCGGATATGAAATCTTTGTCATTTTTTTGTTATACTAAGCAGCTTTACGTTTAATTTGTTGCGCGTGTCTTCAGTGTCCAGCACCTCATAATGATACATTTCCCTGGCATATTCTAAAATTATTTTTCTATTATGAGGGAAAAATAGTCCTTCTGTTACTCCTGGAGCAAACACAAGATTTTTGCCAGTATAAGCGCATTCTGCATTTGTGCCCAAAAGGCCCATTGTTAGCATTTTTCCATTAAAAAATACAGCCCTTGGCATTTTGTTTTTTGGTAAATTCATTACTTTATGACAAGAATAAATCGTTGCCGACGGCGCCGTCGTTATCGTCGTCGAGGTGTGCGTAGCGCAATTACCTGGCCACACAGTGTACACACCACCACCAGTGGCACCACCTGTATAATTATATTGCATTAACATTAGATTTGTCCTTTTTTTCCATATAATCCAGCCAAAGACATTGTTCTGTAAAGGAAAGGCTTATCTGTAGGTCCTCTCTTCCTTCTTTCTTCCAGGTTATTGTTATGTAAGAGTTTCCTTCTTTTTTACTTTCTACCGCTTTCCACCCTAGTGCCGATAAAGCTACACACTTTTTCCATTTTATAAACTTATTTACATCCGTGTTGGTTTGTGACACTCTAGAGATGCTTAGCATTCCCTCTAACATATCAATTAAGTCATTGTTCATTATCTTACCTTTATCATATCACCCTTTGGAGATTTTGAAAACCATTTAATCTGCGGATACTGTTCTAACAACCAATTTTCATAACTATCTAGAGAGTCAAATTCGCGCAGGTCTCCGCTCATATCATATATTTTTGGTTTTATTTGTTGCAAAATATCAAGTTTCGTAACAACTATTTCGTCGGGTTGCACTATAGATATGGCGTATTCTAAATCTTTCATATCAAGCCAAGTACATTTTCTCGGACGCCCTGTGGTAGCTCCGTATTCTTGACCCAACTCTCGCAAGATGGCAATATCTGGCCAATTAGGCGGACCATCGCCAACGCGAGTGACATAGGATTTCATAACGCCTACTGTCTTGTCAATTTTATGCGCCATGCTTGGCATTACAGAAGAAGAGGTGACATATGGCCAACGCCCATAATCTACATCTAACATAATACCCTGGGCACCCTCATATATTGCTGACTCATTTTCTCCAATCGGAGGAAGGCCGTCATAATACGAAGTTTTGATGTCCTTATTCCAAACATCTTGGTCCCCATATAAACCAACTCTCACGCCTTTTCTGGTAGCGCGGTCGGCATAAACATAAGCGATGCCTCTTTTCGTGCTTCCTATACCGCTTCCATTTTCGTCTTGTTTTTTATGCTCTGGTGTTATTAGATGGACATTATTTGATATATGTAAATCAATTGGTTTTCCCAACTCATCTATTTCCTTTTTCAATCCTCCCGCATCAATTACCATACCAGTATCTAGTGCAATTTTCTTTCCAAAAGCTGCACCAGCAGGCAGATGGTGAAACTTGTGTACTTTTCCCTCTGCATCATATACAGTATGTCCGGCATTTGGTCCGCCATTAAATCTTACAGACCACTCGTAATCTTTGCAAAAATAAGCCGAAACTCGTCCTTTGCCAGTATCTCCATATTGCAAGTCAATTATCGCTGTTTTCATTTCTTTCCTTTCTTTGCCGTACATTTGTTGCACAAATACCCAAGTTTACTGTAAGAACAAGATGACAAATACCATCCTTGTTTTTTTGTTTTGTCGGATAAATCTGATGCTACCAGTATAAACAAAGTGGTATCACAACCTATACATTGTACTGAGTCAATAGAGTGCACAAAGCATTCGTCACTATTTCCTTTATAGATATTGTTTAACTTATGCACATTGCTTAAAATTAACGAAACACACATGGTCATTTCGTTTTCTGGACTCACGCTCGATACAGCTTTTTTGCCATTTTTTAGTATATCGTCAAAGCCTGCCATATTATATTCCTTGTGGGTTATTGTCTTTTATCCATTTTTTTATGCCAACTTCTCCATTTTCTTTATAAATGTTAATAAGCATTATGGCAAAATCTAAGTTGGTTAATTTACGCCACATATTTTCATCATTTACGTCTCCAAACTTACTAATCTTGAACGAAGTCTCTTCGCTATTTTCATTTTCTCTCTTGCATCCTATTTTCCACAACCAGTTTTTGCGTTTGTCCGATTTTTCTATTTCTGCAAAATAACACGGATGCATGAAAATACTATTAAAACCCTGTTTTATTTGAGATTGCACTAGACTTCCCGACTTAATATTTGCTACTTTCATTTTTCTTCCTCATCATTTGTAAATATAGTTACACACGTTTCGCACAACATCCATACAATTTTCTCTTCATCAAAATATTTGTATAAAAGATCTCTGGCGTTACATTCTTCGCATCGGCCGTATTTTCCGCCTTTATCCTTGGTAACAAATATTTTTTTCCCCCGCCTAAGAATATTTCCAAATCCAGACATTTTTATTCCTCTTCCAACACAATTTCTTCCCAATCAATGCCAATCTCTATTGTTTGTCCATCATCTAAAGTCACGGTTATGCCTTCTTCGTTATAATCAATGGAGTCAATTGATCTTTTTGGACTATCTGTTTTAACCAGTTCTTTTATTATATCTTCTAGCTCATCTTTGTTTATTTCGCCTGACTGAAATTTTGCCAATACATCGGAAACGAAAAGATTTTTTGACATTATTTTTTATCTCCCAATCCTATATTAAACATGGACTCAATATCTTCTTGAATTTTCTTAGCCTGTTCTCCAACATTGTACATTGGACGCATTTCATCAACCAAAAGAGTAATTAATGTTGCCATACACCAAAGCTTTTTGTCTTCTAGGCCTGTATCCTGTTTGTTTTCTTTTAATAGTTCTTTTAACATTACGCTTAGGTCATCAATTTCTTTCCATCTCTTTTCGCTTTCCTTTATCTTTTCCCCCATAGAGTCAAAAAAATCCATTATTTACTCCTTTGATATATATTTGTCTAGTGCAGAAATATCCAACACCCATTTGTGCGCAGATCTTTTGCTCCAAATCTCAAACTGAACCTCAATATATGTTTTTGCGTCTTCTATACTTATATTGTTAATGGCAGACAAATGCTTGAGCGCTCGCTTTTCCACTCCTTTTATCTTTGCTAAACCTATATGTTTTACGCTATGACAGTCGGAACAAAGAGCTATCATTTTTAGTAATTTTTGTATGTGATTTGTGTCATCATAATTCCAAACCTCATGACACTCTAGTTTGTTTTTTATTCCACATATTTCACATTTGTGATTTGATAAAGAATAAACTTTTTTTCGGATAATGTCCCACTCGGAAGACAATACATTGCTGCGAACATTTGAATACCAACATGAAGATGGTACTAATTCTATAGTTAGCTTCATTGGCCCTCAACCAGTTTTCCAACAATGTCTTTTTCGTTAAAAATAAAAAATTCATGTTCACCGTATTTTATTATATATCCGTCAAACTCTCTAATGAAAACTCTGTCGCCGGCCTTTAGAGTTGTGGGAATGAATTTGCCAGTAACTAAGTCCAGATAACCCGGTCCAATGGCAACAATCGTTCCAGTTTGCGCTCGCCCTTTTACCGAATCCGGCAAAAAGAACACATCATCTTTGTCTTTTTTTGCATCGTCTTTCTTAACAAATACTTTATCAAATAATGGTTGGATCGGAAAGTTACTCATCTTTTTCTCCTCTAATTGTTTGTCGTTTTTCAATATATCTTCCCATACTTCTTTAGACATATATATTTTTTCTACTTGCAACTTATCTTTTTTATTTGTTTGTACCAATGTTTCCTTTTCTTCTCTGTTCAATTTTTTAATTATACACTCTCTTTTGCTTGCCTCGCTTCTATCTTTAGCTTTTTCCACATACACTAGTTTAAAAGGCAAATGTGCTCGAACCAATTTACTTCCTTTTCTATCAGCATGCTTCTTCATTCTTTTTTCTAAATTATTTGTTATGCCCGTGTAAAAGATTCCATTACTTAATTCTAAAATATAAATCATCCAACTACACATCATTAAATGTCGCCTCTGGGGCATAATACCACCCGTGTTGTATGAAGCCAGGCATCATGCTGTCTAATTTTATTATTGCATCTTTCAGTGGAGATAATTGCGGCAGGGCGGACAACATGCTTTTCCCAGACATAAAAGAACTGATTTTTTCTTTTATGAGTCTATCATTTCCCAAAACATTCATTATTTGTATTAATCTGGAAAGCTCCTCTTTTCCCTCTAAAATATCGCACATAAGTGAAAAATTTGACAGTCCCGTTTTATAATCTGACTTTAAACCATGCACTATTAGCATTCCATTTTTCTTTTCAATTGTTATCTTTCCTTCTTTTACTAAGTCAGAAACCTGAGCGGATGTAAACTTTGCATTAAATCGTTTTATCAAATTTTTAGCTAAAAAATGATTAGATATCTCTATTCTAAATCCCAAGCTGGTCATGTCACCTTCCTGCGTAAAATGATAAATTTAAATCGGCCATGTGTGTATTATACACTTCATAAAAAAATAATTTTATATTTTTTGATATAAAAAACAAAAAGCCCCGTGTTTTAACGGGGCTTTTTTATCACCAAAGACTAATTATAAATAATTTTGTTTACCAAGCGCCGCCAGCAACGGCATCGGCGTAAGAGAGGACAAGAATAGCCGCATTAGCATCGACGGCTTGGCATAAATACAACCTACCAGACTGATCAATGTAAAATGCTCGCATACCAGCCCAATCCCCACCAACATCATATGGTGTCACTACAATATCTTGGTTTCGTGCTGGGAGGACTAACGTATTTCCAGCCGCATCCTTAATTGTAATGGCTGAAGCGGCTGGAACCGTGATTGTTGCAGGCCGCGTAGGAAGACCTTCACCTTGACCCGGAGTAGCATTAAAAATCAGAGCAGTGCCAACTGCAAGGGGGTTACTGTTGGGTCCTATATAGGACCAAATATTTGCAGATGCACCGGAGACTACCTCACCGGCGCCGCTATCTCCAAAATGATCTGGGGTAGCGTAAGTTACCATAATTGCAGGCTTATATGTAGTTGGGTCTGTTGTATAAGGCAGTCTGTAAGCCAAAACAAGACCAGACGCCTCATCAATCCCGCCCCCCTGTAGAAATAGTTGGTCCATCGCATGGCTGCTAACCCAAGAACCAAAGATTCCCTGCATAGCAGCGATCAATGCCGCCACCTGGGCTTCAGTGAGATCGCTGGGGTAACGAATCGTTACCCCGACAATACTCTTGGTCTTGGGGAGTTTGATTTCCTGAACCTTAACCTTGTAGGTCAAGCCCAATCCCGCAATCGCTGCTTTGACGAACTGATTGGTGATCTCACCACGCTGAGCCACCGTGTCGAATTCCATCGTAATCGTGGTCCAAATCTTGTTGTCTGACATTTTCGTTTCCTTGTTTTCTAACTGTTAACTGTTGAGAAGGTGAGGGAGATCCTGTGACCTCCCCCACCGTCTAGGTTGGATCTTCAGAAACTAACTTGACCTACCAAGCTTCGCCAGCAATAACCGCGTCCCAAGAGCGGTCCGTTGGGTCAGCAATTACGGTGTCGGTTGCAGAGCTAAGATACAGCTTGCCATTTGTACCGAGGTAAAAGCAGAGGGCGCCCATGTAACCAAGAGAGGCAGCACGAGGGGTCAGCACAATATCGTTGGTCCGAAGAATCGGAATTTCCTGTTCATTGATATCCTTGAGAACCAGGGAAGCCGACGCAGGAACCATAATGACGGGATCAGCAGAAGCCCTGAGCACTCTGAACTGGACACCGGTATACGGATACAGAAGGGTGTTTGGGTCGCCGGGCGTCCACACATTTCCTGACGGTCCAGCGTTCAAGCTACCGGCGTCAGCACCTCCGGTATTGGCACCCAACGCATTGGCGTAACTAACAACTATACCTGTGGATTTGCCACTTACGTACGGCAACGCCGTGCTGAGTGCGAGACCTGCAGTCCCATCCAGGGCGGCAAGCTGCAACGGTTCTGGCGTGGCATCCACAAAATACATGGCGAAGACGCTACGAAGCTGCGCGTCGAGTGCCGCAATTTGCGCTGCCGTCAACATCTGCGGTCCAGAGATCGCGTAACGGACATCGACTCCGTACACGGTCCTGGTCCTTGGAGTTTTGAGGGGGATAACCTGAACTTTCTGGTCAAGAGCCAGATCTCGGACAGCCTGCTTACAAGCTTGCTCCGTGACTGCCCCAGCCTGAGCTACAAGATCAAATTCCAGGTGATACGTGAACCATACTGCGTTACTAGACATGACTTCTTTCCTTGTTTTCTAACTGTTAACTGTTGACAAACCAAAGGTCAAAATGGGCACCCCTCAAATGAGGGGCGGGCTTAACGAATTAAAAATGAGTGGGTGAGATTTCTCCCACCCGCTCATAATCAAAACAACCTACCAAGCGCCATTGGGGAGATCCTGTGACCTCCCGCACCGTGTTAGGTTGGATTAACTGAGAATTGACCTACCAGCCGCCGAGGTTGTTGTCAACGGCGTCTTCATACGAAGTGGGAATAACAAACCCAAGAATGGCGTCACGAGCACTGAATAGGTATAATTTACCCGAGGCATCAACCCAAAACACTTGTTCCCCATATAATGCGCCACCACTACCCGTAGGGCTTACCACAATGGGTTGTGTACGGTTTGGCAGTACCAACGTGTTGTCTAGGGCATCCTTGATCGTGATAGCCTCATTGGTTGGAATTGTAACCGTGAGGTCTCCATCTGAAATGAAATACAGTAGCGTTGGGATAGGTACGGCCAAGGCTGCTACGAAATTATACACATTACCAGACACACCCGCACGGACGTAGCCGCCAGTCGAAATACCGCCGGTATCTGGATCAATATACGCCACCCTCGCATCTACGATTTTTCCTGGTACGTAGGGGAGTGCGGCACCCAACACCAATCCGTTTGTCTCGTTGATT
>Ga0315291_10007497_pt1 | contig 13474 bp, 16 predicted proteins | sample YL17G12_20_MG_FD_203070 | JGI IMG/M metagenome (GOLD analysis project Ga0315291, IMG submission 203070) | Sediment microbial communities from Yellowstone Lake, YNP, Wyoming, USA - YL17G12_20 | ecosystem: Environmental > Aquatic > Freshwater > Lake > Sediment | place: USA: Wyoming | collected...
TTTCTACGATCCGGTCGATCCGGTTCTCGCCGTTCCGGAGGGAAACAGGGTCTTTCTCACCGCCGACAACGTCAAAGAGGTCAGAGCGGGAATCTGGTCTGCGCCCATCGACCTCACGTATGGCGGTTGGGGACAGGACGGACATATCGCCTATAACCAAGCGCGGCGGGCGTCGCCGACGCGTTTTTCGGGGGCGTGATTGCGGGACTGGCCGCCGGGCTGCCGCCGGACAAGGCGCAGATACTGGGCAACCTGACGGGGGCCTTATCCGTCACGAGTCCCCATACCATCAACCCGGGTGTCGATCAAGCTTCACTGAAAGCGTTCGTGCAGCGGCAGAACGCCCAATTGGACGAGGCCGTCCGCTGCCTACTGGGGCTTGAGTCTTGAACCCAAGTCGGGCGAGTTCGTGAAATCAATCGGGTCAAGGACGCCTACAGCGAGCTTTCTGGACGACTTCCGCCGCAGTGAAGATGCGTTGCGTCCCCGTCGGGAACTGGCTGACGGCAAATGAGATCCAGATTACGAGCGTGGATCAACCTACCGCGATGACCCCACGGCGCCGCGTTGCGCGAATGGCAATCCCCCGACATGGATGACCGGACATCGGGGGCTATGCCGGACGTATTCGGTCTTCTGTCGCTTGTGACTTTTGACAAGAATGCGACATTCATCCGCTACTTAGGGTGAACATGACGGTTTCAATCACGCACTTGTTGCATTGATCCTGCGGCGTATGCAACAATAGAGGTGTCGATGTGGTTAAGATGGAGGATACTCCTTGGAGGATGAGATCTCTAACGGAGCCAGACGACCGATTACGACCAGCGAGATCGCCCGCCTGAGTGGGGTATCGCGGTCGACGGTGTCGGCTGTGTTGAACGGCAAGCGCAACGTTCGCGAGAGCACGCGCAGGAAAGTCCTGGAGTGTATTCGCCGGGAAGACTATCAGTCAGGCATGATTGCGAAGACGTTGGTGGGCGAGCTGTCCCGCATGGTTGCGGTTCTCGCTTCAAATCTCGGCAGCCCGTTCCACATGATGACTTTCCGCGGCATAAATGAGGTCCTGGAATCCGAAGGTTATCATATCCTTTTCCACAATGTCCGGCCCGAAGACCAAGAAGACCCCAAGACCTTGGCGAGCCTTCATGCGTATCGCCCGGCCGGGTACATCATTCTTAAAGGGGCTGAGGGGCGAGGGGGCGAGCATGCGCGAAAGATAGCCGAGGAAGGAGTCCCCTTGGTCGCCCATGGGATGAAGCTGGAGGGCGTGGAGACCCATTCGGTTTGCTTCGACAACCGCGTCGGCATGAAGCTGGCCACGGACTATGTCATTGAGCGCGGCCATCGCCGCCTCGGGCATCTAGCGGGTCCTACGTTCTCCCAGGGGGCCAGGGAGCGGAAACTAGGCTTCATCGAGAGCCTGATCGAGCATGATATCCCCGTATCGGACGCGCTGATCGCCGACGCCGGGGAGACCGCCGCGGCGGGATACCAAATGGCGCTCGAGATGCTCAAGAACCCCGACGCGCGTCCGACGGCGGTGCTGTGCTTCAACGACATGGTGGCCATGGGCGTGTATCGCGCCGCCCACGAGTTGTCGTTGGATATCCCGGGCGATCTGAGCGTGGTTGGTTTTGACGGGATTGATTTTGCCGAGTTGTTCGGCCCGCCGTTGACGAGCGTGAACATCTTCCCAGAGGAGCAAGGCCGGCAGGCGGCCGACATCCTCGTGCGGGTCATCAGGAATCAAACGGGACGCGGCATTGTGACCCAATGGATCGAGCCGAAACTCCTTGAGCGCGCGTCGGTCCGCCGAATCTAGGTTGTCGATGACTCACCTATTGACACTCTTCTTGCTTGTGGGCGCAGACGCCGGCCCAGCCTTTCCGCCGGAACTCGTCGAGTTCACGCCCCACGAACACAACCCGGTTTTCGAAGCGAGCGGCCCCGGACATTGGGACGCGATGATCCGCGAGCGCGGCTGGATACTTCGCGAGGACAACGTCTATCACCTCTGGTACACGGGCTACGACTCTCCGAAAGGTCCAATGAAGCTGGGATACGCTACTTCGCCGGATGGGTTCACGTGGACGCGCTATCCGGGGAATCCCATTTACACGGAGCATTGGGTCGAGGACATGATGGTCGTGAAAGTCGGCGCCACCTACTACATGTTCGCCGAGGGATTGAACGACGAAGCCCAGTTGCTGACATCCACCGACCGCTTTCACTGGACCCGAGAGGGAAAGCTCGATATCCGCAAGGCGAACGGGGAACCGCTCTCGCCGGGCCCGTTCGGCACGCCCACGGCGCTCTACGAAAACGGCACATGGTACCTGCTGTACGAGCGCGACGATGACGCGATATGGCTGGCCACGTCCAAAGATCTCAAGACGTGGACGAACGTCCAGGACGAACCCGTGATCAAGAGAGGCCCGGAACCCTACGACCGCACGATGATTGCCGTCAACCAGGTCGTGAAGCACGAAGGCCGGTATTACGCATACTACCACGCGACCTGTCCCGAAAACGGGAACGATCAGTGGAGTATGAACGTCGCCGCGTCGATCGACCTCATTCACTGGGAGAAATATCCCGGCAACCCGATCATCAAGCCCGACAATTCCAGCGGCATTCTCGTCAACGACGGCAAGCAATTCCGGCTCTACTGCATGCACCGCGCCGTCAGTCTCTTCTTCCCGAAGAAGTAGTTCGTCACAGGCTCAAGATTGAGCGACGTACGCGAAACGAGGGGTATTCTGTTGGCATAATTATGAGTTAATAATGTTAAATATATTATAGACAGGCGACTTTGCCCCTTTACCCCTTGCCCGATCATGCGGTGTCTTCATATGCCGTCTGTAGGAACCGGGTGATTTCCGGTTTCTTCATTTGTCCCCGCGCCACTTCCAAGACCATGTCCGCATAAGCGTCTTCGGCGATGGTCAGCTTAACGCCGTTGAGGAAAAGAAAAACAAGGGCTGCCGCACCCCCGGTCCGTTTGTTTCCGTCGAGGAACGGGTGATTCATAACGATGTGGAACAGGTAGGCGGACGCCATCTCGAACAGGTCGTGATGAAGGCATTTCCCCTCGAATGTCGTGCAAGGCTGTGCGACAGCCGATTGCAGGAGCAATGGGTCTCGAATTTCCGGCGAGCCGCCATAACACCGAATCTGGTCGCGGTGGATTTCCAAGACGTCATCGACGCTCAGGAAAACAGGCTTCACTTACTCCGCCAGTCGTCTCAGCGCGTTGCCATAATGCGCGTTCACCCACTCAATCGCTTGTTTGACCTTCTTGTTTTCCCGATGGCTGCGATGCGGCCTGACGACGAGAACATCCCCATCGGTCGATATCTCCAACGGCGTATCCGCATCTATCTTGAGGAGATCCAGTATCGGCCTCTCGATGACGAGCGCCAGGCTGTTTCCATGCTTGGTAAGCTTTTTCATGATGGTTACTCCGTTACTACATTGTATAATCAACTCGTGCCGCCTGTCAACCGCGCTGGAGACTTCATGAGATCGATCGTCACCCGATGGGTGAGTCCCAGGCTGCGCATGACCCGCAACGCCAAGGGGTGTTCGCCATCCGGAATAAGAACCGAAATAGTCTTCATACCTTCAGGCTCGCGTTCGCCGGGACGGCCACCGCTGCATACTAGACACTCCCAATCGACCTGGAAAAGGCAGTAGGAATACAGAATTCAGAATACAGGATTCAGAATAAGAACGGGTAACAGCATTACGCGTGAAGTCGTAGCGTTGACCCCAAGGCCATGTCCGCATAAGCCTCCTCGGCGATGGTCAGTTTGATGCCGTTGAGGAAAAGAAAGACACCGGACCATCTGTTGACTTCCGTGATCTGTGCGCCCTTATGTGATCCTCATTTTCCCTCACACGGAGCCGCAAAAAGTACAAAGAGCACAAAGAAACGAGCGCCTCTGCGATCTCTATGCCTCTGCGTTTGAATCTATCCCAGAAATAGGCGGCTGTCTCCTCTTCCCACACGTGATTCGCAATAAATGGTTACCGTCCCTACTTGTCCTGCTGCCGCCTTGGGCGCCGACACCATCCACTACTGGCACGAGGACGGCCCGTGGCGTGAGGCAAAATGACGCTCTGTCAAAGCTCTTGAGAAACGACTATCGGATCGAGAACGGAACTGTATGATTACATGACCTGACCCTGCTCTCCGCTCTCCCGGTGCGCGACGGGGTAGGCGAAACCAGCGGAGGGGTCGTTCTCGAGGCAGTGTGATATAATGTTGCAGCGAGAAGCGCATGTCATGGAAGTTGGAGCTTGCCTCCGCGGCGCCATTGACGCATCAAACCCAGAGGCATGAACCGCAAGGAGTCTTACGTTGAGGTTTTACACGTTCGAGATTCGCATAGAGAAGGAGCCCGATGACGACGGTTATCTTGCCTACTCTCCGACTCTTCCGGGCTGTTTCAGCAACGGCGCGACGATCGAGGAAGCGAAGCGAAATATCCGCGAAGCGATCCAACAGCACTTGATGAGCCTGGAAGCGCACGGCGAGCCTATCTCTCAGTGTGAGCGTCTCGTGCATATCGAAGAATTGACGGTCGGATCTAGAACGGAACTGCATGATCCCAAGACTTGACCCGCTCTCCTCGCTCTCCCGTACACCGCGCACTTTGTCCACGTTCTCGAAGCGACGCGGCGCCTGCTAACCTCAATAACGACGTTTTGTGCAATAACGCACTCCTTCAAGGTGTTCAAAATGTGCGTCTTGGGTCCAAAGCTGGGCATCGCAATGGCGCGCGGTCGCAAGAATGATGCTGTCGGCCATCGGCAATCTCAGTTCATGGCTAAGAATGGCCGCATCGAGCGCCAAGCCTTCATCCAAAGGAATAACGTTTCCCTGGCGCATAACCGAGGCCTTTTCTATCGCTTGCTCGCGGCCAAACTGAACCAGGACGTTCCTGAAGACTTCATAGAGGCACAGAGTCGGCACCACCAACGTGCCATCCATGGATTCCAGGGGCGGCGCAAAGAAGTCGGCATTCGGGCCACCCGCAAAATACTCCAGCCACCCACAAGAATCCACCACGTTCATGCGCAATCACGCTCCGTACGATCTACTTCCGTATTGAGTCCCGGCAAGCTCCCACGCATCGTTCTAATATCCTTGACAGGCGTCAGCTCGATGCCATTGCCAATACGGAACACCTCAAGCCTCTGGCCCGGTTGAATTCCGGCCAATTCACGAATGCTTTTCGGAATGACGATCTGAAACTTTGGTGAAACCGTGACCTTACTCATACGAAAACCCCTTCGATAAGCTTTTCGTAAAATGTACCTGGATTTGCCCCAGAAACGCAAATGCCGGTCGACAGCAAGTAATCCCGGCACCCAAATCGCAGATTTCCTCCGACTCAATGCCCAGCCCGCACCTTCCCTGTCAACAGTCGTTCGCTGGCGCACGATACAACGCTTGCCCTGCGGACTCTCGACCGCCCGGCCATCAACGTCTGGCCGGTTTCGACGATCTCTATCGTGTTCGCGTCGGCGACTATCGAATCATCTACCGAATCCAAGACAACGTCCTGATGGTCGTGATCGTCCGCCTCGGCCATCGCCGCGACATCTACCGCCACATGGGATGACGCAACCGCTCCCGGTTGCCGCCCTGGGAGCCGAAACCATGCACTGCTGGCACGAGGGCAACCCGTGGCGTGAGGCAAAGTGACGGCTTGTCGAAGCTCTTGAGAAACGACTATCGGATCGAGAACGGAACTGTATGATTGCAAGACCTGACCCCGCTCTTGGGCGCGTGAGCATCTCCACGTTCAGCGCCGGGCTGTGAAAGAAGTCCAGGAGCCGGTCATAGCACACGGCCTCCAGCCCCAACGCGCGCACGACGCTGGTGACAGGTCGTCCCGGGCGCAAAAGCCAATCAGCACCACGCCCATCCACAGAAATGTTCTATTGCGCGCGCACGCCCCGCGCAGCGGCGTGCACCATCGCCACCATTCGAGCCATAGCCGCATGACGGACACCCTCCTTTCGCGCTTGACATTTCCCAGCGCAATATGTATCATTATAATGATACATGACATGTGGTATAAAGTCAAGCGGAAAATGGAGGGACACGAAAAATGGATAAGACGGCGCGGATCGAACGCCGGATCGCGAAGATCAAGCAGGCCCTGGCGGACCTGGGTGATATGCGCCCCGGATCCCTGTCGGTACAAACCCGCAGCTGGGGCGGACAGTACTGCCAGCTAAGCTACACCCACCTCGGAAAAGGCCATACCCAATACATCCCCCGGGAGCGCGTCAAGGAGGTCAAAGGCCAACTGGCCAACTACCGCAAGTTCAGAGACCTCACTCAGGAATGGGTGAATCTCGCCCTCGAGTTGTGTAAGCTCAAGGCATCTCAAAAGGACAACTCGTAGACGGAGAATACGGTACTCTCAAGTAAACTCGCCAGGTGAGACGAAAGCCGTTCTTGCAGGCGAGTAACCGGCCAAGCGAGAGCGCGGCGTGACTTATCAAGGCGATGAGTTGTCGCACGACAGGAAGGGGGTGGCACCATCCCGTTCGCGCCCCGAGAGGACTATCGGATTGATAGAAAGCGTATGCTTCAACACACGCACAATTGAGACCGCGATGACGACCGACCGTACTCACTTACGAAAACCGGCGGTTTGTCTGTCTCCCGCTGAACCGGGATACGCCCAAAGAGGAGGTTGCTCACTGTGAACCCCCTGGATTCGTCCTGGATCTCCCAAGCATCCCAAGTTGATTAGGGCTACTTACTTCATTCCCGCGCCTGAGTTGATCTGGCGACGCAGCTCCTCCAGTTGGTCCGCCGAAATGGGGTGAGGCGTCGCGATATTGAGGGATTCGATCTTCTTGAGGGCCTCGCGTGCGCGTGCTTCTTCTTGGGGCCTGTGGTTCGCCAGGAACGTGGAGTACCAATACCAGACGACGGGATTCTCGGGTTCAAGGTTTGTCAGTTGGATATATTGCGCTTCGGCTTCGTCATACTGGCCAGCTTTCTCCAAGACGCGCCCCAGGAAGCGCCGGTACGGATGGTGTTCCGGGTACAACCGAATGGCCTCGCGGAGCATCTGAATGGCTTCCTCGCTTTGCCCCGTCTCGCCCAGCACACACGCCAATTCCGCGCGCACTATGGCATTTTCGGGCATCCGGGCGACGGCCATACGGCCAATTCGTTCCGCTTCGGCATATTCTCTGTTCCTCTCGAGTGCAACAAGCAGGTGCTGCAGGGCCGTCAGGTTTGACGGCTGGAGTTCCACCGCCTTTCGGAAAGCCTCCAGCCCATCCTTGTGTTTGTCAGCAGCCATGAGCACGTTGCCCCGGTATAGATGCACCGTTGGATTGTCGGGGGCGAGGTCTCGTGCTTCGTTCACGTTCTCTTCGGCACGTGCTAGTTCCGCTGTATGCCCCAGGATATCCGCCACGATGATTCGGGCCACAGGCGAATTTGGGCGAAAGGTCACGAATCGGAGTGCATTGGCCTTTGCCTCCTGCGCTTTGCGGGAGCACAACGCGTCGACAGCGTTGACAAGGCATTTGAATGCTTCGGGTGCGTCACTCTGAGGATCAGGTTGAGCAGGTACATGTTGCTGGGGCCCTGTGACTGCGGGTAGCAGGGAGCGGATATCCTCCATTGAGGCGCCTGCAGGGCAAACCTCTACGTTTGCTTTCGCGTCGCCTTCCGTTATTTGCAGTATGGACAGGCGTGTCAGCATGCCTTCCACCTCCAAATCCGAATTCAGAACGGGACAACCGCTCCAGCCGTGCGTGATGCTTCGCGTTTGGCTGAACCACATTTCCCATGGTGGGAGAGTGTCCACGAAGGCAATGTCCTCCGGTGGTTTCGAAACGCGCAGATGTTCGACGTGAACATTGGGTGTCGGTCCTCCAGTGTCGGTTGACACTTCAGTGCCTGTTCGAGGCGATGAAAAGGAGGCGGCAAAAACGTCTTGACCCAAGTCGGGTCGCTCTTGGGCAGGATTGAGGTGTGGTCGGCAGACCGCCCAGTCGACGTGGAGAATCGCGATATCCTTGACTGGATCGCTTGCCACGACTTCTCCCACGAAGACGTCACCGAAATATGGACTCGCCACAAACAGGATTACCGGCTCGCGATGGATCCCCTTTTCCGACTGCCGGACCGTATTGTGCCATGCGGTAACCACGCAGGACTGATCTCCCAAGAGAAATCCCGAACCGACTTCCGTGCTGCGTGCATCGGTGGAAAAGACGACCACCAGTGCATCGCGCACGGCCCGGGCGTCAGAATTCGCCTGAGGATCGCCGGAGATACTGTTGCCCCCCAAAGTCCCCAAGGCCGCTATGACTATACTACAAAGACCAACACTACGTTTCACGCATTTGGTCCCGATGGGCGCGAAAAGCTTCCAATCAGTCATACTACCACACGCCGCTTCCGGATTGATGATGCTTGGTGTCACGCATTGAGGTTCCCCCCGATCGTTGGACAGAAAACAGGGTTGAATAAGGTCGTCTCAGTACAGTAATACACCTCATATTCCACAGAGAAGAACGGGCCCACGCGAGGGTGAGACGCCGTTCCTCGCCGTCTCTTTTTCGGCAAGGCCAGCATAGGGAACTTCTCCCGCCGGGTCAAGCCGCCTGGCTGGCCGGGTTCCCGAAATAGACCTCGGCCGGGGTGCGGTAGTCGAGGTGCTGGTGGGGAAATAGGGGACGCTTCCCGTATTTCTCTCAAGACTCCCGAATTCGGAGTAGACGCAGCGCGTTGTTATAGAAGATGTCCTCCAGGTCTTGCTTTGGAGTTGCGCGGCGAGCCATCATTGCCACCCGCCCACAGCTTCTGTTTATGTGATTTCCAGACAACCCCTTTTTCCGCCTTCGCTTCCACACAACACTCACGGGAATGCCTGTATTATACCCCTCTTATGTCAACGCGGTTGCGACCCGTTGGCGCCGTGTCCCTGCGTCTAATGCGGCTCCTGCGTAATACGAGCCGGTTTCTCCTGAAAGGCTGTCCACCGGGCTCGTTATCCCTCGAGCGGCGCGACTTCTTCTTGCTGCGGCCTCCGCCTGAATCTGGTTGCTCCTCTTGACACAATCAAATGCTGCTAACGTGAGATCCTCTTTCTCAAGCTGACAACTCGCGTTTATCGGCGCAGAAGGTCCACGAATTCATCCACATCAGTTCCGGCATGGCGCAGAATGGCGCGCAATGTTCCGCGGTCCAACTCCTTGTGATTTGGCACGACGACCTGAGCATATGGGTTTTGCCGGCACAGAATGATATGGCTGCCTCGCTGACGGGCCACGGCGAACCCCAGTTGTTGCAAGGCCCTGACGCATTCTCCGCCGCTGACAACCGGCGGAGAAGTCATACGGCCACGACCTCGAGGAGATCTTCCGGCACTGGTTTCCCGTTCTCAACGAGCACCTCCGTGTAGAGGTCTATCGCTTCCCGAATGTTGTCCAATGCTTCAGTCTTCGTTTTGCCCTGGCTGATACACCCTGGAAGACTCGGACACTCCGCCACGAAGAGGCCGTCTTCACCCGGATATACAATCACTTTGCGCATTGCCCGTTGCCTCCATTGTCAACAATGGGTGATTATATCACGGCTGGGTCCAATGCTTGCCAGTCGCTCGATCAACACATCGGAATCAGACATATGCTGCCTCCTTCTCGATGCGCGCCTTCAGGTTGCCAACAGGATGAATCACTACACTAGCTCTGCATGCTCACTTCGAGTTTGTCTCCCGTGTGCAGCAGGATCTCTTTCTTGAACTCGAGGATGACATTTCCTTCCTTGATATGAGATGCCGCCTCAACCGGTGTGCCTTGGAGCGTCACGTGGATCTTCTTCGCCGGGCTGTTCGTCTCGAACTGGAGCCGCGTGAGCCTCAGTCTGCCCCAGCGGACCTCGAGGGAGTTTTTCTGTTCTTTGTCGTTGCGCGACTGCTGGAAGGCGACCCAGCCTTCGGCCGTCGTGAAGGCAGCGCGGAAATTGTCCGGGGTGATGCGCGGCGCGAAGCCCAGCCATCCCTTGGGGCCGTGATACTGGAATCCCGCGAGGGCGAGATGCACACCCCAACTCGCCATGGCGCGCGCGTAGTGATCGCCGCACTCGACCTCGTTATATGGATTGAAGAGATCGGGGTGGTAGCGGTCGTGGACGGCGCGGCAGATCGCTAGTCCTTCGGTGAGTTTTCCTTCCCAGATCATGTGAGCGGCGACCTGGTACTCGATGCCGGTCCAGACTTCCTCTCGGTACAGCGTGCCTTCCTTGAGATAATCGCCCTTGGGCCAGGTGCACGTGATCAAGCCCGCCTGCCCGGGGGTGATGAACCAACGGAACGGCTTGTACGCTTCGTTGTAGGGGCCGACGTCCGGCGCCCAGTTGTATCTCCAGACGGCGTCGAGCGCCTTGACCACTTTCGGACGCGGATAGATGTAGCCGAGGCCGAGTTGATGGGCCCACCCCTGGCCGAACAACTGGTCGGAGAGACAGCCGTCCTTGTACTGGTTCTTCGGATGCTTCTCGAGGTCCACGTCCTGGATGTAGTACTCGCCGTTCCACAGCCGCTTGTCCGTGAGCCTCATGCCCTTTTCGAGAATGGCGCGCGCTCGCCGCGCGAATGAGAGATCACCAACCTCGTTGGCCATTTCCTCCGCCGCGCGCAATGCCGCAAGGTACAACGATCCCACGAACGTGTTTGCGCCGAAGTAATCGATGTCGTAGGTATTGTGTTGGAGATCTTCGATGAGACCGTCCGCGTTGCCGTCGTGTGAGATCGAGAATTCGAGCGCTTTCTTGATGGACGGCCAGTTCCGTTTCAGGAACGAGTCGTCCGCCGACATCAAGTGCTCACGATAGGCTTTCAGGATCGTGCCGCACTGGCCATCGGCCGCGTATGCGTCATCGCCTCGGAAACCGACGAGGCCGGTGTCGGGATGGAACCCGCCACCGTTTTCGCGCGGGTTGAAGTCCTGCATTTCGCAGACGCTGCGTGCCAGTTCGGGGAAGAGGCGGGCATGGGCATGGGCATAGTTCCACACATGCGTGCACGTCCCGTTGCAGCACGCGACCCCTTCGTACGCCCAAAAACGTCCGTTTTTCCACCATTGGCAGGTGCCGGTCGCAAGGTACGACGAGGTGGAGTGCAGCCGGTCAAGCAGCCAATACGGCAACGAACTGTCGTAATAGGCGTCGCGCCACAGCCGCGTATCGCCTGTAAGCCGGTCGTGATGGTGGAACACGTACTCGATGACTTCGGCCGCATCCGCAAACCGGCTTTCGTATTCGCGGCCGACCGTTCCGGGTTTGGAATTCCAGCCCGCCACGTCGAACTTGTCGCCGTCCGTCAGGTTCGGGAAGTGCCAGGCTAGCACAAAGGTGAACGTGTGCTTGTTTCCGGGGGCCAGTTCCACATGCGCGGTCCGTAGGAATCCACGTCGCGTCTCGCTTGCCTTGTACGTGCTGGTTTCGTCCGCAACGAACTCCTCGATGGGACGGTTTGCGGGCAACGGCCCGGAAAGTGCCGTGTCGCGCGTGGCCGGGTCACCACATGCGAGCGCCATCGTGCCGTAATCGGGGGCCTTGGTGACCGGGTCGTTTTCCGAGCGCGGCGTATCGGCGAACTCGATCTGATCGATAGCGATGTGGCCCCAACCGACGCTCATCTTGTCCAAGATCACGAGGCGCCCCTCTTTACCTTGCCACTCTTCGACTAACCAAGAGCGCCATGTCATGACTTCGGCGTTCCTGCCCAAGGACGTTCGCACGACCTTCCCGCCAATCACAAGGTTTATGCACGTCTTGTCGGTATGGTTTCCGCCGCTGATGAGGAAGTTGATGTAACGCCGGTTAATGACGAATGGGGGAGAGGTGAGTGTGCCCTGTGGAGCATCACTGTCGTGAAACGAGTCGGCAAATCCCTTTCCCTCAAAGCCGGACACCCTGTTCTGATTCGGCGGCGTCCCGGAGGCCGGTCCCTTCCCAAATGCCTCGCCTTCCACCTGCCAGTTGCCGTAATCCGTTCCTTCAAACGTTTCGAAAACGATACCCGGCCGCGGAGAAGGCGCGTCTTTGACCTGTTTAGGGCTGGGCGCCTCCTCAGCCGAATGCAGGCACATGGCGTAACCATCTCCTGCAAGGCATCTCGTTTTTCGCAACGCATCGAACTCGCGCGCGTACGCGCAGCACACAGCGTTCTGCAGCCACCCCACGACACTTGCCTTGACGGGCTTCGACGAAACGTTCTCGACGGTGATGTGAAACAGCGTGGCCGGCAGAGCCGAGTCTTTGGCGTTCAGGGGGATGAATGGCGAGAACGCCTCCATTTCCACCTTGACCGGGGGTAACCCGGTTACCCCCGGACATCCCGATTCTTCATAGCGGACGATCCCGATGGGGTACTCTCCCTGGAAAGAGACTTTGGCGAAGCCTTCGCGGCCCAGCGTCTTCAGGAGGGGTTGGCCGTCGCCAGGATCCACGACGACGGCAAATCCCTGATCGACCGGTTTCGGGATCCCCCGGTGCTTGTACGTCGCAAACGTTCCCTCGACCCAGTTCGATTGGACGTCGTTGAAGATCTGCCAGCAACCCAGCGTACCGTCCCCGCACAGATAGAGTTGGCCGGTCCCGATGCCGCCGCAGGGCATGCCTATGTTGTCGAGAGACTTGCCCTTGAAGATCGCCTTCGTGCCGCGCTCGAACAAACTGCGGAGCCAATCTTGCGAGAGTTTCTTGTCTGCGGGAATCAGATGACCGGACTCCGTCTCCGCCGCTGAGAAGGGACCTGCCCCGGAGGCGGCTTCCTGCCGTCCAGCCGCCGACATCGCTTCGGCGAGTCTCCCCCCGAGCGCGGTCGAAACAAATCCAAGGCCAGCGATTTTCAGAAACTGACGCCGCAAGAAACCTGAGGGAGGAGAACAGCAACAGCGTCCGCTCGCGCAATTGCAGGAGTTTGCGTCCACAGCTTTGCTCACCTCCTTGCACGAAGGGTCCGAAGCGCCGTGGTTCATCACGTCTTTCTGCTCGTCGTCCATCTTCATCTCCTGGCAGGTTTAGCGGGGCGTGACGCGGTAACAATCCCATCCGGCAAGGAACCCGCTTGATGCATCGCTCTTACCGACGACTCGCAACTCGAGAACGTTTCCCGTCGGCTGAATCGTGATGGTGCTTGAGGTCTCGACTTTCTTGCGGACAATCCCGCCTGCATTGAAGCCGTCCCACTCGCACACCTTCTCGCCGTTGATCCAGAGTTCGCAGCGTCCGTAGTCTGGGCCGGCTGTGTACCATATCTCGAGAGCGTATTTCCCCGCATCGGACGGAGACGTGGGTAAGCTCGCCTTGTAGACGGCAGGCGCTGTGGCCTTGAAAAGCAGTTGGCTGCCATCGCTCCAGAAATTGCCGAGCTCTTGCATCGACTGCACGGAAACTTGCTCGTTCTGAAACGCCGGG
>Ga0315291_10007498_pt1 | contig 13473 bp, 8 predicted proteins | sample YL17G12_20_MG_FD_203070 | JGI IMG/M metagenome (GOLD analysis project Ga0315291, IMG submission 203070) | Sediment microbial communities from Yellowstone Lake, YNP, Wyoming, USA - YL17G12_20 | ecosystem: Environmental > Aquatic > Freshwater > Lake > Sediment | place: USA: Wyoming | collected...
TCTGTGGCATGACCTCCCTTGCTTCTGCCATCGCGGCGCTCTTTGCGAGCATCTCCTGCTGCCTTAGAAGGAGTTTCTTCGCGTCCTCGGCGACCTTTTCCCGGTCCCTCCTGGCGGCCTCCTCCTCCTCTGCGAGGGCCTTCTCTCGTTCGATCAGCGCGTCCCTGCGAGAGGTCAGCTGCTCGACGATCCTCTGGAGGCTCTCCTCCGACTTCTTCATTTGCTCATCGCGCGACAGAAGCCCTTTCCGCTTCTCTATGAACTCTCCCTGCACCTTTGAGATCTCGGAGATCTTCGCCTCGGCGTCCTTCTCCCTCGCCTGGGCGCTTGCCAGGGCCGCCTTGGAGTTCTGCTCGAACTTCGAGATTTCCTCCTCCCTGGCGTCCAGCTTGCTGGCCCTGTCGTTGGCAGCAGTCTCCCTTGCCTTGAGTTGCTGGTCCGCCCGCTCGGCGCCAGACTCCCGCTCCCGAAGGGCGTCCTCCTTCTCCCTGAGGCGCTGCTCCAGGGCGTCCAGCTCAGACTTCTGCTTCTGGATCTCCTCGCCCTTGGCCTGGATCTCCTGGCCCTGCTTCCGAACTTCGGCCTCTTGCTGCTTAAGCTTCTTGACTGCGTCCTCGATTATCTGCGAGATTGTCTGGTCTTCGGTCATCCTTCACTTCTCCGGGGGGATTGTTGAGGTGTCCGTCGGGTGCCCGCTCAGACGAGCGCGCATATAATAGCGTGGGTAATACAAAAGATTGTTTGTCGGGCCTGCACGCAGTATCATTGGCTGAGCAGAGGCCCCAGGACGGTCATGCCAGTCTTGCCGACCTCGATAGCGTGCTTTTCCATGCTGTGCTCAGCAGCACGCATCTTCTCCACCTGGAGGTATCTCACCAGCTTTCCACGCGTCCGATCGAGCCCGAGCATGATGATCCCGTCCGCGAGGAAGCCTTCATTGCCCAGGAGCTGGGACTCGCCGCTGAGGGAGCGCTCCATGATGACGAAGCATGTCAGGTTGTTGTCTCTGAGCATCTTGAAGAAATAGAACATCTTCTTGCGCATGTCCTTGACGTCCTCCATCAGGGAGTACATGGCGCCAAGTGAGTCGAGGACGAAAATCGAGAACTTGTCTCCATGCGTGCGCCTGAACCGCTGTATCATTTTCTCTATGAAGAGCACGTAATCCGTCTGAGCCTCCTGCCCGATGACCTCGTCTATCTGGTCTATCTCCCTTAGGTCCGTCATATCCGATATCTGCATCTTCGAAGAGAGCGTCACGCCCATGCTCTCCATGTTCTTCAGATGGCTATCGGAGGACTCTTCGAGCGTCGCGTAGAGACCAAACTCGTTCTTGTCCCTGAGGTAGCTGGACATCAGGGAGTAGCAGAAGCTCGTCTTCATGGAGCCCGGAGGGCCCGTGATGAGTATGATCTTGGGGCGGTCGACGTCGTTCTTGAAAATCTTCTCCAGGCCGGGCAGAGAATCCTTGAACAAGGGGGGACCTCCTTTTATCATCAGGGGGACTTTTTGGCTCTACTGTGATTTCAATGGCCTATGCGCTAATAAAGGTTTGCGGACCGTTATCATAGTTGAGATGATTCAGCCAGATGGTCTTGGAGAGCGCTGTTTGCCCTCCCCTTCTTCGGAGTCCTCTTCGCCGCCTGACTCGTCCTCGCCGTCCTCCTCGTTCTTGTCCGCGACATCCCCGTTCTCCGTGGGACAAGTCGTGATGGTCATTGCCTTCTCGACCAAGCGCTCCTCCTCGCTCTTGGCCAGGAGCCGCGCGACTGCGGACACCTTGTCGCCCTCCTTGAGCCTCATCAGCCTGACGCCCATCGTCGCCCGCCCGAGAACGCTGATGCCCGTCACGGGCATCCGTATGACCATCCCCTTAACGCTGGTGGCTATGAGTTCGTCCTCTTCCGTGACCATCTTGACGGAGACGACATGCCCGTTCCTTTCGACCGTCTTGATGGTTATGACGCCCTTGCCACCCCTTCTGATCTTCCTGTAGTCGTCCACGAGCGAGCGCTTGCCGTAGCCGTTCACCGTCACCGAGAGCAGGTGGTCCTTCGCTGTCACCACGGCCATGCTGACAACCTCATCCCCCTTTGTGAGCCTGATGCCCCGGACGCCATAGGTCGCTCTGCCGGTCGGGCGGACATCGGTCTCGTTGAACCGCGCGGCCAGGCCCTTCTTGGTCGCCAGGACGATCTCCTTTGTGCCGTCCGTGATAGAAGCCTCCACGACCTCGTCCCCATCCTCGAGCTTGATGGCGATTATGCCGCTCTGGCGGACATGGGAGTAGGCGGCCAGCTTGGTCTTTTTGATCAGGCCGCGCCTTGTGGCGAACACAAGGTTTCTCTCGGTGTCAAAGGCCTTCACTGGGATCGTGCTCATGACTTGCTCGCCATCCTCCAGGTGCTCCAGGAGGTTCACGATGGGCTTGCCCTTGGCGTGCCTGCCACCGACTGGTATCTTGTACGCCTTGAGCCAGAACACCCTCCCCTTGTTGGTGAAGAACATGATGTAGTCATGGGAGCAGGTGACGAACATGTCGACGACGTAGTCCTCCTCCTTGGTCTCCATGCCCATGAGGCCGACTCCGCCCCTATTCTGGGACTGGTAGGTGTCCAGCGGGAGGCGCTTGATGTATCCAGTGTTGCTGATCGTGACGACAACGTCCTCAACGGGTATCAGGTCCTCGATGTCTACATCCGCGCCCTGGCTCTCGATCCTGGTCCTGCGATCGTCGCCGTATTTGTCCTTGATCGCGACGGCCTCAGACTTGATGATCCCCAGGATCTTCTTCTCGTCCTTCAGGATGGACCTCAGCTCGTCGATTAGCTTCTGGGTCGCCTGGAACTCGTCTCTGACGGCCTGCATCTCCATGCCCGTCAGCCGCTGAAGCTGCATCTCGAGTATGGCCTTGGTCTGCTCCTCGGAGAGGAGGTACTTGCTCATCAGGGCGGTCCTCGCCTCGTCCCTCGTCTTCGCCTTCCTGATCAGCTTGATGACATCGTCGAGATGGTCCAGGGCGATCATCAGGCCGGCCAGTATGTGGGCCCGCTTCTCTGCCTCTCTGAGCCTGAACTGCGTGCGCCTCTTGACCACATCGAACCTGTGCTCGACATAGTATTCTAGCATCTCCTTGAGCGAGAGCACCCTTGGCTGGTTGTTCACGAGCGCCAGGTTGTTAATCCCAAAAGTAGTCTGGAGCTGAGAATGGGCGAAGAGCTGGTTCAGGACGACATCCTCGATCGCGTCCTTCTTCAGCTCGATTACTACCCTCATGCCCTCCTTGTCGGACTCGTCCCTCAGGTCCGATATGCCCTCGATCCGCTTGCTCTTGACATGCTCGGCAATCTCCTCCATCAGCGTGGATTTGTTGACCATGTAGGGGATCTCGGTGACGACCACCTGGGCCCTGCCAGAGTCTTCGTCGTGCTCGACCGTGTACTTGGCCCGCACGCGAATCCTGCCCTTTCCGGAGGCGTAGGCCTCCACTATCCCCTGGGCGCCGTAGATCAGGCCGCCCGTCGGGAAGTCCGGGCCTTTCACGATCTCCATGAGGTCTCGAAGGTCGACATCCTTCCCCTGGATCTGACGGTCTATCATCAGGGCGACCGCGTCCACAATCTCCCGAAGGTTATGAGGGGGGATGTTGGTGGCCATTCCCACCGCAATTCCCGATGAACCGTTCACGAGGAGGTTCGGCAGCCTTGCAGGGAGGACTAACGGCTCCTTGAGTGAGCCATCGAAGTTGTCTGTGAAATCCACGGTCCCTTCGTCGACATCCGCCAGCATCTCGGTGGCTATCGAGGCGAGCCGGCACTCGGTGTACCTCATGGCCGCGGGTGAGTCCCCGTCGACGGACCCGAAGTTGCCCTGCCCATCTACGAGCGGGTAGCGCATGGAGAACTCTTGGGCCATCCTCACGAGGGTGTCGTAGATGGCAACATCACCGTGCGGGTGGTACTTGCCCAGGACTTCCCCGACGATCCTTGCGGACTTCTTGTGGGACTTGCTGTGCGCGAGGCCCATCTCGTTCATCGCGAAGAGTATGCGCCTGTGGACGGGTTTCAGGCCGTCGCTTACGTCCGGCAGGGCTCTGCCGACGATGACGCTCATGGCGTAGTCGATGTACGACTTCTTCATCTCGGTCTCTATGGGCCTGGGGATCAGCTTCGCCGCAATGTGCTGTGTCCCCTCTTCCCCTTCGGCCATGCGTCACCAACCATCCTGCCTACACGTCCAGGACCTCTACCTCTCTCGCATGGTCCTGTATGAATCTCCGGCGAGGCTCTACCGCGTCCCCCATCAGAATGTCGAACAGGTTGTTCGCTTCAACGGCGTCCTCGATTGTCACGTGCTTCATGATGCGGCTGGCCACGCTCATCGTCGTCTCGCGCAACTGGTCCGCGTTCATCTCGCCCAGGCCCTTGTACCTCTGTACCTCGCATCCCTGCCCTAGCTCCTGAGAAATCTCGGCGAGCTCCTTGTCTGAGTACACGTACCTCTCGGTCTTTCCCTTCCTTATGCGGTACAGCGGCGGCTGGGCGATGTAGACATACCCCTTCCTGATCATGGGCTCCATGTGCCTGTAGAAGAATGTGAGCAGGAGCGTTCTTATGTGCGCGCCATCGACATCCGCATCCGTCATGATGCAGACCCTGTGGTAGCGCGCCTTTGTGATGTCGAACTCGGTGTCTATGCCAGTCCCGAGCGCGGTGATGATCGTCCTTATCTCGGCGTTCTTGAGCATCTTGTCGAGCCTCGCCTTCTCGACGTTCAGTATCTTGCCCCTTAGGGGCAGTATCGCCTGGAAGGACCTGTCCCTGGCCTGCTTGGCACTGCCGCCTGCGGAATCCCCCTCGACCAGGAACACCTCGCACTTCGCCGGATCTTTCTCAGTGCAGTCTGCGAGCTTTCCTGGCAGGTTTCCTATATCAAGCAGGCCTTTCCTCCTGGTCAGCTCCCTGGCCTTCCTTGCGGCCTCCCTGGCCTGCGAGGCCAAGATCGCCTTTCCAATGCACGCCTGGGCGACCTTCGGGTTCTCCTCGAGGAATTCGAATAGCTTCTCGCTGACAGCCGACTCGACTATTCCCTTGACGTCGCTGTTGCCTAGCTTCGTCTTCGTCTGGCCCTCGAACTGTGGCTCCGGGAGCTTTATGCTGATGACGGCCGTCAGCCCCTCTCGGACATCCTCGCCGCTCAGGGAGTCGCCGTTGCCCTTGAGGAAGTTGTTCTTCTTGGCATAGTCGTTGATCGTCCTAGTGAGCGCGGACCTGAGCCCTATCAGGTGTGTCCCGCCCTCGATCGTGTTGATGTTGTTCGCGAACGTGTGGATGTTCTCGGCGTAGCTGTCCGTATACTGCATGCCCAGCTCGACGGAAAGCCCGTTCCGCTCAGCGTAGATGTAGATTGGCTTCTCGTGGAGGCAGGTCTTGTTCCTGTTGATGAACTGCACATATTCGACTATGCCGCCGTCGAACTTGTAGGAGCTCGTCTGGCTGGTCTTGGGCTCGTTGATAGTGACCCTCAGGCCCTTGTTCAGGAAGGCGATCTCCCTCATCCTCCCGGACAGGGTCTCGTAGTTGAAGGCTATGTCCTCGAAGATCTGGGTATCTGGCATGAACTGAATGACGGTCCCTGTCGATTGCGCCTCACCGACAACCTTGATCGGCGCCGTGGGAACGCCTCTCTCGTACCTCTGGAAGTTCACCTTGCCCTGTCGCTTGACCTTGACCTCGAGCCACTCTGACAGTGCGTTGACGACGCTCAGGCCCACTCCATGGAGCCCACCGGAGACCTTGTATGCCTTCCTGTCGAACTTCCCTCCGGAATGCAGCTTCGTCAGAACCAGCTCGAGAGCGTCCTGCTTGTACTTCTTGTGCATGCCGATAGGTATGCCTCTGCCATCGTCCTCGACGGTCACGCTCCCATCGTCGTTGAGAATTACTGTAATCAGGGTGCAGAACCCCGCCATCGCCTCATCGATGCTGTTGTCGACGACCTCGTAGACGAGGTGATGCAGGCCGTGAAAGTCCGTGCTCCCGATGTACATGCTCGGGCGCTTTCTCACAGCCTCTAGGCCCTCTAGAACCTGGATTCTCTCTGCATCATATGTGCTATCTTCCATGAGATTTCAGCCCCTATGAAATGGGCTCGCAAGTCGCCGTTTTCTTGACGCATCCCATCCGTGTTTTCGGCGTTTTATTGGGCCCTTTAGCTCATCAATGGGAGCCCGATATATAAAAGCTTTGAGAATACTGTCTGGCTACCCCCTGAATCACCCCTCCGTTTCCACTGCGGAGTATCGTCGATTTTCAGGCTGGTTTTCCAGATGAAATTTCGGCGCGTGCCGATGGGCGTTTTGGACGGGCGGAACGACGGTCGTGGAATCGCAGGTCCGGTCTCGGGACCGACGAACAGAGCACACTTTAGCCAGTATGAACTGGTTGTCTTGCAGCACGCTTGAACTGTCAAAGCCTTTATACGGTGTGGGGCATTATTAGCGAAGATTACTGATGGCTACGCGGATGCGGGTTCCTTTTCCAGTGGAAATGAAGGGGATTTCCAAGGCTGAAAGTGTCGATCCTGAGAAGCTAGCCAGGGGCTTCCGCGCGGGAAGGGTCGTCATACCGGCAAACCCGAGGCACAAGGGACTTGTGCCTTGCGCGATAGGCGAGGGGCTGAGAGTCAAGGTGAATGCCAACATCGGCACTTCGAGGGACCACATCGACATCTCTGAGGAGCTGAGAAAGGTCAGGGTCGCAGCCGAATACGGCTCTGACACCGTGATGGACCTGAGCACCGGTGGCAACATCGGGGAGATCAGGCGAAAGATCCTGGCAAGATGTAAGATCCCTCTCGGCACGGTCCCGATATACGAGGCCGTGTGTGGCCTGTCCAGGAAGGGGGGGCCAATGAGCATGAACGAAGACGGCTTGTTCAGGACCATCGAGACTCATGCCAAGGAGGGTGTGGACTTCATGACTGTCCATTGCGGCGTGACGAGCCAGACTGCAGCATCTCTGAAGAAACACAAGCGCGTGACGGGTGTCGTTTCCAGGGGGGGCGCAATTCTCATCGCATGGATGAATCACCAGGGGAAAGAGAACCCGCTCTACAAGGACTACGATTACCTGCTCGATCTCGCGAAGGAATACGAGTTTGCCCTCAGCCTGGGCGATGGCCTGCGGCCGGGGAGCACAGCGGATGCTACCGATGTGCCGCAGCTGCACGAGCTGATGGTCCTGGGGAAGTTGGTTGAGAGGGCCAGGAAGGCAGGAGTCCAGGCAATGGTAGAGGGACCTGGCCATGTCCCGCTGAACCAAATCGAGGCGAATGTCCAGATCGAGAAGGCTGTATGTAACGGAGCGCCGTTCTACGTCCTCGGACCGCTCGTCTGCGATGTGGCGGTTGGGTACGACCACATTGCGGGAGCGATCGGTGGCGCCTTGGCTGCGTACTTTGGGGCGGATTTCCTGTGCTACGTCACGCCCTCCGAGCACCTTTCGCTGCCAACAGTTGATGATGTGAAGGAAGGAGTCATAGCGAGCAGGATAGCTGCACACGCAGCTGACCTGGCCAGAGGCGTGGACTCGGATTGGGACAGGCGGATGTCCGCGGCCAGGAAGGCATTCAACTGGGAGGACATGTTCAAGCTCTCGATGGACCCGGCCAAAGCGAGGGCTTACAGGGCCAAGCGGAAATCAAGGACTCCCGAGGTCTGCTCCATGTGCGGAGAGCTTTGCGCGATGAAAATGGTCGATAGGATTCTCGAAGGATGAGGGCGCCTCTCATTGATTGAAGCCGAGGGGAAGGCCGATCATGATGATCCCGAGGAGCGATATCCCGCCCGCGATGATCTGCATGTATCTGGAGGCGTGCTGCCTGCGTTCAGTATATGTGATTTCCTGGGAGTAGACAATCGAACCCGCAGCCATCAGAGGTCGGCCGATTGTTTGACGTATTGGCATTGTCGGACTCAACAACTCAATTCCGCTGTCCGGAAAAATCATGGAGCCACTGGAGGGTATTGAACCCCCGGCCTGCGGTTTACGAAACCGCCGCTCTTTAGCGGCGCCAGTTGAATCTGGACGCAACCGCTGAGCTACAGTGGCACTCGGACCGTTGGGAAGATTGTCTTCCTAGTTAAGGCTTTTCGCCCCGGGCAGACGCAACAACAGCCATCCAGTGAGACGAGCGCATGGATAGGTTTTTCTATCCAGCCACGGTATTCGTACACGGACCCAGCCATGGTTACAGATCTCCGGATTCCAGAGGGCATTGTCGTCCGGACCGCGAAGGGCGGACCCGACTCGCTGAAGAGCATCCTGGCCGATTTGAAGCAGTACGGATTCACAGGATACATCAAGGTCTCGCTCGAGAAGGACATAATGGGCTCCATCGGATACATCGTCGTCGAGCAGGGCTCGCCGATCATGGCCATCTATGAGTTCGAGAAGTCCAAGCCGAGAGAGCTGAAGAGGATCTACACTGGAGAGAAGTCCCTGAGGTTCATCCTCGAGGACTCACAGGACAAGGTGTCCAACATCGAGCTTCACAGCCGAGTTTCGAGCGACGAGTTCGAGCGGAGATTCCCTGACTCATGGATAGGAGGGCCGAGGGCCGTCCAAAAGAAGGCTGCGCCCCCGGAGCCCGAGATGCCGCCCGAAGAGGAGCAGCCGCAGGCGGATCCCTACAGCGAGGTGATTGAGCAGTGGCGGAGACGGGGTTTCAAGGTCGAGACGCTCGAACAGGCCAGGAACAAGGGTCCTCAGGGCATACAAGCGGAGCTTGCCACTTTCGAGCGGGACGTGCAGAGGCTCAGGCAGTTCGAGGTGATACTCAACAACTTCCCAATCCTGGGGCACGAGGAGGAGATAGCTGAGATTAGGACGAAGCTCGACGACAGGACGAGGATCGCCGAGATAGAGTCGGACATAGAGTTCCTCCAGGAGAAGATCAGGAGGAAGATACAGAAGCGGAAGGCCGACGAGGAATCCATCAAGCAGGAAATGGAGAAGAAGAAGCGTGAGGAGAAGACGGCCGATGTCTACGACATGATTCTGAAGTACCAGACGGGACCCGAATCAATCGAGGCGAAGGAGGCGCCTGGGGCGTGTCCCAGGTGTGGCGGTCCCCTGGACGAGAAGGGCTTCTGCCCGAAGTGCTCTGCAGAGGAGGTCGCAGCGCCCGCATACACGAAACCCCTTCCTTCGGAGATGAGATTTGACAACTTCGTGGTGGGCCAGGGATCGAAGTTCCCGGTTGCATCCGCCTTAGCAGTCGCGGAGAACCCAGCGAAGGCCTACAACCCATTGTTGATCTTCGGCGGCTCAGGCCTGGGAAAGACTCACCTCATCGCTGCGATAGGCAACAAGATGAAAGAGAAGGACAAGAGGCTCAAGGTGCTCTATGTCCCTTCGGACAGGCTGGTAGAAGCCGTCGAGCAGGCAAAGGGCGTAGACCTGTTGAGGAGGATAAGAGAGGATCTCAAGATGGCGGACTTGCTGCTAGTGGACGACATGCAGTTCCTGGCCGCGAGCGAGCGGGCCCAGTCAGAGACGGTGCATGTGCTCGACAGCATGGTGGATGGAGGGAGACAGGTGATCTTGGCAAGCGACAGACTGCCGAGCCAGATCCCCGGGTTTAGCGATAGGCTCAATGCCAGGATCCAGAGGGGCCTCACTGTGGACATTCAGCCGCCGGACATGGACACGAGGATCAAGATACTCAAGCTCAAGGCGCAGGAGAAGAGGCTGAGGATGAGCGACGAGATGATCTCATACGTCGCCGAAAGGGTGACCCAGAACGTCAGAGAGCTCGAGAGCACCCTGAACAAGATCATTGCGTTCTCGACGATCATGAAAATGGACATCGACCTGAACCTGATTTCCGACATCCTGAAGCCCCTCGCTCCGGTCCAGGAGACCCGCAAGGAGATCATGAAAGAGGTGAAGGTCTCCCCCGGCCACTGCTACCTGATCGAGGAGGAGCGGCCGATGTACAGCAACGTGCTGCTAGCGCGTAAGATGGGCGAGAAGTTCAAGGGGCTCGTGATCACCAGGATGAATCCCAAGAGGATTAGGGACGAGTTCCAGATAGAGCCGGAGATACTCTGGCTCACGGACAAGGAGAGCTCTCAGGAGAATACGATCCCGCCCTCGCTCGAGATGATCATACACAAGATACAGGAGTTCATGGAGACTGGGGAGCCTTCGGTGATCGTCCTGGATGGGATACAGTACCTCGTCAGCAGCACCAACTTCGAGGCTGTGCTCAGGTTCCTCAGGAGCTTGATAGACGACGTCTCAGAGTCGGGCTGCATACTCGCAGTCTCCCTGAGCCCTGAGACGATGAAATCTCAGGAGGTCTCGATCATCGAGCGGGAGATGGAAGTGCTGAACCTCACGTAGAACTTCGGACTCTCGGTCACGCGGCCTTCTTCATCATTTCTCTGAACTCGCGCATCTCCTTGAGAGCTTGGGCGTAGTCGCCGTTCTTCATCATGGTCGTGGCGGACTTGAGTACTGTGATGAGCGGCGTTATGTTGATGTTCTTCATCTTGGCCTCCAGGAGCTGGTCCTTGGCCTTCTTCATCTCCTCGCTCATGCGGCCAGGGATCGACTTGTAGAGCCTCTCGCGGGCAGTCCTTACGACAACATCGACCTTGTCGAAATCCCTCGAATCGAAAGCGTTCGTGGCCTCGATGAGCTGACTACGTGCCTCCCTCGTATCCACGATGAACAGGTCGGCATCAGAGATCAAGGTCTTGAGCGATGCGATCTTCTTCTTGGAATCGTTGTACCGGCCAGTTATCGGTTGGAGTTCCTTGCGGACCTTGTCTGCGTAGACATACGCCGCTTCCATATCACTGGAGGACTTAGCTCTCTCGATTTCCTTGATGTACGTCTGACACCTGGAAACGTCTCCGCCCAATTCCTGGGCGACCTTTGTCTCCGACTTAAGCTGGTTGATCGTTGCCGTCAGATGTGTGTCCACTTTCGATAGCAGGCTTGAATTGGCCTTTTGGACCAGGTCGAGAGCCTTGTCGACCTGCCTATCGCGCCCCGCAATTGCAGCCTCATCTATCAGCTGCATGCTCTCGCCGGCATCGATTTCATTTTCCATCGCTATCGCCAACAAGGGTTTCATCTCTGCCAGCTTCATCCTCAGGTCTTTTCCCTTGCTTCTGGCTTCAACGGGATGCACCGATGGTTCAACAGCAGGTTGAACGGCCTGCGGTGCAGGAGCGGGTTTGGACACGGGACCTGATATCGCAGGTGTGGGAGCAGGAGCTGGGGCCTTCTTCGATGGAGCCTCCTCCTCGTCCTCCTTCTTGCGCTTGAAGCGGCCGAACAGGCCCTTCTTCTCTTCCTCTGGCTCCGGAGGCTTAGGAGGCTCAGCCTTCACCTCTCTGACAAGCCTCGGAGGAGAGGGCGGCTCTGCGACCTTTGCAATCGGGGGCTCGAGATCCTTCTTAGGGGGCGCCACGGTGACCTCTTCCGCCTCTGGCTCGACAAAAACCGCACCGCACCCAGGGCACGACTTAGCATCGATGCTGACCAGGGTGTTGCACGCCGGGCACTGGAACATCTCCGCGCCCTCTTCGGCGAAGAGCACACCGCACTTCGGGCATGAGCTCGCGCTCGCTAGGACTCTCGTCCCACATTCTGGACATTCAAAGTATTCCTCAGCGATTTCCTGCACCGCGGGGGCTGGAGCTGAAGGAATCGCGCTCGAAATCGGCTGCGCCGGCCTTGCTTGTTTCGAGGTCTCCAAGGTGGTGACTCGGGTGGAGGTGCTGGCGGGCGCCACATTGGTCGTTAGCTCCCGCTCAGGCGGATTGTACTCGGCCTTTGGCAGTTCGAGGGCCTTCATGACCGATGCAGGCTGTGGTGTTGGCTTCGGCGGCTCTCGAATTGTCGGCTTGGAGAGTATCTCGTCAACCCTGGAATCAATTCTCGATCTCGAGACGTAGCTGACAGGCTCGGGCGCCTTCTTGGGCTCCTCGATCTCGAGGTCGAATATGGTCAAGTCAGTCCCGCAAAAACCGCACTTCTTGGATCCTGGTTGGAGGGGAGAATCGCAGATCGGACAGAGCTTCTCCCCGCTCGAATTTGGCAAGTGGCAGGGCCTCCTATGCTATGTCTTTTCACTCTACGATATGCCTGGATAAATAGTTAACCATTTTGATTTCGCCAAATGATAATGACATTTCTCTCGCCCAAGGAGCTAGGGCTAGGATTTCAAGAGAAACTTTTTTCCATGTGACTGCAGTTAAGTGGTTCGGGGGTAGGAATGGAACTCAAATCCATCAAGATGGAGATCCCTGAGAATGCGAACGTGATAATCGGTCAGACTCATTTCATCAAGACCACGGAGGACCTCTACGAGGCGATCATTGGATCGGTGCCTCAGGCCAAGTTCGGACTGGCATTCTGCGAGGCTTCTGGACCTTGCCTTATCAGGGTCGAAGGGAACGATGAAAGACTGAAGAAGCTTGCAGCGAAGAACGCCTCAAACATAGGCGCTGGTCATACCTTCATTGTGCTCCTCGAGAACGCGTATCCGATAAACGTGCTGAACAGGATCAAGGAGGTACACGAGGTTTGCTCGATCTTCTGCGCAACATCGAACCCTGTCGATGTGATCGTCGTCGAGAACGAAAGAGGCAGAGGAATTGTGGGGGTTGTCGATGGCGAGAAGCCGAAGGGAATCGAGACGGCCAAAGACGTCGAAGATCGGAGGGCGTTCCTGAGGAAGATCGGCTACAAGCGGTGAATGGATTCAGTGGTTATGCCTTGAGACAATTCGAGTTGGATATCGCGCCTTTGGACCTGGGGCAGACCCTGGGGTGCGGCCAGACTTTCAGGTGGAGATGTCAGCAGGATGGCTCCTGGATCGGAATCTTGTCCAACCAGGTTGTCGAACTCAAGGAAGAAGACGGTCTGCTGAGGGCCCGCGCCGATCCTGGCAACGGCGACATCCGACGCGAGATATGTAGATACCTGAGAGCCTCGGACAATGTCTCCGAGATACAGAGAATTCTCCGAAAGGACAAGGTGATGGCTCCTGGGATACGCAAAATGCGCGGTCTCAGGATCGTCAAGACAGACGAGTGGGAATGCCTCGCTAGCTACGTCCTCGCCACCTACGCTAACATACCGCGCATATCGAAGATGATTGAGAGCATTGCCCGCGAGTACGGGACCAAGATACGCGAGGAGTCCTATGCGTTCCCTTCTCCTCATGAGCTGGGCAGGGCATCGGTGAAGGCGCTCGCAGGCTGTGGCCTCGGGTATAGGGCAGCGTATCTGAACTCTCTCTGCAGAGAGATCGACGAGCAGAGGTTAGATGAACTCAAGAAGTTGGGCTACGAGGAGTTGAGGGAGGAGCTGATTCAACTACCGGGAGTCGGAGACAAGGTGGCCGATTGCGTCTGCCTCTTCGGCTTTGGCAAATTGGAGTCGTTCCCGA